>FLOH01000942.1_pt1 | contig 50203 bp, 69 predicted proteins | sample 756751 | NCBI WGS metagenome assembly FLOH01 (sample SAMEA4026879, study PRJEB14308) | marine metagenome | biome: coastal water; material: water | depth 74 m | reverse complement strand
GGCGTCAGATGTGTAAAAGAGACAGTCCGCTTGCATCACCGCCGGTGCCGAGAAGACGGCCTCCGCCCCCCTCGACGTCGACGACCTCATCAAGACCGCCCACATGCTCGCGGACGCCAACGAGTACGTCGCGCTGCAGGCGGCCGATGATGGCACTCCCGAGGGAGCTCTGCGGCGCAACGCGGTCGAGACTTTCTTCAAGGGCGCTGGCGCCGAGAAGATCCCCGGCCCCGCGCAGAGCGAGTCCCCGACCGGCGTACAGGCGACTCCGCCCGCCTCCGGCGCCAAGAAGATCCTCCCGCTCGGCCTGGCCAGCGGCAACTCCCCCGCCGAGAGCGAAGCGCCCACTGGTACCCAGGCCACCATCGGCCAGGAGCCCCCGGCCGTCAAGAAGGCTGGCGATGAGCCCATGACCCTGCTGGACCTCATCTCCAAGCAGGGCGACGCCGAGAAGATCCAAGGCCCGGGCGAGAGTGAGGCGCTGCAGAACTCCGCAGCTCCGCCCGCCAAGAACGAGAACACCAACATCGACCTGGTGCGCTCCTCCGCGGCCATCGAGGGCGCCACCAAGCGCGATGCCAAGATGCCCACCCGCGCGCGGCTGAAGCAGCTCTTCGCCCACGCCGGCGACACCGGCCCTTCAAGCGCTGCTGCCCAGGCCGCCTTCCCCAACGCCTACGCCAAGGGCGGGATGAAGGTGGCTGCAATCGCGTTGACTGATGCCGGCCACGCACTGGAGGCCGCGAGCGCGCGCGCGACGGCGACTGCACAGGACCGCTTTCGGCGTGCCAAAAATGAGTACACCAGCAAGCAGCCCCTACTGAGCTACGTCCAGGGTATGCCCCTTCACAGCACGGCGCATCAGCTGGTAGGGCGCCATGCGGCGTACGTGGACAGGAAGCACAGCAGTAAGAGGCAGTCCCTCAACCCGTTTGGGGGTCTCTTGACGGCGTCTCCCGACGAAAAGAAGGCATCCCTCTCCGACTACATGGACGTCTACGAGGCCGCAGCGGCTGGCCAGTTCGGTGACGACGCTCTCGCCATCGTCCGCTTCACCGAGAGCCTCAACGGCTGATGCGCTCCCTCCTCGCCAACCTGGACAAGACCGCCTCGGAGTCTCCCGACTCGGGAGCCGAGGTGGTTCGTGCCTGCTCCTTCAAGGTCGCCGACAAGGGCGCCTCGTTCGATGACCACATCAACGAGACCGAAGAGGACAAGCGTGCGCGCCGGGTAGGCGAGTTCCTGCGCCGGCGCCAGCCCACAGGTCTCCAAGACGGTTCAGCATCCCCTACTCCTCCGAAGGACACCACACCATGACTCCCTCCTCCCAGATCGACGGTGCCGCTGCCGTGGCCGCGCAGAGCGCTCAGACCCTGCGCGCCCTGGCCGAGAAGAACGCTTCGCTGACCGCCGAGAACAAGATGCTCCACGACAAGGTCGCCAGCTATGAGCGATCCGAGCGTGTGCGCACCTTGGCGCAGGAGATGGATGACAAGGGCCTGTCGCCCGAACTCACCTTCTCCGACAAGATCGCCTCCATCTCGCGGTATCCCGACCTCGATCAGGTCGAGAGTGCCATCAAGCTCGCGGGCGCCGGTCGGCTCGATCTGGCCGCCGTCACCGAGGATGCCGACCTGGCGAATCCGCCCTCCGGGGCGGGTGCCTTCGCCAACTTCTGCGTCACCGGCCAGTCCAACTCCTGATCTCCCCTCCCCACCTGCTCCACCTTGTGATAAAAAGCAGAGAGCAGTCACTTCTCCACGAGGTACCTCATCATGGCCGGCAAGTACGTCACCATCATCGTTCCTGGCTACAGCCTCCTCTTCCCCAAGGACCTGCCGTACCTGCCCAACACGGGCGGCGGCGAGGCGGCCACGCTCAACCCCTTCGACCCCCAGAGCGTCCGCCCCCTCGTCGAGGGTGAGTGGCTCGAGCTGGTCGGCTCCGGGACCGCCAACCGCTACCGTCGCGGCGGCGACAACGTGGTCTCCGTGCCGAACACCCCCGATGGTGAAGGCACCAACCCCGCCTTCCTGTACTTCCTCGAGGAAGGCCGCTACGACGCCCAGGTCGCGCAGCAGGCCCACTGCATCCGCGGCCCTCTGGGCTTCGAGTTCCGCACCAAGCTCTGCCGATCCTCGGGCCTCTCCATCAACTCTCGCGTCTCCGTGTGGGACTGGGATGGCGGTGGTGCGTCCCCCGGCGCCTACGGTGTCGTGCGTCGTGCCCTGGCCGCGCACAGTGCGGGCTGGGTCGTAGGCCGCGTCTCCCGCATCTACGGTACCAACGACATCAGCGTCGTCTACGGCCTCCAGTAGGTCCGGTCGTCGTTCTCACCCTCTTCACCAACTCCAGACTGAGGTTTCATCATGACCACCGACGGCCACAGCGCTCGCGACATCAACTCCGGGTTCGTCGAGCAGCTCGAGACCCAGGGCACGACCAAGACGGCGGCCGAGTCCCTGAACTTCATCCGCGACCGTATCCGTGAAACCTCCTTCACGGACTTGGTCATCCCCAACCAGCGCATGGTGCGCGGTGACCTGCAGCGGTCCACCGAGCACGACACCATGGTCAAGATCGTGGACATCGAGCCGGGCTCCCGCGCCATGTCCATGACCTTCCGCGGCCAGCCCGACGCCACCTACGTCACCGGCAAGCGCTTCGCGATCGGCTTCTTCACCGTCTCCAGCCTCAAGTTCGAGATCATCGAGCAGGAGCTGATGGCCTACGAGATGCCCGTCACCCGCGTCATCGAGGAGAACAGCCTCAAGGACATGGTCGAAGTGAAGGATCGCACCTTCCTCGTCCACGTCGAGACGGCCGTCGAAGCGATGCAGGAGGAGGCCAACGGCGCCGTGGTCGGTTTCAACCGCACCAACGTCAACCTCGAGATCGCGGTGCCCGGCACCGGCACTCTCGAGGTGTCCAAGATCAAGGGCTCCCTGGCCATGCAGCAGCTCGCCGACAACTTCGTGGTCAAGGCCATCCAGCGGCCCGACATCGTGAAGATCAAGCGCTTGCTCAAGCGCGTCATCACCGACTCCACCGGAGCCGTGGTGCGCCAGGGCCGCCTGCGCCCCGAGCTGATGCTGGCCTGCGAGTCGGACATCGACGAGTTCGACAGCTGGACCCACGAGGACCTGGGCGACCGCCTGCAGTCCGAGACCGCGGTCAACGGCTGGAGCTACAACAAGGCCGTCGGTCTGCGCATCATCAAGACCATCAAGAACGACCTGCTCCGCGAAGGCAACGTCTACGTCTTCACCAGCGCGGACTACTTCGGGCGGAACTACACGCTCAACGACGTGAAGTTCTACATCGACAAGATCGCCAACCGGATCTACTGGCAGGCCTGGATGGACATCGGCATGGGCATCGCGAACATCGCCTCGGTGGTGAAGCTCGAGCTCTACTCCGGGTCCGTGACCACGGGCGCCACCGACACCGGCTTCGCCGCGGCCATCCCGGTCGAGGTCGAGGAGATGGGCGGCGTGAACAACAAGGTCGAGGAAGGCCTGACCTTCCCGCACATCACCCTGTACTGATCCTGGCGGGCCGACAGGTCCACGGGTCTTCCCTGTCGGCCCCGACCCTTGTGGTTGGGGCCGACGTGCTTTGAGGAACTGCACCATGCGCCTACTCGTCATCAACGCCATCTCCGACCGCTCCCTCGCGCGCCTTCGTGCGAGCCACCCCGGCAAGGTCTTCCAGCGGCCCCTCGTCGCAGGCAAGGCCCTTCCTCCACGAGGAAGGCGGGTCCTGCCCGTCGACATGCTGGTTCCCGCGGTTGTCGACGAACTCGAGTACCTGGTGAGCATCGGCAACATCAAGGTCATCGAGATGGGCACGCGCGTGCCTGTCGTGTTCGACGACCTGCGTGAACGCCTCGGCCACCCCCTACCTTCCTCCGATTCGCCGACTCCTCCCGCCGAGAGTGCCAGCTCCGCAGTTCCTCTGGAAGTCGTCGTGGAGGAGTCGGCACTTTCGCCCGTCCCCCCGGGCCTCCCCGTGAGCGACAAGGCCATGAAGGCATTCCTCGGCATCAGCTCTACCGGCCCGGTCGGGGGCGCCCCCGACCGCATCCGTGGGCAGACCGCGGACATCATCATGTTCGACGAGGCCCAGGACATCCCGGTCGTCGCCGAAGACATGCCCAAGGAACTGGTCGACACGGCCATCCTGGGCAACAAGGCGGCCCTCGCGTACGTCCGCACGCAGACCCCCGAGTGGCGGGAGGAAGCCCTCGCGCGTTTCGAGGGCCAGCTCGGCTGGTGGGTCGAGAACGATCACGGCAAGTTCTTCATCGGTGAAGATGGAATGCCGGAGACTCCCGCTCCTGTCGTGGAAGTCCATGTGGGCATGATGGAGGTGACCGTCACCCCAGGTGAAGACGGCGAGTTCGGCACCCCCGACGACGAAGTCGACATGCACCCTATCCCCAAGGATGAGGAACCCGAGACCTCCGTGGACGCCTTCCTCGATGACGAGCCCACACCCGAGGTGGAGGAGCCCGAGGATCTCGGCAACGAGGCCTTCGTGCTTCCTGGCGACATCGACGCCCTTGTGCGTCAGGCCAAGAACGTACCCCTGCGCGCCGTGCTCGCCATGTTCGACAAGTCCGGTGCGGGCAAGAACAAGCTCATCCTCGTCCGTGAAGTGCTCGAGTGCTTCTCTGGCGATCCCGACCCCGTCACCGCGATCCGCGCGGTGGAACTGCTGCGCTCGAAGTAGCGCGCGGAGCCTGCGATGCCGATCGTCACGGTGCACAACATCTCCGACAGGGCCAACACCGCGGGCGGCCCCGTCACGCTGACGCTGGGCGGACGGAAGCTCCGCCCGGGGAAGTTCCTCGAGATCGACAGCAGCGCGCTCAACCGCAAGCACTACCTGCTCCACGGGAGCCGCCTGTGGTTCGGGCAGTTGCCTGCCCATCTCGTGAGTTCGAGCAAGGCGGCTCTGCGTGCCCGTACCCCTGTGGTGGTGACGGGCGGCCCGCTCACGCTGAAGGAAGCGCGTGAGTACCTGGCGCGCTTGTCCGTGGCTCAACTGCTCGAGCTCTCTCGGATGTCCAGTCCCCCGATCGATCTCAGCGCGACATCGTCGCAGGCCGCCATCGTCGCACGGCTGAGCCGTGCACTGTTCCAGCCCGAGCGCGAACTCGACCCCGAAGCCTTCTTCTGGCTGCGGCGGTGGAAGGCAGTGCGCGGAGGCTTCGTTCCCGCGGAGTGATCCATGTCCACCACGCTGCCTACGGCGTCGGCCCGCATGAACGAGATGATCTCGTACGTGCGGCTGTACATGCGCGACTTCCCGGAGCTGAACCGCCTCACACAGGGGTACGAGAGCTCGCCGCGTATGATCGCCTGGGCCATCGTGGATGCCCTCGATGACTGGAACACCACCCCACCCTTCCTGGGCGCATGCTCCATCGAGGACTTCCCCTCCAAGCACCTGCTCTGCCGCGGTGCTACCATCGCGCTCCTGGAGAGCATCAGCTTGCTACAGATGCGAAACCAGCTGACCTTCAGCGACGGCGGCATCACTGTCTCGGTGAACGACAAGGCGCCGATGATCATGCAGTGGATGAGCATGATGAAGGCATCCTACGAGGACAAGAAGGTGAAGATGAAGTCCTCGATGAATGTCGAGATGGCCATGGACGGTATCGGGCACACCAGCGAGTACTTTGTCGTCAACGGTCTCTACCTCAACGGATTGGCCTGATGTCCCATTACCCCTCGTTCTCCACCCCTTTGCAGCGCCAGGCTGCTGCGGCAGACCTCTGGATGGAACTCACGGGTCGCAAGGCCGCGGCCGAGTTCGAGCTGGCCAAGGAGGCGATGGAGAAGTGCGCCGAGATCTACTCGCATCAGGGAATCGAAGCGCGGGCCGCCAAGGAGGACAAGCCCCCGCTCATCAAGAGGCCTGTGCGCGCTGGTGTACTCGCCGGAGGCGGTGCTGGCGCTGGCATCGCCGGCCTGGCTGCTCACTATCACAACAGCCGTACGGCGCGTGTAGCTGCGGAGACGGTGCGCAAGGCGGGAAAGGTGTTCGCACATCCTGTGGCCCCGGTCGCTGCGCATCTTAGCGCGGTTCCCATGCGCCATGCGCTGCTGGGCGGAGGCGCAGTGGGCGCAGGCATCGGCGGGGCGGTCGGTACCGGGATTGCCCTACGCCGCCTCCTGAAGAAGCCGCTTCCCCAGCCCTCTGGCGAGCCGAAGGCCGTACCTGGTGGCATCGTCAAGAAGGGCGTAGGCCCGACCGACGTGCTGAAGTTCTTCACCGGAACTCCTGGCATGCGCAGGGCGACAGGGGCAACTGCGTTGGCGCTTCCGGCCGGCATCGCTGGCTACCTCATCGAAAGGGGGAAGCACGCACCTGGTGCCGGAGGCAAGTCGAGCCACGAGATCAAGGCCGAGCACGCTCTCGCAGAGCACATCGACCGTGTCGCGCACGGTGGGAAGAACTCCCTGCCCCAGAACCTCAAGGGCAAGTTCCTCGCCGCCAGGTTGAACGCCGCAATCGAAGCCCGAGAAGACCCGGAACGCGCAGCCCGCATCGGAGCCCTGCCCTACATGGGGTTGGCAGGCTTGGCGGGCATGGGCCTGGGCCCGGGAATCCTTCGATGATCAGCATCACCCAGGTACGCGTGACCGGCTTCAGCCGTAGGTACCTGGACATCGACTGGGAGATCGCCCCTACGCACGATGACATGCAGGAGTGGCGCTTCTTTGTCGAGCGATCGGAGTCGGAGGCTGGGCCGTGGGAGATCATCGCGGGACCGCTCATCGACAGGTACTACCTGCGCGACAACACGACCCCGCAGATCTCCATGAACCGTCTGCTCTTCTACCGAGTGCGCGCGACCAACCCTACGCGCAGCCTCGAGGTCATCTCGTCCACCACGGATCGTGAGGGTGAGCCTGACATCATCGCGACGGAGATCCAGGCACTCGAGAACCTGCTGTTCACGGAGTTCACGGGCACCAAGGCGTGGCTGTTCACGCGCAAGACCTTCGGGCAGCGGTGTCCACAATGCTGGGACGACTACCTCAGCAAGCGGCTCGACGATGCGTGCCCCACATGCTTCGGCACGGGCTTCTCGGGGGGCTACCACTACCCCATTCTGTTCTACCCCCAGCTCGACCCGGCTCCGATGATCGAGGCGGCATCATCCCACGATCACAATCAGCAACAGCCCCGTACCATGCGCTGCACGGCGTCGCCGCGGGTTACTCCTCTCTCCCTGATCATTGACCACCGGAATCGCCGCTTTCGTGTCCTCAGTGCGGCCGGCACGACGCGCCTGGGAGTAGGGGTGCATCAAGAACTCCAGATCCTTGCGCTTCAGCCCGGAAGCATCGAGGATGCGATCGAGCTGAAGGTGGAGCACAGAGAGCTGGCGGTCGCCGCGCATCGGAACTACACCAATCCTCAGAACCTCGAAGCGGTCGGGGAAGTACCCCCGGACGAACTCGACCTCCTTCTCAGCAGGTACGGATACCGTGCGTAATCCCCTCGAAGACATGAAGAAGCAGGAAGGGTACCAGGAGTACCAGGATGCAGCCGCGCGTACTCCGAAGAAGCAGTACCCCTGGGGGACTCTCCTCGCGAACACGGCAGGCATCGCCGGTGCGCACGCGCTGGGTTACGCGACTGCCGGGACGATCGCTGAGCAGATCGCCAAGAGCCGCCTTGGAGCGCAGTTCCTGCGGCTCCACCCCACTACGCAGCGGCTGGCTATCGCGCAGACCATCGGAGTAGCGGGCTCCATCGGTGCTGTCGCTGCAGGTATGGCGCACCTTGCGGGACAGATGCGTGTCGCTGATAAGGTCTCTCGACTGGAGAGTGAGAACACGAAGCCTGGCGAAAAGGTCGCCGCTGTCCGGGATGCCTATCGGATCGCCGCACTTCGGATGGGTGGATGAGCGAGGTAGCCACCCGCTCCCGTCGTGTGTCGCTGGACCGTGGGGACAACCCCCTGGCCTATGCGCAGAAGCTCTATGTCCGTTTCCTACAAGGCCTCTTCAACTTCAACAGCGAGGGGTGCCTGCACTGGGAGCCGGACGACGAGCGGTCCGAGATCCTCATCCGGGCCGAGGCCCCGCTCAACATGCAGACCGCGGGCAAGCGGCCCGCAATCACCGTGGTCATGGGTCCCACGCAGGATCAGGGCATCGGTATCGACCAGCTGCAGACCATGAATCTCATCTCCGAGTACCGCCGCCACTCGGACCTCACTTCGGGCCACCTGGTCGTCTACTGCCTTTCCGAGACCGATATCGTCGCCCAGTGGGTCGCCCACATGGTCAACTCTGGGACGAAGGCCAATCGTCGCTTGCTCGAAAGCGCGGGTGGCTTTCATCAAATCGCCCGTCCGGGCATCTCCGCGAACCCACCAAGCCCTCCCGGCGCCCTGGTTATGGGTGACCCCAAGGGCTTGGTGATGGTACAGCTCAACATTCCTTTCACATTCCAGTGGGCGTGGTCCACCACGCCCACTGCACCCGCCAGTGAGCGGTCCGTGGACATGATCACGCAAGAACGTAGAGCCTCGGACTATCCCTACACTTCCCCCAGCGTGCTGGAGAGGGTAGAGTTGGCGATGTCCACGTCGCCCGTACTCGTGCGTCGTCTCGGCACCACGGTTACCCTTCCAGAGCAAGTTCAGGATGGAATCGACGGCTTCCAGGCCGCAATCACTTCCACCAGCATCGACGAGGCCTGATCCATGTCCAGCAACCGCCCCGGTGTCGAGATCACGCAGCAGCTCGCCACGACTGCTTCCACCGTCGTCACCCCCGCCCTCGTCCCGCTCATCGCGGGCGTCTGCCATCAGATCGTGGAGTCCCTCGACAGCGATGGTGCCCTCGACAGCGACGCCGTGTACCCGGATGCGCAGTACAACCAGGCGACGATGTTCATCCCGCAGGCGGACTTCCCGGATCCCCGGGACAACATCGACGAGCTGAACGTCGATGAGAGCTCCATCGGCGCCGAACTCTACTTCGGCGGTGTGCTGAAGACCCTGGACCGCGGCAGCAACGCTTCCTACGGCTCCGCTTTCCTGAAGCTGACCAACTTCGCGCGCGCGGCCGCCCTTCGGTCCTCCGAGAACGATGGCGGTACCGGCTACGTCTTCGATGCCGTCACCGGCAGTCCCTTCACTTTCGCCTTCGATGTGGTGAATCCCGACAACGTGTCCTCGGACATCACCGTCACCTTCGTCGGCACCCTGCTCGCCTCCGAAGTCGTGGCCGCCATCAACCTCGCGGTAGGCTCCACCGTCGCCGAGGTCGTGGACATCTCCGGCAACGACTATGTCCAGCTCACCTCGCGTACCTACGGTGCCACCTCGAGCATCACGCTCCGTGCCGGCTGTGCCGCGCTCAAGATCCTCTTCGGCGCTGCCTTCGCCGATACCGTCGAGTACCGCGTCGAGGGTGCAGGCTTCCGCGGCCAGGACGATGAGGATGGCGACCTGACCACTCCCTGGCTCGAGTTCTACGGGGGCGCCTACCTCGAGGATGATGTCTCGACCGCCATCGACGTGTTTCCCACGGCCAACACGATCCATGCGGGTCAGGTGAACATCGCTGGCACCTTCGTCGCAGCCCTCGCAGCGGACCTCATCTACACCGGCACCTCCGCGGACGTGCCGCTGATCGCCGCCACAGCCACCGTACCTGGTGACCAGTTCTGGGCCGATGGCGCCCTGGCAGGGTCCGGCGAGATCATCAAAGTCGAAGCCAGCCGCTTCAAGGTCGGTCGGGTGAACTCCTCGCTGTCCACCTACGACAGCGATGGTGAGATCACCAACCGCGTCTACGACACCGTCGAGTTCAACACCGAGAACCACGGCACTCCCTTCACGCCCAAGTACGCCTACTTCCGCGCGCAGGGACTGGTGTACGGCTCCATCCTTCCCGCAGGCGAAGCCGCCACGCTCACCGGCAGCAACCAGGGCTTGGTCGAGCGGTCGGCACAGGTGCACGGTTCTTCGACCATCACCTTCCCGCTCAGCCCGGCCAGTCTCACTCTGATCTTCCAGGTCACCGAGGATGGCGTGCAGGGCAGCGAGGTCACCTACACCTTCGCTGGCGGTCCCTACGCCAACGCCGCGGCGTTGGTCGCAGCCCTCACCCTGGCCACCGAGTTCAGCCAGCTCACCGTGACCTGCCCCGACGACGTGCTGGTGCTGACCACCACCAAGACCGGCGCCGACCAAGCCATCACCGTCAAGTCCACGGGTACCGCCAACACCGTCCTGGGCTTCTCCGCGGTCACCGCCACCTCCGACATCGGCAAGGATGTCGAGTTCGCCGAGCAGGCGACCATGACCAGCGATTTCTTCGCGCTGCCCATGGTGGACCTCACCGCGCTGACCTTCGAGATCACGGTCGTGGATTCCAAGGGCACCCACACGGTGACCTCCGCCTCCACGACCCTGGCCGCGGTCACCAACCTCGGCGACCTCACCAAGGCGATCTGCGAGGCTTTCGGCTCCGCCAACGGCACGACCGACCCGACCATCTACGACGGAGGCATCCCCATCGCGACCATGTCGTCCTCGGGCGCTGCGGACACCACGGGCACCATCACCATCACCACCATCGAGGGCGGGGCCAGTGTGACCCTGGATCTCGTTGCCATCGACGACACCGACGGCTGGCGCTACCTCGGATTCCACGACGACACCGGCGGCGTCTCGGCTCAGGCCGACAACGATGGTGTCACGGTGGACTTCGGCGGGCTCTACGGTACGTTCACCGTGGACGGCACAGGCGGATTCGCACTCACCATCGTGGGCGGTACCAACGTCCTGGGTGCCACGGACATCACCCCAGCCGTTGGCTCCTACACCTTCGACCAGATGGCGACGGAGCTCGAGACTCGGATCAACGCCCTGGCCCCTACCACGGTCACCGTGGTCTGGGACCGGGTCAACACCTACTTCACCATCGACGCGCAGGACTCCACGTCCATCACGGTGACGGCGCCCGCTTTGGGCACCGACTACTCCAACATCCTGTTCGGTACCGGCTTCACCAGCGTCCAGGCCGCCACCTCCTGGGATAGCATCAACCCGGACCAGGCGACCGCCACCATCGCGCTCACCTACATCGACGCTGCTCTCGTCTCCACCCTGATCACCGGCTCCGCCACCTACGCCATGGCGGCCGAGACTGACCCGGAAGCGCTGGCCGAGCTGCTCAACGCGAACGACGACTTCAACGGCGTCAACACTGTCATCGCTGCTCGACTGGTCGAGTGGTTCTCCGCTGACGGTGTCACTGTTTCCGTGCGTGGCATCGACGGCGGCGTGGCCAGCGAACTCACCTCCGCGACGCCCCAGGCAGGTCTCGACGCCATGGGCTTCACCACTCCGCTTGCGGAGACGGGTACCGCCCTGGGCGGCAACGCGGACGATGTGGGTGCCGACCTCCTGAAGAGCACCACCCTGCTCTTCAATCTGGACGACAACCCCTACGACTACAGCATCACCTTCGACACCAACTCGCTGCAGGACGCCATCGACGCCATCAACGACCTGGTCGATGGTTCTGATGATGTGGCTTCCGAGTCCACGCGGGCCCTGACCCTGACCAGCCTGCTGCTGGGCGCGGCCTCCAGGGTCTTCGTCGACACCGCCAACTGCACTGCGGACACGCCACTGGGGTTCACCCTCACGACCAACGACAACGACCTGGGCGCAGGTCGGCCGAACCCGGACTTCTACTTGGACGGCGACGGCGCGGTCTACATCGGCCCCAACATCCTGCGCAACAACAGCTCGGGCATCCCCTTCTCGCTCGAGTCGGCGCTCTCCGACCTGTACATCACCTACACCGCGCTCCGTCTGGATGTGACCGCGGCGGCTGACGAGCCTGCACTGCTCTCCCTGGAGGACGTGACCACCCTGGAAGCAGCCATCGGACCCATCAGCACGGACAACCCCCTGGCGCTGGGTGTGTTCCTGGCGCTGGCCAACTGCCCCACGAACACCGTGAGCGCCCTGGGCATCGACGAGATCAGCGCAGCAGCGCCGCTGGGCACCCTCGACGGCTGGGCGCGCGCCATCAAGTTCCTCGAGAGTCGGGAGGTCTACACGATCGCTCCGCTCACCGATGACGAGTACATCCAGGGCCTGCTGGCCACCCACGTGCTCGCCATGAGCGAGCCCGAGGAGCGCGGCGAGCGCATCCTGTTCATCTGGTCCGAGATCCCTACCCGTGCTGCCACCATCACGGTGACCAGCGGGACCGACGGGGTGAGCAACGGCAACGACAACGAGTTCGTGCTGGACGAGAACCCGGTCTCCGACCTCATCGCCCAGGGTATCGACCCTTCCGACCCCATCGACGCGGACGAAGGTCTCTACCTCGAGGTGATCATCACCACGCTCGGCGTCTCCGACCTCCGGCGCTACTCCATCGCAGAAGTGGACGGGGTGCTCCTCACCTTCCGCACCAGCTTCGCCACTGGGGAGAACGACGACGGGTTCTACAGCACGGCCACCTTCGACGAGTCCGTCACTGGCGCCGACTGGTCCCTGAAGATCCGCGGCGACATGCTCTACGTGACCGGCACGACCATCATGGACCTGAACGCGCAAGCCGCTGCTGCTGCTTCCCAGGCCGCTGCCTACGCCAGCCGCCGGGTCTACTACCTGGCCTGCGACTCGGTGGACACCAGCATCGACGGGCTCACCACGAACGTCGAAGGCTTCTACGCCGCCGCGGCCATCGCGGGCATGATCGCCGAGCAGCTGCCGCAGCAGCCGTTCACGAACTACCCCATCGCCGGGCTGGGTGCGGTGTACGGCACCGACGACACCTTCAGCGAGCGCCAGATGGATGTCGTCGCCGATGGCGGGCGCTACCTCCTGATCAACCTGGGTGGCGCGGTCGTGGCGCGTAAGCAGCTCTCCACCTCGACGACCAGCATCGAGACCAAGGAGCTGTCCATCACCAAGGCCGTCGACTACGTCGCCAAGGGGCTGCGAGCGACCAATCGGGTGTTCATCGGGCGGTCGGTCATCACCACCGGCTTCATCGATCAGCTGACCCTGTCCAACGAGGGCTACTTGGACTATGTCGAGCAGCTGGGAGTGGTGCGCAAGGCCACGCTCAAGACCCTGCTCCAGGACCCCGACGACCCCGACACCATCCTCGAGGAAGTCGAAGTCGATCCGGCCTATCCCTGCAACAAGATCCGCATCACCATCATCTCCTGATACACTCCCACTTCGGGAACCCTCTTCGCCACTCCCGCTTCGGAGCCCCTCATGTCCCAGCACGCCAAGTCCGTTCAGAACATCGACAACTACCTCGGTCGCGTGGCCGAATCGATCGCCAGCCGGAAGCACCGGATCTACGACGATCGCTTCAACGCCATGCTCGAGGCGATGAAGCTGATCGAGCAGCAGTCGGATGACTACTACCCTGCCATCCTCTCCTACGACAGCGTGCTGTCCGGCCTGGCCCCGGCCGTCCTCACCGACCTGGTCCTCACCGGCACCAACCTGGTGGGTGCCGCGGAGAAGGCGACCGGTGAGACCGCGGGCTCCACCGGCCAGCTGGACCTCGAGGCCGTGCTCCCGGGTGACCAGGAGATCACCGTCACCATCACCATCGGAGCCGGCGCGACCGCCGTTGTTTCGGCCGTCGCCTCCACAGGCCTCATCACGGTCAACAGCCAGAACGGTACGGGCACGGCGGCCCAGCTCCGCGACGCCATCAACGCGCACGCCACCGCCAAGTTCATGGTCCAGGCGACCGAGGGAGCCGCGGGCGCCATCGACGCTGCCGAGGTCGTGACCGTCGAGTGCTCGACGGTGGATCCCGGTACCCTGCCCGTCCTGCAGATCGGCAGCACCGCCATCGACGGGTCCGCCGCGGGCTTCGGCATCACCGCGTACACCGACACCTCCATCACCTTCGACTGCGATGCGTCGCTCTTCACCCCGGGCGCGACGATGCTGCTGCGCCTCTGGGTGGATGACGTGCTCGTCTTCGCGGTGCCTCTGATCGTCGATCTGGGAGGCATCACCCCCGACGAGATCAGCATCGGCATCCGCAACGAGACAGGCGCTCCCATCGTCGCCGGCTCGCTGGTCTACCTGTCGGGCTGGAGCGAGGCCGAGGAGCGCTGGCTGATCGCCTTGGCAGACAGCGACAACGTCAACACCGCAGCCACCTTCTTCATGCGCACCACGCTGGCCGACGTCACCAACGGCGTGGCCTACCGTACGGGCGACATCACCGGCGCGGACACCTCCACCTACGTCTCGGGCGACCCCATCTACCTGAGCACGGTCGCAGGCGGTTGGGTACAGGTCCTTCCGCTCGCGGGTGGCGTCCGCGCGCAGGTGGTCGGCCGGGTTGGTGTGGTGGATGCGGTGGTGGGTACCATCCACATCGATCTCGTCAGCAACGCTCCCTTCCAGTACCTCTCCAACCTGGATCTGCAGAACGGTATCCTGTCGGCGGACGCCAACGGTCGCGCTCTCATGGCGACCAACTACTTCGACAACGCCACGCTGCTGCTCAAGTTCGCTGACGGCGCGTTCGCGGCCAGTGCTGACACCCGGGCGCTGTTCGCAGATGACATCTGGACCCCGGCCAAGCTCAACGCACGTGACTTCTTCGTGAAGGAGCACGACTTCGAGCTGGCCGCGGGTGTCGCACTCCCGGCGCCTCTGGGCAAGAACGAGCACAACGCGGCCACGGGCGACTACGTCAACGACGCCGCTGGCGGTGAGTACGTGCTGACCACCACCGTGGCTGGTGGTGCCGAGGCCGCGCAGGTGACCTGGGACGATCAGCTGATGATCAACCCCACCAAGACCCCCATCTTCGAGGCACGGGTCAAGATCAACTTCGCCGGTGCCGCCCTCATCGCGGACGAGCGCGGTGTGTTCGGGCTCTGCTCGGCCCATCCGAACGCCGAGGACTCCCTCGACAACGTCGCCAGCAACATCTGGTTCCGCGTCGAAGGTGTCAGCCTGAACATCTTCATCGAAGGTGATGACGGTGCGACCGACACCGATGATGTGGACTCCACCATCCCCTTCGCGGACGACACCTACATCGTCCTGAAGATCGACATGACCGATCTGTCGGCCGTGCGCTTCTTCATCGACGGGGTCGAGGTCGGTACGACCATCAACGTCGTCGCGCTCACGGGCGCCAACTTGCTGCAGCCCATCTTCTGCTTCCAGCGGGACGGCGCAGCCTCCCCTGTCGAAGTCGTCACCGTGGACTGGTACCGCGTCTACGCCGCCCGGTAGGCCTGACTGCCGACAGGGACACCTCGGTGTCCCTGTCGTAGCACCCTCTTCGTTCTCCCACCCTCGCACCGAAGGTATCCCTCATGGCCACGATGTCCACTTGGTCGCCCTACGACCAGTACGTGCAGGGCGGCATGACCGACGGCCGCTATATGAACGCGGCCTACACCCTCATCGCTGCCGGGCCCCCTCGCCTGGCGCAGGTGGGCGGTCCCTCGTTCCTCGCAGCGGCCCTTTCCGCCGGCTCGTCCAGCTCCGATCAGATCGCCTACCCCATCGGCGTGGTTCAGAGCATGCAGCTGGGCCACAACATGCAGCTCAGCCGCTTCTTCGAGATCGGCTCCGAGCGCAGCTACTTCATCCCCGGGCGGGTGATGGGCAGCCTCTCGCTGTCCCGCATCATGTACCACGGGCCGTCGCTGCTGCGCGTGCTGTACGCCTACTACCAGGACCTGGTGCCCCCGACCCTGGTGCCCGCCGTGTTCCCCAACGTCGGCGCCGCCACCGTCGCCAATCCGCACGATGTGGTCATCCCGCCGGGCTACGAGAACGTGTACCTCAACCTGGCCTCCGACCTCTTCAAGCAGCCCGTGGGTATCTTGATGATGCTCAAGGACAGCAACGAGGACACCATCGGCGCCTACTACTTCGAGTCCTGCTACGTCCCTCAGCACAACCTGTCGATGGACGCCATGGGCACCGTGCTGCAGGAAGGCGTGGGCATCCAGTTCGAGCGGATGATCCCCATCGCCGCGAAGGTCGTGGGGCTGATCAGCGGCCTGTAGGAGGCCGTGATGCCGTTTCGCAGTGAGGCCCAGAGGCGTTTCCTCTGGGCCAAGCATCCGGTACTCGCGAAGCGTTGGGCGCATGAGCCCAGCACTGCCACCGAGAAGAAGCGCGACCTCCCCTACCACGTGAAGAAGACGGCCAGTGTGGTGGGTGTACTGAGCGTGCTTGCCCCTGGGGTGCAGAAGCTCGCTACGGCCTACAAGCCCGAGCCAGGCGACATCATCGTGATGTCGCCACGCACGCAGTCCCCCGACGGGAAGAAGCCTGGGCGCTTGGCTAACCTCTTCCTGAAGAAGCTCTCTCCCAAGGCTCAAGGCCCCCTCACGCACGCCGCTCTCGTAGTGCACGGAGGCAGGGTAGTGGAGAGCCGCATCGACGAGGGCATCACGAAGAAAACTTTCCGCAACGCCATCAAGGGCAAGCAGTACGTCATCAAGCGGCCGCCGTTCTCCAACCGCACCAAGCTGCGCGCCGTGAACTTCGCCGAGAAGCAGGTGGGTAAGCACTACAGCCTGTCCGATCTCATGGCGCAGTCCGTAGGCACTCTCATGCCGAATCGGCTCGCCAAGGCCGTGGACAGACGCCTGGCACTACCGAAGGAGCGCAAGGGCTTCACCTGCTCGAGTCTGATCTCTGCCTCCTACGGCCGAGCCAAGCTGGCCCCGGTCTCCGGTCGCCTCGTGATTCCTGCAGATCTCCGGTACTCTCCGAAGCTCAAGGACATCCGCAACACCGTCAAGGCAGATCGCGCCCCCACGCTCGGTAGGCTAAAACGTAAGGAGTAGGAGGCGTCATGCTCTCGAAGCTCGCACGTAAGCCGCAGGTGGCCTCGATCCTCAAGTCCGGAGTCGAGCTGCGTGCGAAGCAGGAGGCCGCGGCGCAGAAACTCTTGCGCCAGGATGGCAACCTCTTGCTCAGTCACCCGGTGGGCTCTGGGAAGACCATCACGGCCATCGCGGGCTTCGACCGGCTACGTCTCGAGGGCAAAGCAAAGCGCGCTCTCGTCGTGACTCCTGCATCTCTTCGACGGAACTTCGCAGAGGAGGGCGTGGGGAAGTTCACGAGCAGTCGCGTCGCGATCTTCGGCAACACCGCCGAGGTGCAGAAGGGTCAGGGGCTCTCGGTAGACACCCCAGACCCCAAGGCCGACTTCCACGTCGTCAGCTACGACCTTTTTCGCAAGGACCCCGAGAAGTTCATCCGCGCCGCTGGCGCCGACACGGTCATCTACGACGAGCTCCACAAGATCAAGAACATCGGCATCACGGGCGAGGCCATCAAGAAGGGGCGGAAGTTCCACCGGAACTTCATCGGCCTCACCGGCTCCATCGTGAGCAACACGCCGGCGGACTTGGTCCCTCTCGTCGATGCCATGACCGACGGGAAGCACCACCTCGGTACGAAGGAGAACTTCGAGCGCCGGTTCGTGTCCGAAGACGGGAAGATGCAGAACTCCATGGTGGTGCGCCACCTGCTGAACCCCTACATCCATCATGTCGATCCCTCGGCCGCCGAGGGTACTCCGAGGAAGCAGATCGAGACCGTCGCAGTCGAGATGAGCCCGGAGCAGCAGGAGCTCTACCAGTACGTCATCGGGAAGATGGACCCGGTCACCGCCCTGAAGTTCCGTTTCGGCTCGTCGAAGCTCAAGACCAACGACGTCAACAACATCTTCCACAAGATGACCCAGGCTCGGCAGGTGGCGAACGCTATCCACACCATCAACAAGTCGGTCTCCCTCGACGACTCCGCCAAGCGCTCGCCGAAGATCACGAAGGTCCTCGACGACGTGCAGGAGCACCTCGAGGAGACCCCCGACGGCCAGGTCATTGTCTACTCGAACATGATCCAGGGCGGCGTGGACGTCCTCAGCCGCGGCCTCGAGAACCGCGGCATCGCACACGGCATCTTCGTGGGCAAGGGGCAGCCAGGCTCCACCGAGGCCTCCAGGCAGGCCGCGGTGCGTGACTACCAGGCGGGCAAGAAGCGCGTCATCGTTCTCTCGTCCGCTGGGGGCGAGGGGCTCAACCTCGGCGACACCACTTTCGTGGCCAACGTCGACGGGCACTTCAACCCTGAGAAGATATTTCAGGCCGAAGCGCGTGGTGTCCGGGCAGGTGGCCAGGCGAAGCGCGCACCGGAAGAACGGAAGGTGGTCGTCCGTCGCTACGTCACTCGGGTGCCGATCTCCAAGACCCAGGTGCTCAAGGACACCGCCAATCTTCTCTCGCCCATGATGATGCTCAATCGTGTGATGGAGGGCTCGCCGGCCGTCTACAACCCCTTCAAGCGGGAGCGGTCCCCTGACGACTGGGCCTACGAAGTGGCAGCCCGCAAGGACAAGCGCAACCAGGGCCTGCGCGCACACCTGGACAAGACCGCCGAGGAGACCATCCTGTACGTCGAGGACATGCTGGACACGATCGAAGACGGCCTCCTGGCCCGTGCAGAGGACAAGACCGCCTCTGCCCTCACCAAGATCGCCGCACGGCGCGGAAACGTCATCACGCCCGCCCAGAAGCGCAAGGTGCAGCGCTTGGCCGTACAGCGTCTGCCCATGCAGCCGCACAAGCTCGTCAAGTCCGACCTGCCGGTCATGCGTTCCTACCTGGATGAGATGGGGAAGCACTTCGAGGACGCCCTCGACCCCAACCAGTCGCTTCCCGCATCAGCACAGCCACGCGAGCAGGAATACGTGGATGCTCTGCGAGACTACTACCGGGAGGCGGGCAAGGGCGGCCTCGGTACCAGCAAGGCCAAGACCGACGCCGAGCGGAAGAAGGAAGTGATCAAGCAGTCTCTTCTCTCAGGACTTGCCGGTGGGCTTTTGATTGGTGGGGGTATGGCTACAGGGGGAATGCCACGTGCAGCATTGGAAGCATCCAGAGGCGCTTCCAGTGCTGCCGGAAACCTGCTCCTTAGAAGCGGCGCAGCTGGCGCAGCTGGCGCGGCGCTTGTAGGTGTACCACTGCTGTGGACTGGACTACGTGAGCCTGTCTTCGGTACCCCTGCTGCGCGTGCCAAGCGCATGTCCCGCATGACGGATGACCAGATGCGCCAGCTGCTCCGTGGTCTCGAGGTACGGCAGGTCGAGAAGAAGATCCACAATCTGGCCGTGGGCTCCAACGCCCGGGCGAAGACGGTGCGCGAATGAGCATCTTGAAGCACGCACAGATTCCCCACGGCGGAACCCCCGACCCCTCGGGGACTGCCCTGCGTCGTGCGGTCAAGGCCCCAGCCGTGCAGGCCCCAAAGCTCCAGGCTATTCCTGGTGGGGGCGGCTCCATGAGCACCCCCGTCAACCCAGTGATGCAGGCACGCGGGCACGCCGCATGGGGAAAGGTCATGGCCGGACTCTCGAAGAACCCCTCGATCAAGACTGCGGAACTCGGCTGCGAGGCCGTGTTCAACATGGCCTTCGACGCTACGCTGGAGAAGTCGGCCAAGGCCGGTGACCTCGCCAAGGACTTCGCCGGTGGCATCGATCCCTTCGGTACCTGGACATCGGGGCTGGCACAGCAGGCAGAGCAAGAAGGCGCATCCAAAGGCAGGCACCGCCTCCGCCGTACGGTGGCTACTGCCGGGGGTCTCGTTGGTGGGGCGACGGTCGTACCAGCGGCCATCGGCGGTATCGTTGGCGGTGCCAAGGGCTTTGCCAAGGCGCAGGGCGGCGTCAAGCAGCGCTTGCTCGGAGCGGGTGCAGGAGCAGCGAGCGGTGCCATAGCGCCCTTCAAGACTCTGCACTCCGGAATCAAGGCCAGCAAGGCATTACAGAACATCGGAGCAAGTGGCGCGCGCGCGCTGACTGCCACGGAGAAAGCGCACTTCGGGCAGGTTGCCCAGAAAACCCCTCTCGGCGCGGTTCTCGGCCGCCTTCATGCGCGCGCTGGGGCCCCTGGCGCCGGCGTCAATGTGCCTGGGATGCGCAGCGCGCTACACGGTGCTGCCTCTGGCCGCATCACACCGGAGGTCGCGAAAGCGGTACAGCCGGAGGTAGCTGAGGCAGTACGCACAGGCGCGACGCAGCTGGCCCTCGGAGGCGGTGTCGGAGGTCTCGGGGCTTTTGTCCAGTACGGCAAGGGGCGCAAGGCCGAGCAAGGCTTTCAGCAGCGCTTGGCACAAGGCACCTCTGCCGCGACAGCGCCAACCAGCAAGCTCGGCTCGCTGAAGGCCGCAGCCATGGTTGAGGCGCCCCACAACTACCACCCAGTCAAGGTGCAGCCCCCCAAGGCGGTGCGCGCCAAGTTCCCCTTCACTGGCTACATCGACTTCCAGGGTCTCCAGATCGACGTGGAGAACGTCAAGGGCTCCTACCGCAAGGGCAAGGACCGGAACGGGCACGAGTGGCAGATTCTGATGCACAGCCACTACGGCGAGATCAGAGGCACGAAGGGCACCGACGGCGATAAGCTCGACGTCTACGTGGGCCCCAACCACGACGCCAACACCGTGGTCGTCATCCATCAGCACCACCCGGACACAGGTGCCTTCGACGAAGACAAGGTCATGGTGGGCTACGACTCTGTCGAGGAGGCCATCGGTGCCTACAAGAAGCAGTACGACAAGCCCGGCTTCTACAAGGAAGACGACTACAAGGCCATGCCTATCGGCGAGTTCTGGCGCTGGGTCCACAACCGCAAGAACATGGGCAAGAAGGTGGCCGAAGCCCCCTCTGGCAAGGAGCGGGCGCAGCAGGTCGGCGTCGGCCTTGCCGAGCTGGGCTTGGCCGCTAAGCTCACTCCCGGTGCTGCCGAGAAACTGCTCGGTGCACAGCGCTTCGTGCACGGTACGTCAGAGAAGGCGCGAAAGTCCATTCTGCGAGAAGGGCTTGATCCGGCACATGGAGGCTCGCCACTTGGAGGAGGTGCCGCAATAGGCGCGCAGGACTACATCGACGCGTCGAAGGGCAAGGTCCATGTCGCCAAGGATACCTTCGGCGGACGTATGGCCGCACGCGCACATGCAGGACTGGCTGAGGCGCAAAGCGCGGCGCGCGGCGCTGGTAGGAAGCTCAGTCAGGGCGAAGCGGCGCTGCACTATGTCAGGTCTGCGGTGTTTCCCCGAAGAAAGGGTATGGTGGGTGGGGCCCTTCCCTTTGACCAGTTCAAGGAGCAGTTCCACCCAGATCCCGATATGCTTGGGATCGGGCTGTATACGTCCAAGAAGATCAATCCCGAATCGCTAAGCAAGGGGCGAGTAGGCTTGAAGCAGATATGGAAGGCACGTTCTCCCGAACTCATGCGATATGCCAAGAAGAATCCAAGTCGGGTAGGGGCAGGAGTGCTTGGCGGGGCCGCGATTACAGCGCTGAGTGCCGATGCCGTTCGGCGGGGCTACCGCGCTGCACATTCAGGCAAAAAGGTGGCATCTGCCGCCCCGCTCGCGCGTCGTGAAGAGGCCAAGGCGCCAAAGCTGGGAGCGCTCCCAGCCGACTTTTACATCACCAGCGAGATCACCTACCGCATACCTGGGAGCGTCGCGAAGAAGAAGAGTCTGAAGCCTTCCGACTTCGACCCGAAGGATCTCGAGGCGGGCACCAAGGTCGAGCTCGAGCACACCTCGGACATGGAGGTTGCCCGCGAGGTGGCGATGGCGCACCTCGATGAGGACAAGGAGTACTACCGGAAGCTCGCGGTTATGGAGAAGAAGGGCAGCATCCTCGAGAAGCTCGCTGTCTCCGAGGGCGCGCGCGACCGGGCTCTCGCGGCACGCATGGCACGCATCGAGAGCACCGCGAACCCCATGCAGGCCTCCCATCTCATGGAGAGGACTCAGTCTCAGGCCCAGCGTCTGTTCGGCGAGGCTAAAGGCCAGCTGGGCAAGCTGAACCCCGGCAGGGCCTCTGTCATCAGACAGCCAGCGGCTGCGGCAGCCAAGCCCGGCATCGGCGCTGGCCTGAAGTCTCTTCTGGGGAAGGCCGGTAAGGGCCTCGCCAGTGTGGCTGCAGGCAACAAGGGCAAGCTCCTCGTCGGCGCCGGCCTGGTAGCAGCTGGTGTGGGCGGCGCAGCACTCGTCAAGAGCCGACAAGGAGCACCACCCCGTCCCATGATGCAGGTCGCCTCGTCTCCATGGGCCAAGCAAGGTGCCGCCGAGGCAGCACCTGAGCCCGCAGAGCGTGTTCGAGTCGGAGGGCTAAAGCAGCCGCGCCTGGCCACTCCGCGGCTCAATCCCGAAGTCGGCATGAAGACGCCGTCGAACCCCTTTCGGGTGAACTGGAAGAAGCTCGGCACAGGCGAGTCTGCACTTGCCCATGCCAAGGAGCTCCTCCACAGCATTCCATCCGAGGTCCGCTACGGCCTTCTGGGCGCCGGCGTCATCGGTGCCGGTGCGCTCACCCTGAAGGACATGAAGGACCAGGCTGTCAGGCCTCGTCTCGAAGGAGTGGGATTAGGCGCTGGTGCGCGAACCGTCCAGAAGGTTCTGTCGGGTGGGCTCTCTCGGGCTGGATCGCATCCCGCTCGACTGGGCTGAGCACTGTACCTGTCCCAGGGTCGTAGATTCCTTCATCCAGAATCGCTACCTCGATGAGCAGCTCAAGCACCTCGTCGGGCTTGACCTTGCGGCCAGCCGCTCGGGAGAGTGCTCGAGCTGTCCGCTCGAGGTAGCGCTCGGCTACCGGACTAAGAGGCACGGCCTCACTCCTCACCCTCATCGTCGATCCCGATCGTGACCTTGATGCGCGCCAGCGGGTACAGGGGGCGTATCTCGATGTCCACGAGCAGGCACTCCTGCGGGTGCCCAGGGTCCTTGTAGACCTCGTAGGCGCCAGGGAGAGAAGGTAGATCTGCGTAGAACGAGTCCCAGTCGATCCCGCTCTCCGCATCTCTGTGCTTCTCGATGAGCGCGTTCCACTCAGCTGCGGGAGCTGCCCACTCCAAGTCGTAGACCCATCGACGATCGGGCCCCAGGTGGTGCAGCACGCTGAGCAACTTGTCGAGCAAGGGGCTGCGCGTTTCTCCGTAGACGACGGCCTTGCAGATGGCGCGCCAAGTGTCGATGGCATGCTGCTCCTCGTCCTCGAGGCTGTCGTAGCTGTTCGCGCCAAGAACCTGGCCGCCTTGGATAGCTCCGCGCTCCTGTAGCTGTGTGAGCTGCCCTTGGGCAGCTACCTCTACCTGAGCAAGCCATTCGGTCGTGTACGCCGAGTTGTGCACTGCCCCAGCGAGGGCCTGCCGCACGCCTTTCGTCACATAGTCCAAGGTCGTGGCGACCTGCTCCTTGTGCAGATCGTAGCTCGGGTCGGCATGAAGCAGCTCGAGGAGCACGGGATGGATGTCTCGCGGCGGGCAAGGACATTCCACACTCGCCAGGCGGGCCTTCATCTCGGGCAACAGCGCCTCGAGGTCGTCGACTTCGCCCCTGAAGTACTTGGCGCCAACGTAGTTGTGCTCGCCGATGAACCCGGCGCTCCACCAGCCATCAGCGTCGCGCGCCGCGTAGACGTACTGGTCGCCGCTGACAATCCACTGCTCCCGCCGGAGCACGGCCGGGTCGTTCTTGTCGATGTCGTCGCCAGCCTCCATCAGGCAGGGATGATCCTTGTCGGGGTCGAGGATGAAGAGGACAGGGCGCCAGCCTTCGATGTCGAGGGAGTCGAACCAGTCAGGTACCTTGTTCATCAGGGGAGCTCCTTGGGGGTGGTACGCTCAAGTACTTGAGGGGGATGCCAGCCGCGGACGCCACGGCCACCTTCACCTCCTTGATCAGCTCAGTGAAGGCGAGAGGGTCGGACTCGGCGAAGAGCATGAGGCCACTCCTGTACATGGTGCCGCGGATGTCCTTCAGGCTCTGGCTCTCGATCATGCTGACGCGCGGCATGTAGCAGTGAAGCACCCCGCCTGGGCGGTAGTAGATGCGGTGGAAGGCAGCACGCACCTGCGCGCGGGAGTACTTCACGTAGGCGTCCTCGTAGTGCCGCCACCAGCGGTTCTGGTACTTGCAGATCTTCTTGGCCAGGCGCTTACGCATCAGACACCTCCGCTCCTACGGGAGGCCGCCTCACGAAGGGGACCTCTTGCTCCACGACCACGCTGCTGTCCTCGTCGAAGGACACGCTGTGGTCCGTGACGTACGCAGCGACGGCATCATCCGGGAGAAGCCCGAGGTCACGCAGGTTGTCGGCGAACTCCACGGGGGAGATCTGCTGTTCCATAGCTGCGAGAATGCGCTCATCCTCCAGACGCGCCATCTCGTTCACGCTCTGATCGACCGACACGAGGTGGGTGCCGCTGAAGTCGATGTGCCACTTGAAGCTGATGGTGAGCATCCTGAAAGGCGCCCACTTGCCCCGCGGGTCGCCGGCCTTCTTAGCGGCCTGGCGCTGCTGCGGAGTGCCCCAGCTCTCGGAGGTTCGGGTAGGCTGCCGGAGGATCTTCTTGGCGACGCGTCTACGCATCGTCTTCCTGCAGCTCGGCGCAGTCCTCACAGAAGTCGCCGCGGTTGACGGTGTCGTCGAGGCGTATCCCGCACTGCGGGCATTCGATGATGGGCTCCGGACAGGTCACGGTGACCTGTCCCAGCTCGGTTCCGTCGCAGTCCACCACCACGATGTCGAGGGTCCGATCCTCGGGCCAGTATCGGCTCTTCACCGTGAGAACGTCTATCCAGTCCACTACGAACTCTGGAACGTCGGGCAGTTCGATCTGCAGGTAGTGCTTCGGGGGAGTCATTCCTCACCTTCTGTGGCAGGTTCAACGTGGATGTGAACGTGCCTGGGGTCCACCCTGGTGCGGGTACCGTCGAGGGTCACGTGCTCGTAGGAGTTGCCGTAGATCAGGCGGTCGAGCGTGAGCTGGCGTGCCAGCTTCAGCTTCTCCTCCAGCATCTGGAGGAACAGGTCAGTCGCCGCCGGCGGCCGAGGGGTCAACCACCCTTCCGGGATGCCGTAGGCGACCTCGAGGTGCTTGATGAACTTCTCAGCATCGAAGGCCTCGAGGGCGAGGGTCGCGCTGGAGTACTCACTAAGGCCCGTCAGCATGTCTTCGTCGATGCCCAGTGCCTGCACCATGCGGCGACGGTCGTAGTCCAGCTCGGGGCCGGTCCCGAGGCCGAAGATGCCTGCGTCCGGCATCATGTAAGGCTCGATGCTCTCCTGGATGACCTCGAACTTCGTCGCCCGGTCCACCACCAGGCCGTTCGGGAACATATCCGTCACCGGACGGAGGTTTTCGGGTCGGGGCTCGTACACCGGCATTGCCCCGCACTCGGGACAGGGGAACTTCGGTGTCTTTGTCCCCAACGCGCGCATGCGCGAGCAGGGGTGGTAGTGCGGCGGGATGACGTAGTCGTGTCCGCAGCTCTTGCAGGTGTAGGGTCCGGGACGCATCAGGCCACCTGCCCGGGGAGCACCACCACGACGGCCTCTTCCTTCGCCCGCTTGACGGGGATGTCCGGGTGCAGCCCGCGCCGGCGCAGCACATGTGTCATGTCCTCATGGGTGAGGAACTCACACTTGGTGCCCTTCGCATGATGCGCGTTGGCGGCGTCGATGAGCGACTGGGTCTTACCGCTCTTGGCACCGCCCGTGGCGGTGATCTTGTGGGTAGTCATCGCTGGTCCTCGTAGAGGGGGTCAGGGCGATAGCGTGCACAGAAGCACCCAGGTACGTCGCAGGTACCTACCTTGTGGGCCTCGAAGGAGTGCCCGCACACGCACTGTGTGTGCTCGCTCGTGAAGGGGATCTGCTGGTACTCCTGCACGAAAGCAGGGTCTCGGTAGTCGGTCCTGGAGCCAAGGATTTCCTCCTTGGTGAAAGGACGGGGGTAGAATCCGAAGGTCTCCCACGCCTGCCACTTGAAGACAGGCTCGCTGCCCTTCAGGTGCACGCAGCCCTGCAGCGCGATCAGGGACAGCAAGGCATTCGCGGCGAAGGCTTCCAGGCTCATCACAGCTCCGCGGCGTTGATGGTATCGATCAGCACGTACTTCCACTCGTTGGGGAAGAAGTCCGGAGGCTCCGTGTAGGTCTTGCCCTCGCCGTACTGCAGGAACTTCACGTGCCCTGCGCTGGCGCTGTCGAGGGCCTGGTTCTGGTACACGCCCCAGGTACCGCCTCGGTTCCTCAACGTGTCGAGGACGAAGGCATCGACACGTTCCTTCCAGCTGGTATCAGCCATGGCCTCTCCTGTGTCTGCGGCGGATGCGCGCCTCGAGGCGCTCGCACAACGTGTGGGCGAGTTCTCCCCAGAGTGTGGAGGCAGGTAATAGGGGTGGGGGCGCTGCTACGTCCGGGGCCTGCCGCGTTTGCGCGTGAGAGCAGCTGTGCGCAGCCACGAGTGCCTCGATGGCCCGGGCCACCTCTGGCGGGGCGTACCCTCCGGCCGCCCAGGTCGCGATGATCCGGACGGCCTCGGAGGGATCGGGGTGTGCCGGCGTGATCTTGCCGGAGAAGGGGTCGAGAGTGTACATCGAGTCTCCCGAAGATCTACCCTTCGGCCACGGAGCGGCCGCTGTCCGCGACACTGCCTTGCGTCGCCTGCTGCATGAACGCATTCTGCCCCATCTGCAGCTCATGCGCCGCAGCTTTCGTCGACTCCTGCACTGCACCCACCGCCTGGGGGAGGGTGAGGCCGTTGTACATCATGAGCAGGCGGATCTGCGCCTTGAGCATGTGCTCGAGCATCAGCGCGGTGACTCGCGCTGGTGAGACGTTCTGCGCGCGGTTGCCGTGCATCTCGGACATGATCGGGAGGTCCGAGAGTTCGCCCTGCGCATCGCTGGTGAGCAGGGCGAGGAAGTAGTCGTGGATGTTGTACCGCTCCCTCAACTCGGTGAAGTCGGTGACGAAGGCATCGAAAAACTTGGTGTCCATGTGGTCTCCTGGGTCGGCTCAGGTGCGTGCGAGGCCCTTCTGGATGTGGGCAGAGGCGAGGATGCGCGTAGCCTTGGGGAGCTCGCGCGACAACTCGGTGAAGTCACCGACCATGCCATAGCCGCCCTTGCCGAAGGCAGTGTCGTACTGGATCGTGGCGTCGGCGACGGTGGTGTTGGCGTGGCGGATTCCGAGCACGGAGAGCGGGATCTTGTCAGCCCTGATCTCGGTCAGCACCGCGTGGAGATCGGTCAGTGGGTTGCCAGTGCTGTTCCTCGGTCTGCAGCTGGTTGGCCAGCCGTCGGTCACGAGCATGATGGCCCGCTTCGAGGGTGCCTTGGCTCCCCACTTGTGGGCTACATCGAGTGCCTGCACTGTGCAGGTGCACCCGTACTGGATGCCCGATGTGTGCAGTGGACTCCCGATCTTGTCGAAGATGTAGAGCGCGTCCGAGAAGCCCCACATCTGTGCCTTGGACCTGATGGCGTTCACCGCGAACACCGAATCCGCCAAGGCACGCTCGGTCAGCGCGAGCGCCTGGCCGATCGTCATCGAGCCGCTGACATCGAAGAGGAACAAGAGCTCGAACCGCGGTACTCGCACCGTCTTGGTGTAGAAGGGGCGGTCGAGCTCGCCAGCACCCAGCGCCGAGAGGAACGCATCCGCGCTGAAGTCACCCTCGTGATCCTTCTTCCTGCGCTTCTTCATGCGCAGCTGCTCGAGGATGCGCCTGTTCTCGTAGGCCACAGCAGTCGGTGGAGGCAGGTCCCTCGCCGGCGTCACGTGATGCACTGGGATACCGCACTCCTGGGACCACCCCAGGTGCGTGCGAGCGCTGGCCTCGTCCTCTCCGTCCTGGCGCCGCATCATGGCATTGCGCGCGTCCTCGAGGCGCTGGTCCATCTCGTCGGAGCCCTGTGCCAGCACCAGCTGGAAGGGAGTGGTGCCTGAGCCATCGGTCTCCGTAGTGCTCAGGTTGATCAGACGATCGACCTGAGCCATTTTGCCGGTGCTGCGCTCCCGCTTCCGTCGCTCCTTGTCTGGAGGGTCGGCCGGAGTTGCTCCGCCCATCGCGCCGTCCTTGCCTGCGTTGCCAGGTGAGCCCTTCCCGACCCGCGGAGTAGAGGCGAGGAGGTTCTTGAGCGCTTGCAGCATCTGCTGCTGCTGTTGCTGGCGCTGCTGCGCCACACTCTGGCTCTTCGACGGCTTCCCCTGCCCTTGGGCTCCATTCTGCCCGCCACTGCCTCCTCCGCCAGGCGGTGGTGGTGGCGGATTGTGTAGTAGCAGGGTGTCGGCGATCTCGTCGATGAGCTTCGCCGTGATGGCCAGGCACGCCACCGCGTCCACGCCCTCCACCAGATTCAGCGCGCGCCGCATGGACAGCTTGCAGTCCTCGAGATCGGGCTGGGTGTCTGCGTACTCCACACCTGCAGCGTAGGCGCCCAGGCAGGCCAATAGGCTGCCCTTCACTGCATCCTCGGGGATGTCGTACTGCGCGATTCCGTGCCAGCGCTCTTGCAGCAGCGTTCCACCACCGAGGTAGAGCTGCGTCCACAACCAACAGCAGCGCCAGTCCTCGAGGATGTTCCACAGGTGGTGGATGATCCCGCTCAGGTGCTTCTCGTAGGGCAGGGCTTGGTCGGTGCCCATGACGATGTTCACGGCGTTCAGCATCTTGCTCGCCAGCTTCTGCACGAACCTACCGGTCATCACTACATCGGTCTCGAAGAGCCAGTGACTCAGCTCATGCTCGACGACCAGGAGGCCCTCGGGATCCTCCAGTGGAGCCCAGATGGTGCTGAAGCAGTCGGTCTTGCCGCCCTCACCCGTGAGGGAGGCGTTGATCAGCTTGATCTCGTCGACGTCCAGCAGGCCTGCGTAGGCCCGCACCAAGTTCTCCGCCCTGGCCTCGATGTACTCGGGCGGCCCAGTCATCGGGCCCAGGTCGAGTTCTGGCCGGCGTCGCGGTTGTGCAATGCTCATCGGGGCTCCTGTAAGAGTTTATGGAAGCCCGCCAGGAACACCGCCCCCGCCATGTCCATGCGCATAGGTTTGATGACTTCCTCGAGCGGTTCTGGTAGGTCGTCCCACGGGGGACTGGCTGGCATGAGGTCTCGCCGCTCGGTGGCGAGGAGGATGTTGTCGGCCAGCTTGATGACGGTGTCGTACTGACTGCCCTCTGCCCACCCAGGCAGGAACTTCGCGTAGATCATGGCCTGTAGGCGCTTCTCGGCCACCCGGTACGCTTCCATGCCTGGGCTGTACTTCAGCGGCCGTGTGATGTCTCCGAGATACGCTTCGGCCGCGTCATGCAGTAGACCGGCGAGAGCCGGGCCTTGCCAGCCGTTGTCCTTCATGGGGCTCCGCCGGCGCGCAATCTCAACCGACACCCGCACACTGTGCTCGGCTACCGAGTAGAAGACGCTACAGTGTCCCGCGAAGCGGCATTGCAGCGACAGTGCATGCGCGATGTCCTCGATGAGGATGTCCTCGGGCCGAGGATCCAGCGGGTAGAAGTCCACGCCCTTGTAGGTGCAGACCCAGCCGCCGTGGCGTGCCGTCATCGCTTCTCCTTCCAGGGCGCCCAGCCGTACTTTACCCTGGGCCCACCGGGGCCGGGGTAGATGTCACGACGGAGCACGGCGATCAGGGAGCCGCCCATGGGGTTGGTTCGTCCACCGCCCATGGGGTCGATGAAGCGGATGCGAGGGGTGAAGCGGAACTCGTCTGCTTCTTCTGCGAGGTAGGTGGCCCAGTCGGTGTCCATGGTACCAGGAAGCAGGAGCACGACCCAGTGGACCTCGCCGTCGGAGCGCAGCGTCTCCATGCGAGCGCGTACCACCCACTTGAAGATGCCACCGCCGTCGGGAGAGTAGGGTGGGTTCAGGAACACCCGGCGCCCGGGCCAGGGGATCTCGCTCAACAGGGAGTTTCGCATCAGCAGGTTGGGGTGGTCCAGGCCCATCCAGTGCGGGCACTTCGCGGTCTCGGCCGTTGCTGCAGCATCGAGGTCGAAGTCGAACTCGCGGTCGAGCGCGTCGAATACCTCGTAGGGCGTGGTCCAGAAGTTCTTGATGGAGATGCCGTGAAGGAGAGTCTTCTCCTTCTTCTTGCGGTGCTCGGCTGTGGAGTCGAAGTCCATCTCAGTTCTCCACGATGACAGGCTCGGTTCCGTCTGCAGGCCCCTGATCGGCCCACCCGCAGCCTACATAGCGCTTGCGTCTGCCATCAAGAGAGATGAGAGTGGGAACTTCAGGCGCAGGGCCTGGAAGATTGCGGTCGATATGACGCTCCCAGGCCTTCACACGACGTACCAGATCGCTGCGGGTGATCTTCTCGGGCATGCTCACACCCACAGGCTGATGGTGGTGATGTCGAGGTTGAAGACGCTCTTCACGCGAGCGCGGATGTCGCTGGCGTACTGGGTGTCGAACTTGCCCTCCAGCATCTTCAGCGACATGCCGATGCTCTGGAAGGAGAGGTAGTCCTCGACCACCTGCTCGAGGTCACGGGTAGAGAGACCGTAACCGTACTTGCCGCCGCGGGTCTCCTTGGCCAGCGCCTGCAGGTTCGTGAGGAAGACCTTCTCCGCGGCCGTCGGGATGGAGGGGAACTTCGACTGCAGGATGGCCTGCTCGGTCTTGTCGTCGAGGAACACGACCTCGATGAACTTGAAGCGGGACCGGAAGTCCTCGTTCAGGTCGTAGGTACCACCGTAGCCTGGGTTCATGGTTCCCACGACCCAGAGGCTGGGACGGTCGACGAGAGCCTGCCCGGTCTTGATCTTCCCACTGACTTCCACATTGGGGCGGATGAGACAGGTCGGCACGGTGCGCTCGATGATCTCGAGAGCCTGCGCGTCCTTGGCGTCGCTGTCGAACCGGCCGATGACGATGCAGGTCTGGTACTCGTTCAGCTGCTCGAGCTCGACGACCTCACCGTCGAAGGGAGCGATCAGCGCTTCCGCCAGGCGGTAGACCATACCCACGTGTGGCAGGTCGACTTCGCGCCGGTAGTCGGCGATGGAGTTCACGACCTTCTGCGCCTCCTCGTTCAGCGCGTTGATCTCCTCGAGGACCAGGATGCAGCGGCCGGTCTCGTTGGCCACGTCGATGGCGGTGGGGAGCACACCGAGGGTGAAGTAGCTCTCGTCGAAGCTCTTCAGGGTGTGAGCTCCCAGGAGCTGGCGGTCGCTGGTGTCGGCGGTGCAGCTCTTGCGGAGGAAGGGGGCCTTGTGGAGGTGCGCCCACTGCTCCACATTCAATGTTTTGCCGGCGCCCTTGGGTCCCTTCAGGATGAGAGGGGACTTCCAGGCCAGCTTGTCCAGGACGCCCAAGATCTTGGTGGCCTGGAACCCGGGGAAGGCTCGGGCGAGCAACTGGTCGGTACCGATACGGCGGATGTCGGTGTGGGTGTTCATGGGGTGTTCACCTATCGGGGGTACAAACAAAGGGCCGGGCTCCGCGAGGAGCCCGGCCCGGAGGGAACAGGCAGTGCTACGCGACAGCAGCGGCACTACCACTGAGCGAGGGGAGGGCACGGACGATGGGGATGTAGTGGGGCTCACCGCGGCGCCCGAAGCGCACGACGAATAGGACCAAGGTCCCGGTGGTGTGCGAGACGCCCAGAACGAGGTTGCGTCCAGCCCAGACGGACATCAGCTACCCTTCGCAGCCTTCTCCGCGGCGGCCTTCGCGCGGCTCTTGCGCGGAGCACGCTTCTTGGCGGGCTCCTCGACCGGAGGAACTACCTCGGCCGGCTCGTCGAGCGACGGCTCGTCCGTGACATCCTTGGCGGGCTGGTCATCTTCGCCCGGCTCGTACTGGATGGCGGTGCGGACCTCGTCCTCGGAGCACAGGCCCAGAACGAAGCGGAGGCCCATGGCCACGCCATGCGCGTTGCGCTTCTTGGGGTTGGCGGAAGCCCGCTCTGCCTCGGAGAGCATGGCACCCAGCCTCTTCTTGCTGGGACGGGGCACCTTGTTGGGGTTGGCGACCACCTCGGCCTCGTCGAGCTTGATGAGCTTCTCGTTGTTGGCCCGGGCCTTGGCGATGCGCTTGTCCTGGTCCTCCAGGGTAAGGTTCTTGGCCAGCTCGTAGGCGGTGCTGATGCGGATGAGACCTTCACGCAGGGCCTTCTTCAGCTCGTCGCTGCCCTTGCGGTGCACGGTGATGCGCAGGCTCACCCACTGGGCACTGCGGTGCAGGCGTGTGGCCAGCTCGTCCTGGGTACGACCCTCGTCTTCCACCATGCGGAAGAGCCAGGCGCAGGTGTCGACGTCGTCGATGTTCTCGCGCTCGATGTTCTCGACGGCGTTGAGGAGCTTGGCATCCTCGAGGGTGCCGGCGTACTGGGTGCACCGCACCTCGCCCTCACCCCACTCGTCGTCGAGGTTGGCGATGACGTACTGGATGGCGCGCAGGCGGCGCGCGCCACAAACCAGTTCGACAATCATGTCGCCGGTGTCGGGGTCGGTGGTCGGCATGACCACCAAGGGGTTCAGCAGGCCGTCGTGGAAGATGCCCTCTGCCAGCTCCTTGATGCTGGCATCGTCGAAGATGGTGCGGATGTTCGCGATGTTGCGACCAACCCGGATTTCCTCCAGCGGCATGTTCACGGTCTGATGCTCGATGTCGTAGGCGGACATGGTCTCTCCTGGGGGTGAAGTAAGGCGGGGACTCTCCCCTATGACTATTCGTGGGCCGACTTTTCAACGGCGTAGTGTACGTACCGGGCAGGGATGGTGAAGCCGAAGGTGTACTCGTCCGCACGGTCTTTCGTCGTGAAGACGACCGAGAGGGCGTCACCTGCACGGGACACCAGCACCTCGCCCACCTCCTTGGTGTTGCGGTCGATGGCCTGCCGAAGCTCTCGAGACAGCGCCGCAGGGAGGTCTTCGATGTCGCTCAGCGGGGTTCGCGTTGTCCAGGTGCGTGTGAGCCCAGAGCAGAGATCGCGCAGGTATTGGAGGTTGGGGGCGAAGGCCGGGAACTTGACCGGGCTGAGGGTCTTGGCCGCGAACTGCTCGCGGGCATCGAGGACCTGACCTCTACGCTGAGACATGGGACACTCCTGCAGCTGCACGACGTGTGGCACGCTCCGCCAGGTAGGAGAGGATCTCGTCCTCACCCCACGTGTCCAAGAGCGCGATGGCCATGTCCTCTTCCGGCACCGAGTCGAGTATCACCGGGTCAATGATGCTGATCTCACGTGCACCTCGAGAGATCAGTACGCAGGCGCCGGAGCGCTGCAGGCTGACCTGCACCAGGGTACCAAGTCGAGTTCGGAACTCGTCCAGGGTGGTGTCGCTGAGATCGATCTCTGGGGGCGCGTTGGAGGGCATGGGGTCATGTACGATCCTGTACTCACATTGTCAAGCAGTGTGTGAGTACATCAGCCCGCGACGCGGCCCTTCAGGATGTGGATGTCCGGTTTCCATTGCCGTTCTGGCCCGTGCCGCATCAGCACGTCGAGCACAGTGGCTACGATGGAATCCAATAAGAGGGCGAGAAGATCGGGGCGCGGGGTGCCGATACTTACCAGTACGGCCTCGGGAGCCGCAGCCATGAAGCCGACCGAGACGAAGATGATGTTATCCCAGGCAAGAAAGGTGTCTTCGATTTCAGCGCGTACGCGAGCCAGGTCCGCGGAGAGGACGAACTTCTCGTTTGGCATCAGGCACGATCTCCGGTAAGGGTTCGGCGGCGAGTTCAGTACGAAAGCTACGCAGGGACTGCCCTGGCGTCCACCCCACAAGGCAGTCTTTCGGAAATGACCCCTGCTCACGTACGATGTCCATCGTGCCGTCGCTCCACTCGCCGATGACCACGTAAGTAGCGTCATCGTCAGGGAGAGTGATCTTCTGCGCGAACTTCAGATCCCCCACCAGTTGGCCTGTGCTCATGGGGCCCATCTCTCGCTCGAGTGTCCTGAGCGCAGATTCGACGCGCTTCAGTGCAAAGAGGGAGAGACCGTGTTGTCGCGCCGCTGTGAGGATGCAGGTGTAAAGGGACATTGGGCCGCCGTGTACTAACAGATGCCCCGCTCACGACGAACTGTCAACCAGATGATAGCGCCTCGAGGCGCTATCATCTGGACAAGGCCCAGAGCTGGGAGCTACTCGGCGGTAACGGCGGGTTCGTTCTGTAGCTCCGCGCTGGTGCGCGCGCGCCCTTTGAAGGGCAGCGTGCGCGCCCCGTAAACGCCTACGCCGACGGCGGTCAGCTCCAGGACGCACACTGCAATATCCCGGTAGGTGTCCATCGCCTGCCCGGCGAGCGGTGCCCAGGCACCTGTGGCAGGCCACAGAAGCGGGAAGGCCCAGAGGCCTGCCAGGAGGAACACGCCCAGCAAGGCACCCAGCAGGGTGCCTGCCATGGTCTTGCTGAGGGGGAGACCAGGAAGGGCGGACAGGGCCATGGCGGTACCTCGGCGAGCTGTGGGAGCCCGTCAGATGATCTCGACGTAGAGGCTCTCAAGGACGGACTGGTTGGCGGCGTTGTTGCCGCTGTGGGTGCAGAGTACATCCACGATGATGCCAGCCGCGTGTGTGGTGTCGTAGGTGAGCACTGCACCTACAGCGGGCCCGTAGGTGTGCGCCCCGCCACTCAGATCCTTGGACTCGAAGAAACCCGAAGCCCCGACTGCGGCCCCGGGAGCAGCGCGGAAGACCAAGTGCCCCTCGAGAAGGACACGGTTGCCTCCGCCCACGTTGAGCGGTGTCGAGGCCACCATGACCTGGGCGCCTGTCGCGTTGTCGGTCAACCTCAGGGTGTACTGGAGGGTATCGGCCCCGTTCACACTGTCGCTGCGACAGACAGCCTTGATCTTGAGGACCGAACCAGCCTTGAGAGTATTGGCCGGAACGGTGCGAGTCACGTCGAAGGCGGTGGGAGCGCCCAGCGACGCGAGGGTCGTGGAGTCGGCGAGGCTCGCGTAATCGCGTCCGCCAACCACGCGCTTCTGACCTCCCACTACGCCGTCCGTAAGGCTGAGGCGGGCGTTGACGACGGTCTCTTGTCCAAAGGTGATCTGCTCGGCCCCGTTGCTGGTGTCCACCTTGATGTAGCTGTTGGCGCCTTCGAGTAGCTCGAAGGCGCTGGCCGTGTTGTCGAGCATCGCCATCGAGAGCGTGCCGTAGAACGCGTGGCGCGGGTTGATGGAGTTGGCCCCGTAGTGCACTACTTCGGCGCCGTTGCTGCTGTCGATGTAGTAGTAGGAATTGGCGCCCTCACGAATCTTGAAGCCACCCGCGGTGTTGTCGGGGACGACGAAATCCGTGAGCACAGAAGTCACGGAGAAGGTACTGGCGGCGACGTTGTAGGTGAAGTCACCTGCGACCTGGTCGTACACGGCCGGGGTCAGAGTACCAGCGATGCTGAAGAGGCCCGTACCCAGGAAGTTGAAGGCCGGGTTGGTGGTGGCGTTGCCGAAGTCCATCAGCTCGCCAGCGTTGGTCGTGGTGAGCTTCAGGTAAGGATTGGCCCCTTCCTGAAGCAGCCAAGCGGTCGCCTCGTTGTCACCGACGGTGATCGAGCTCTCCTTGACGGTCTGGATCCAGGTCGCCGTGGCCGACCCGAAAGTGAGGGTGCGGGTGCCGGCCGAGCCGTAGATCATGTTCTGATTGACGGCGTCAGCACCGAAAGAGAGCGTACCGGCGCTTGACTCGATGGCAAGGGCGGCCGCCGAGTCGATGGTCAACCCGCCAGTGCTGGTCAGGGCCAGCCCGCCGAGACCTGCGCGCAGGAGCAGAGACGCGTTGGTCAGGACCGCAGGATCCGCACCGAGGGTGATATTCTCGAACCCATCGGAGGTCGTGAAGATCATGTAGCGGCTGGTGCCTTCGACGATCGCCCATGCTTCGGCCAGGTTGTCGAGCAGGACCTTGTTGGTCTCGGGCACGGTCGAGAGCAGGAAGGCCCGCTCGGTCCCTGCGGAGTCGCGAGTGTAGTAGAAGCCGTCCGCCTTCCAGTAGGTACGCCGGGTACCGGCGGCGGGGTTGGAGGGGGCGATCCCCTCGCGGAAGTCTACGTGGTCGGTGACGATGAGTCCGGACATGGTGTTCTCCAGAGGAAGATCACGGGCAGCATAGCCCGAGAGGGCTACGGAATGAGGTAGAGGGTGCCGTAGACGTCGAACTTGCCGTTGACGGTGAATGCCTGGTAGACGATGAGCTGCTCATCCACGGGAAGCACGGTGTCGATCTCGGCCGGGATGACGTTGGGCCACGAGTAGGGAGAGTGCTTCGCGGACTCGTCGTACATCAGGAGGGTGCCGTTCACCGTGAGGGTGCCCTGAACGTCCAGCTCGTTGATGATGAGTTCGGAGTCGGCTGGGATCTCCTTGGCGTCCGCGGGGACGATGACCTGCTCCTGGTACCACTTCCGTCGGTAGAGGTCGGAGGGGCTGCCACTGGCCAGATAGCCTTCTTGAATCCAGTTTCCGACGCCGGCGGTGGGCGGGATGACGTAGGGGCTCAGCTCCGCGAGTACCGAGGCGCTGTCGTAGAAGTAGAGCTTGTTCTCGTCCTCGACGTAGACGCCCTGCCTGTCATCGACATCGGCCGTCGGGACCAGCCGGAGCTCGGCGATGTCCTGCACCGGCTGCGCCAAGGTCTCGTTCGGTCCCCGGTGCGTGAGGATACGGCGGGCCATTAGACCGGCCTCGCCAGCGCCAGCCATGCCTGCAGCACAGGAGCGGTGCCGGCCACCGACTCAACGACCAGGTGGAGGCGCGCGGCGCCCTGTGCTTCGACGAGCATGCAGTCATTGCCACTCACGACGACCTGGTTGCCCTTGTGCCACACCCCGGACTCCTCGAAGAACCAATAGAGGCGCACCCGGAAGACAGGGGCGGTGCCGCTCACGCTGAAGAGGACATGGACGTACTCGTTCTGCTGAAGCACGAAGTCGTCGGTGGCCAGGGTCGGGATCGCTGTCGGCGCCGTGATGTCGACGAGAACGCGCCTGTCTGCAGGGGTGCTCCCGCCTTTCGCGGTGACGGTCTTGACTCTGCGGGCCATGGGGTGTCCTGGGCTGTGGGCTGCGCTCTATACTACCTCGGACCATCGGAGATGCCCATGGCCCAGGGCTAACAGCATACGCCGGCACAGGCCGGCGTACACCCCCTTCTCAGAAGGGCATGTCCGAAGGCGGCTCCTCGTCACTCCCAGGCTGCTGCGGGAGAGTCGAGGAGTCCGCCAGGAGACGGTTGAGAGGGAGGTTGCCGGCAGGACAGGAGAGCACGATGGACCCATCTGCTTGCACGAAGCCATGGACCCGTACCTCGCCCAGAAGCCCCAGGCTCAGCGTACCGCTGTACTGGCCGCTCTTGCGGCCCTCCCAGATCTTGCCCACCGGGACCCAGCGTGTCTTACCCATCGGAGACCTTCTTGATGGTGAGAGGAGGCAGTTCTATCGCCGGAGGGAAGCAGGCCTCCTTGACCATGAACGGCAGGGCCTCCAGTGTGTAGTGCTTCGCTGCCTCCTCGAGCACCTTGTTGAGCGCATCGGCGGTGATCACTTCCTGCCTGAACTCGCCAGTCGTCAACAGAGTGCAGCGCACACCCTCATGGCTGTAAAAGTGCTGCTGTACGGGATCGTCACGACGAGGGTCATCAGGGATCCAGCTCTCGTAGCAGGCAGTCCAGGCGCCGCTGTAGCCGCCATCTTCGTGGATGTAGGGAAGACCGAGGTGCCGGAGCGTCGCTGTGAGCATCTCGAACTGGTCCCCCCGCGCCTCGCAGTCCTCGATGTCGAATGGCATGCCCACCAGTCGATGCAGCTCTCTGATCGGGATCTTGACGCACCTGTTGCCGATGACCGCGTCAGACTGTAGCGCCTTGGCCGCAGGTGCTGTGATGGTTTTGGGGTCGTGGTTCACGTCGGGGATCCACAGCTCATACGAGGACATGATCTCGCTGATGAGGGGAACGAGCTGGGTGAGCCAGTCGGCTTCGGTGACGGCGCCGCCGAAGATCAGTTGTTGCCAGGAGTAGTCTCCCATGGTGTTGTTCCTTGAAGAAGTGTGAAATAGGGCTGCAAGATTGCAGTAGGACTTTCATAGCGACCTGCGGGCAAGGGGCGCGTGGTCGATCCATCAGTGCTTAGAGCGATGTAGGCACTTACGCTTCGATCAAGCCGCGAGATGCTTGCCGTTTTTCCTGGGGCGCTGTACGGTGGGCACATCTTCATCCCGGAGCAGGAGATGCCCAAGATGTTCACGACCCCTGTCATCATTCTCCTCTGTGTCGCCTTGGCCGGCGGCGGTGTCGGCGGATGGGCTCTCAAGTCCCAGATGACCAAGGCTCAGGTCGCCGAGAGTGTGAGCCAGGCCCAGATTGCCGACGCCAAGGCCCGCGAACTCGAGGCCGCGGCCCAGGCCACCAAGGAAGCCGGCAACCTGGTCGAGGCCGCAGTCTCCGAGCACCTCGCCAAGACCGAGATGGCCGCGGACCTGCTCTCGCTGCAGCGGGCCAGCTACCTCTGCGATGATGAGAGCCCGCTCGCCTCCGAGCTGGGCTGTACCGTCTTCCTGTTCTGCGCCCAAGCCAAGGCCGGCACTGTTCCCGTCGCTGCCTGCGACGCCGCGGTGAACCAGTGGCTGTCCGAGCGCCAACTCCTGGTCATCGAGGCCGACGACGCCGACGAGAAGCTCCGTGACGAGCGCCGGCACATGTTCGAGAAGCGGAAGTAGCCTTAGCGCTCGTCCCAGCAGCACTCGCCGACCCACTTACCCTGGTGGAGATGCGCGGTCTCGGCCGGCACCATCTTGCCGCAGAACCGACAGGGGACTTCGTCCTCGTCTTCCTCGTCCTGGAAGTCACTGCCCCGTGCCCGCATCTCTGCGAGCTCTGCCATCTGCTCGGGTGTGGGTGCACCCGCGATACCCGCCTCGAAGATGTCGGCCAGCTGCGGCCAGTCCACCATCAGCTTCTCCACGCGGATAGTGCCCACGGTCCTGCTCTTGCAGAAGATGGTCATCTCCGTGCGGTCCGGCCCCAGACCATGGTCGATACCGATGTGCATTGCGGGAGAGGACTTCGGGTCCCAGGAGGTGATCTTGCCGATGGGCACGCCCCCTGCCAGGACGATGGGCTTATCACCACTCACGGAGGGCCTCCTTCGCGGACTTCCGCACGAGGCGGTAGCCCAGCTTGTCTGCGGCCGCCTTGAGCATCTCCACCTGCTCTTCGGGGCGATGGTGCCCGTTCTGTCCGCTGCAGCCTCGGTACTCCGTGTGGATGATGGTGGCGTAGTTGCCGCCGAGGGCAACCAGGACGCGGCAGTCGGCGTGCAGGTTGTAGATGACCGAGAAGCCGTTGCAGTGGCTCCCGTGTCCGAAGCTCTTGGGCTCTGTGCCATGGTGGCCCAGGATCTCGCTGACGACCCGCTTCGCCCAACCCGCGGGGTCGCGTTCGATCTCGCCGACAGCGTTGTTGAGGATGAAGATTGCGCTGTTGTAGCCCATGTCAGGCCTCCGGGTTGAGGGAAAGCACGAGCGAGAGAGCCTCGGCGTAGTCCTCGTTGATGGTGTAGGCGACGACCTTGCCGCGTACGTGCACCTCGTGGGTCATGAGATCCTGGTGCAGAGGATCGAGGCGCGGGCGGCGCCCCACGTGGTGCCGAGGGAGCAAGGGGCCGTAGGCCTCCCGGATGTGCTTCAGAAGACGAATGAGTTCTTTCATCAGAGCACCGCGAGGGGACCACTGGACACGGTGAGGTCCCACTTTCTGCAGAACCAGTGGTAGTTGACGTCGAGGTTGCGGGCGAAGCCAGCGATGTCTTCCAACGTGCCCTCGTTGCGGTAGGTCACGTTGGCCTTGATGTTCGCCTGCTCGGTCTCGGAGGAGTGATCGTCGCCCACTCCAGAAGCCCTGGCCGGACGCTGGATGCGCACCAGCATGCCGCCAGCGGCTATTACGGCATTGGCCTCGTTGATGTAGCGCACATCCGCGATGACCACGGTCGAGTGCTGCGGGAGCCTGCCGATTCGGCGCATGGTGCCGCGTACCCAGATGTCTGAGGCCAGCGCCCTGCCGCTATCCCCGATGAGCTGGAACATCTCGCGCGGTGTGATTTCCCAGAACGGGTCCACCTCCTCCTTCATGGGGTAGTACAGCTGCTCGTGCTCGAGCTGGAACATCGCCACGGCGCACGCCTTCACTGGGTCCGCGAAGGCCATCTCCACGAACTGCGTCTCGGGGCCCCTGCCCACTGACTTGCCGATGGCGTCTGCCAGGGCGCTCTTGCCGTGGCCCTTCTGGCCGATGATGCCGATGATTCTCATGGTTCACCACATGTCTTCGGAGTGAAGACGCTTCAGGGGTTCTGAGATTTGCCCAGCTGCATGGGCGATGATAGCCGCGGCTTCCCGGTCGACGAAGCGGCCCGTGCTGGTCAGGAAGCCCTGGTGCTTCGGGGAGTTCTCGACGCGCACGACCTGGTGCTGATTCCATGCCTGCCAGGTCACCAGGCAGTCAGGGTGCCGGAGGCCGCAGAACAGCAGGCCGGTCTTGGGGTAGGCATAGGTGCGTCGAGGAGGCCAGTCTTCTCCGGTGTCCACCCAGATGGCTGAGCAGAGGATGTGCTCGGGTTTCTCGTTCATCAGGTCTCCTCGAGTTTGGGTAGGCCGCGCATCTCGCGCGCGAGGTCTTCGAGGCTCTGGCCCTCCCGGGGGCGGCGCCCTCGCCCGATGCGCGCACGCCCTTTCATCACGGGGATGGCCTCGAACTTGGGCTGACGTGTGATGTGCCAAGCACGGCACTCGGAGCAGTAGTACGCCCGGAAGCGCTCTCCTGCGTCATCCGAGATCCGCTTGGCGGCGCGACGCGCAGACGTACGTCCGGGGTAGCTCGTCTTGTCGCATGCGGATCCCGACTCCATCATCCCTCCGAAGTCACGGATTTCTCGTGTACCAGGCGTTTTCGATGGCGGCTGCTCGAGCATTGATGCCTGCCGCGCGGTCTGCGAGACTCTTGATCACTTCATCGAGTTCTTCCTCGTTGGCGATGAGGAAGTAGCCCTTGGAGCAGCTGCCGATGGCCCAGTTGTGCTCCTTGATGGCGTACTCGACCAGTGCTCGGACACTCTCCGAGGTCTGCTGCGCGGCGAAGCCCATCTCGCTCTGCAGGGTGTAGGAAGCCGTGGCGTTCTTCCGCCCCACTCCCAACAAGGAGACCAGGCACGCGACACTGGCCTCGTCCATCTCGGCGTGATTGTTGGGGATGGGCATCAGTCCTCCCAGTAGGAGTCGTAGTGGGGATGGCGGCAGAAGGGGCTGATGGCACCTACCATCGCCAGGAAGTGATGAAGAGGGGTACCGCTGATGACCACCACCGTGGGGCCCAGCTTCTGGTACATGCGGCGACCACGCTCCTTCAGCAGCCAGAGCAGGTGTGCCCGGGCGGCCTGGAGCTCGCGGTACTCCTCGACTGTCAGGTCCAGCTCGAAGGCATCGCGACGCTCCGCGAGAATGGCGCGTTCATGGAGCAACTGCTCGTACCGCTGGCGAGCCAGAACGCGCGCACGTTCTTGTACCTGATACGCTTCGCGATTCTTGCGCCACTGCGCCTCCTGCTCACGACGTCGCAGCGCTTCTGCACGCAGCCGCTCCCGCTCTTGGCGCTTCTTGGCTTCCTGGGCCCTCGCCTTGCTATTCTCGGCGTACTGCGCACGAAGCTCGGCCTGCCTCTGTTTGCGCACCTCTCGACGACCAGATCGGCGTGAAGACACCTCAGCCTCCTTCGCTGTACCTGTCCAGCAGCCTCTGGTAGTTGTCGACGGCGCCCTGCCACTTCGCCCGGAAAGCCTCGGGGCCGAAGACCTCCGGGACCTCACACGCCAGCACACCGTAGATGCGCGACGCGATGTCCTCCATCTGCGGGTGGGGTGGTCCAGTGAGGCCGAAGTAGCGCAGTTCGAGCATGTGCAGCCAGCCGTGGAAGTTCATCTTCCAGGCGAACTCGGTCTTGAGGGCGTTGGGCAGGGCACTCCTGGCGATCTGCGCCTGTACGCCATCGCCGGTCAGGTCGAGGTAGGCGCCCTCCGCTGCAGCCATAGCCTCTACCCAGCGCAGCCCCTGGTCCCCGCTCATACCTGGGGGTTCGATGAAGGTCACGGAGCTACCGAACTTGTCGGAGTTGTAGTTGCAGTATCTGGTGGACTCCTGCAGGTAGCTGGCGATGCGATGCCGCACAGCCTCATGGCTCACGCCGCGATCACAGACCACGCGGAAGATGGCGTCGGCCATCTCGAAGGGGGTGAAGTGCTGTCGGCGCAGCAGGGTCTTCAAGAACCTCTTCTCGCCTCCCTTCTGCTCGGACTTGTAGCAGAGGCGGGCCATGCGAGCGATGAGTTCCACCGCATCCGGGGTGATGAACTCGAGGTGGACGGACTGGGGGACGATGTTCATGGGAGGTGCACCTTGCGTGGGGGCTTGTTGTCGAAGACTTCCTGCAGCTTGAAGGTGGGCGTGAAGCTCACTCCACGGAAGGCGTTGCGGATCATGTTGGCGATGCCCCGAGCTCCAGGGTCGTCGGACTGCCGGAACGTGAAACGGAGGGTCAGGGTGTACTTCTTCATCCGCGCGCTACCTCCGCAAAAGCGCGTAGAGCACCATGGCGATGACCAGCCCGCCGAACCACACTGACCCGCAGGTCCCGGCGGCCACCAAGCAGCCGCATCCCTGCGCGATGTTGGCGGCGTCGCTGCCGTCGTTCAGCTCCGGGGAGCTGGTCATGGCGTAGAACCACCATGCCCAGGTGGCGAAGCAGAGCCCTGTCCAGCCCAGTACCCCAACGATGCGGAGCATCCAGCTCGTGTTCTTCATTTCTCGATCGGACATGTCGTCTCCTTGATGCGCTCCCACTCGGCTTGAGCGCGCTCGAACAGGTTGTTGATGTCCCCGGGGATGAGGTCCATGGCCTCGCACAGAGTGTCCATATCCCCGTCCCGGAAGTCGCAGTTGGCGTAGAACTCTGCCAGCAGGCGAGGGAACTGGATCTCATCCCGTTCCCAGTTAGGGCGGGCTGCATCCTCGTCGACCTCACGCTTGAGATCACGGACCACGTCCTGCATACCTGCGATGATGGCACGGGTGGGCATGTCCCTCATGGCGAGAGAGTTGGCCCAGTCTTCCAGCTGCTCGATGAGGGTCACGGTATCCATTTGACTCTCCCAATGTGCACAGGTTCGGTCTGAATGAGCCGCTTGGCGTACCGATTCTGTAGCACCGCGAGGTCCTCATCCACATCCACAACGTGGGGTTTCCCCATGCGGATGCGTGGGTTTGGCAGGAACCACACACCGTAGCGCCCGAGCACCTGCTCGTTGCCGTCCGCGTCGTAGATACGGGGACTACTCCCGTCGGGGCCTCCCCCCAGGTCGGTGATGACGAGGTCCTTGCGTCGGGTCGGGTCGGGCATCTACCACTCCCACTTTGGCAAGAAGTCCAAGGTCTCACCGGCCGCGTCGAAGTTGATGAGCAGCACGTCGTGCTTGCGCGCGAAGGCCAGGAGGTCACGGGCCCACTCGGGGTCAGTGGCGTCCGCCTCATCTGATAGGTAGATGGTGAAGCCCGCCTTGTGCGCCACGTGGCGCAGCCCGCCCCAGTCGGGATCTGTCTCGGGCATGTGGCAGGTGGAGAGGTCCAGCACCCGCTGGAAGATGACGTCGGGGTCGATGTCCTCCCCGGAAAACGGACGGGTTTCGAGCAGTTCCAGCTCGCCCGGGTCGTCCGAGGTGTCGTCTTTGCTGCCGAGCTGCAGGGACTCGAGGTGGTCATTGGCCTTTACTTCCGCCATAGCCTCGCTCACAGCGATGATCTCGAACTCGGCCCGTTGCTCGCGTCGGTACTGGTAGAGGAAGACCTGCTGCACTGGCACCGGCTGCTCCTTCGCCGCTTCGCGCGCGGCCTCCTCTACGGCATCCATGCCGTAGAAGCCCCAGCAGGAGTCCAGCTCCTCCCCGTCACGCTCGAGCACGAAGCCGTACACCTCGCCGGAGAGGTACTGGTTCCACGCCTGCAGACGCCCACGAGCGATCTCCAGTGGGTCTGCACCGACCCACAGCTCGGACTTCTTGACGAGGATGGAACCGCAGCGGCTCACGTCCCACTGCTGACCCGGGAAGTTGTTCTCCTCCTTGAAGGCCAGCACGACACCGCTGTGGATGTAGGACGCCAGAGGGTAGACGTGGTACTGCCTCTCGCTCTCGGGCAGCTGGTAGTGGTTCTCGCCCAGCCAGTCGACGTAGGCTTGGCCTGTCGCCGGGAACTCTGCGGGATGTGCCTCGAAGCTGCGGTGGTAGTGCAGCAGCACCACGAGGGAGTGGTCGTCCTCGTCGGGGCTGCTCGCGTCGGTGTCGGGGATGATCTTGACAGTCATGCCGTCGATCGAGAAGGTCTTGGTGGGGCCCATGTGTACCTCAGAACGGAGGGTCTTCCCCTGCGAAGGGGTCGGGAGGGAAGAGCGCTTCGGGCTCGAGTTCAGGAGGGGTCTCGCCGGACTGCTCGTAGCGAACGCGTTCGTCGTTTGGGAGGGTCTTGGCGTCGTCGCGGAGTTCACGAAGCCACCCGGGAGGATCGGCATGCAGGCTACGGGCGCGTATCCGGAAGGTACCCAACGGCACTGCCGTGTGGGCTGCCACCTTCGCCTGGAGGTCTTCCGTCGTGCGTAGAGCGCGCTGCAGCATCGACCACTCGTCCAGCTTGAACAGGTCCGCTCGGCGGGCGTGCTGACGGAGGTTGTTGCAGCGTCGGCAGGAGGTCACCAGGTTCGAGGGGTCGTTGCTACCACCCTCGACTCGAGAGACCACATGGTCCAATGTGAGCCCGCCAGCCACGCTCCAGTCATTGCTGCAGTACACACATGCCAGGCCGTCTCGTAGGTAGATGGCCAGGCGTGTGGTAGGTCGAATCCAGGATGACGAGTAGCCGCCGCCCTGCCGTGGCTTGCGGGCCATACTACAGGCCGGGGAAGAGACGTTTCTGGGCGGTGTCGACGATGGCGTCCTCGTTGTCGAGGTAGTAGGCCGCCAGCATTTCGGCCAACTCGTGCGGTTCGACGTTCAGTGCCGGCGCCAGCTTCTGGATCAGCTGGCTGGCATCCGAGCGAGAAAGCACAACCCCGCTTCCGTCCGTGGGACCGGCCATACGGACGATGTCCGCAGCGTAGGTGTACGGCCACCGGGCGCTCATGCGCCGCGGGTCGTTATCGGCGCACTGCATCTTCCACGCGAGAAACACCTTGGAGAAGGGGCCTACCTCGTCGCCCCAGCTGATCTTTCCGAAACTGTCGAGTTGGTAGTACTCATCCAGCTTGAGGGACCAGGATCCGTCTTCGGCTTGCAGCTTGTCCATGTTGCCCACGCTGCTGCCGCCGTGGTTGAAGGTGGTGAGGAAGTCGATGATCTCACGCCCAGTGGCCATGCTGCCATCAGCGGTATCTTCTGCCGCTTTCTCCATGAGGGAGATAACGCGCAAGGCATCTGGGCCCGAGACTTCGATGACATGCGTGTCGGCGAGCTTCTTGACGGTGTAGGAGAAGTCCAAGGTCACTCCAGGTGTGAGGCATCCAGCTGCTCGCCGAACGCCTCGATGTACGGCAATCTCATCTTCACGTCCGAGCCCATGAGGTCTTGGAGCATGGCGGCGGTCTCGAGTTCCTGTCCATCAGGGATCTCTACCCTCTGCAGGCGACGAGTGCCTGGGTCCATGGTGGTGGCGAAGAGCATCTTCGGTGGCATCTCTCCCAAGCCCTTGAAGTAGGAGACGTGCGCACTCTCCCGCATCCTCTTCGGCAGCGCCTCCAGGTACTCGTCTTTCTCGTCGTCATCCAGAGCCCAGAAGGACGCTGTGCCTGCCTGGATGCGGTAGAGCGGCGGGCAGGCCAGGAAGACCTTGCCTGCGCGGATGAGCTGCGGCATGGCCTTGTAGAAGAAGGTCAGCAGCAGCGTAGCGATATGGTGCCCGTCCACGTCGGCATCGGTCATGATGATGATCTTCCCGTAGCGCAGGCGCCTCAGGTCGAAGGAGGGGCCGAGGCCGCATCCGAGTGCCAAGACCAGGTTGTTGATCTCCTGATTGGCCGACAGCTTCTTGAGCGAGACCTCTGCGACATTCAGCACTTTGCCGCGCACTGGCATCACCGCCTGGGTAGCCCGTGTGCGCCCCTGCTTGGCCGAACCACCGGCCGAGTCGCCTTCGACGATGAACAGCTCGGTGTCCGCCACCACCTCCGACGAGCAGTCGGCCAGCTTGCCGGGCAGCGCAGTGAACTTGACCACGCTCTTGCGTCTGGCCTCTTTCACCGCGGTCCTGGAGGCCGTGCGTGCCCGAGCTGCCTCGATGACCCTGTTGGCCAGCTCCACGCTCTGACCACGGTTGGTGCGCAGCCACTCCAGCAGTCCCTTGCGAACCTCGCTGGAGACATAGGACTGCACCTCGGGGTTGTTGAGGCGGCCCTTGGTCTGTCCCTGGAACTGCGGGTCGGACACGAGGACGTGGATGGCACCCACCAGGCCCTCACGCACGTCGTCCGCCTCCACCTTGGGCTTCTTGGGCAGCAGGCCCTGCTCGCCCATGAAGTCACGCACCGTGGCTGCCACGGAGGTCTTGAGGCCGGAGACGTGGGTGCCGCCATCGGTCGTCGGGATGCCGTTGGCGAAGGACTGCACCATCTCGTCCATCGAGCGAGGGTCCGTAGTCCAGGTAAGCGCCAGAGTCAGGTCCGGGAGCTCGAGGGTGAACGGAAAGGCTGTTACCGAGTCCAGCCGCTCTTCGGTGAGCGTGGCTGCCAACAGGTCCACGAGCCCGCCCTTGAAGCAGAAGGCTTCGTCACCGAAGGTAAACCTCACCCCGGGGGTGAGGTACGCCTTGAGTCGCACTCGCTCTCGCACGTGGTTGAGGTCGAAGGCCTGTTTACCGAAGATCTGTTCGTCTGGGATGAAGGCGATCGTGGTGCCATGGGCCCGATCGGAGCGAGTGCGGTCCTTGATCTTGTGCCGCCCCGGGACACCGCGGCTGAAGACTTGTCGGTAGACCTTCCCGTCTCGGTAGCTACCAACGGTCATTTGGGACGACAGCGCGTTCACCACGCTGCTGCCCACTCCGTGCAGGCCGCCAGCGACCTTGTAGGCGTTGTTATCGAACTTCCCACCAGCGTGCAGCGTAGTGAAGATGACCTCGGCGGCAGGGCGGCCGCTCTCGTGCTTGTCGAAGGGGATGCCCCGGCCGTCGTCACTGATTGAGACGGTGGGCCCAACGGTGTTGTCGACACGGATCTCGATGGTCGTCGCGTGTCCGGCCAGGGCCTCATCCACCGCGTTGTCGATGATCTCCCAGATGAGATGGTGGAAGCCGGTCTGCCCAGTGCCGCCGATGTACATCGCCGGCCGCTTTCTCACAGCCTCCAGGCCCTTGAGAACCTGGATGGAAGATGCGTCGTACTTCTGGCCCATGATCAGTCCTCGATGGTTGTTTCTTGGATATTGCTGACGAGACAACCGAAACTTGCCCAGCGGCCTCCGGTGGGCTTTTTGATCCCGGACAGCCGTACCCGCAGATGCTTCCCATTCTCGAGGATGTTCAGGGCGTCCTCGGTCCTGTCGGGCCAGCACTGATCGTAGCGCAGCATGTCGGTAGGGAATCCCGATACGCTGCACTCCACCTCGAACGTGTAGTGTCTCCGTGGAGTTGTGCCTTTGTTCATCCTCTTCAGAGTGGAGTCGATGGCCGCATCCACGTCCATGCCTTGTCGAGAGAGGTGCACCGCGAGGGACTCGTCTTTGCTCATGGCCGCTCCTTGGGCGGACCTGGACAGTAGGCCAAATCCAGCGCGCCAACGGCGATTTCTCCGCGACAAGGGAGGAACTCCTTGCACGCGGGGCACCACGCAGCGCGGCCGCTACCCCCACACTGGAGGCAGCCACGTGTGCGTTTCTTCGGACTGCGACCACTGCCCTTGCAGGAAGGACAGGTGCGCTCTTCGGTATCCATTCGTCCCATCATGGGCTCACTCCTCGATGCACAGGGCCCGCGCCCTTGGCGGCGAAGAGCCTGGCCTCCGCCTCGTCGACGAAGCGGTAGGCAGTAGCGTCCCCCCTCCACACCACATTCCAGCCGCGCCCATCGTCCATATCGGCATCAACCTGATCGAAGTAGATACGGGGGTTCTCATCCACTGTCCGCTCCTCCGGCCAGTACGAGTCCCTGGACAGGTAGTGGCAGGCGAAGTCGGAGTGGTACCCGACGCGCCCATCGTCTGCGGTCAGGGTGACCCCGTGCTTCCTGACGAGCGCGAGGAGCTCCGCCTCGAAGGCCACCAGCTTGGCCCACTTCTCTTCCATGGTCTTGACCTGCTCGGGCGTCATCTCGCTCCGGCGCTTCTCCATTCGGGCGCGGTCTTCTGGGGTCAGTTCGTAGTCGGACATGCTCGCTCCTCAGTGGTGGATGTGTGCGCCCCTACCACGAGCCAGTGTACATCGCGCTGTTCTCCTGGCAGTCCCTCACCTGGAAGGACTTCAGATCGTTTTCTGCGTCGGCTATGGTGCGGTAGTAGTCGCTTTCTCTGCAGTACGGCTCCTCGAAGCCGCCGAACTCCGGGCACCAGCCCATCCTGCCGATGTAAGGGCCTGCAGCGGAGCAGGTGCACACCTGGAGCTCGCTGATGCGGTAACCAGGGGCTACGTGGTCTGCGGCAATGGGAAATTGCTCTGCGATCTCGGTGTCGGTCATAGGTCACTCCCGCTGGTGTACATGCTGTCGTAGGAGACGCCGAGGTTGCCTTCGTAGAAGTCGCTCATGAGGCCCTCGGCAGTCTTCTTGGCCTGCGCTCGTTCTTCGTCGGTGGGCTCGGGAGCCCCATCTACCTTGAGGCAACGCACTTCCTCGCCTTTCTCGAAGTAGGTTCGGCGCCCAGAGCAGCGGCGATGCGGCGCTCATCGTCGGATGAATACCGACCAGCAAACTGTACACCCTCGTACTCCCAGGACCTGACCATGCGTGCAGGAACATGGTGATCGCAGCCTTCGTAGGGACAGCCACCGCTGTTGGGGAACACCCGGCACATGTAGGGGCGCTGCGCGTACGCAGTGCAGAGTGCCGTCTCCTTGTCGAAGTGTCGGCAAGTGTAGAACCAGCCGTCCCTTTGGGTATCGGGATTCCGCACGACAGGGCCATCCTCCCAGGCTCCCGTGCGTTCGCACCACACACGAAACAGGGGGTTGCGGTTGAAGCTCCCCAGCGGGATGAGCATGTCAATAAGGAAAGCAGCCTCGCGCTGTCCTTCCTCGTCGTCAGGTGCGCAGCGTTCGACCTCCAGCTTCAGGAGATCCAAGCGGCTGCCGAGACTGAACGCCTGGCAGCAGCGTCCGCCGCACTGGTGCGAGTTGTCCTTCATCCTCTGGTACGAGGGATCACTCGGCACGCCAATCGCCCGTGATAGCATCTTTGACGAGCACCACGATGCGGGTCGAGCGCTGGTAGCGCACGCGGACCTCGGTGGCCTCGCTCTCCTCGATTTGCGGGAGATTGGTGAGGCGACCAGAAGGCTGCATGACGAAGTCCCTGCTGGCGAGAAAGCCCTTCAGCACGGCGGCCTTCGACGTGTAGTCTCGGTCATGGGCTGGGGTGAGTGTGATGGCAGTCATAGGTGCAACCTCCTTTTCAGGTGCACATCCTTATGACTACACCTTGACCATCTTCCACTCCGCGGACGTGGCGCACGGCAACGTGCGCAGAGCGCTGATGACCATCTTGGCATCGGGCAACACCGCGCAGTTCAGTGCAAGCCTGAGCGCCGCATCGGTACGCTGGCCCCAGACGTTGTCCACGCTGCCAATGTCGTAGCCAGCGCGGAGCAGTAGCGCCTGAATCAGCCTGGTACACGTCTGCCAGGCAGCCGCCTGCCCAACATCGAGTGCCGAACAAAGACAAGCGGCCGTATACCCTTGGTGGTTCAGCACACCCTCCCAGTCGTTCCAGCAGTCGAAGTGCCAACGCTCGGACTTGGTCTCGTCCGGAGTCGAGATGATGGGCCGGAAGCCCAGGGGCTTTCCTGTCTCCCAGAGCAAGTCCACCTGCTTGTCGGCGGGGGCATCCGGGAAGGCGTTCACAGTGGACAGATCCACAGCCCGCCCGCCTTGGTGGTTCGACTGCCCCGCTTTGTTGGCAGCCGCTACCGACGGCTTCGGCTTACCTGCGCGCAGCCACGCCTCGTAGCGGGCGCGCAGCACCTGTTGCTGGGCCGCTGTCCGAGTGAGCGAGTTCACACGGAAACGACCACCACGGCACTCGACCGCATCCTTCCAGGCG
>FLOH01000941.1_pt1 | contig 50216 bp, 51 predicted proteins | sample 756751 | NCBI WGS metagenome assembly FLOH01 (sample SAMEA4026879, study PRJEB14308) | marine metagenome | biome: coastal water; material: water | depth 74 m | reverse complement strand
AGACGGAGTTAGCGAAAGCGGTCGCCGAGTTTCTATTTGATGACGAGCGCGCGATGGTCCGAATCGATATGAGCGAATACTCCGAGAAACACTCGGTGTCACGCCTAGTCGGTGCACCTCCCGGATATGTCGGTTATGAAGAGGGCGGCCAGTTAACCGAGGCGGTTAGACGGCGTCCATATTCAGTGATCCTGCTCGATGAAGTCGAGAAAGCTCACCCAGAAGTGTTCGACATTTTGCTGCAGGTGCTAGACGACGGCCGCCTTACCGACGGCCAAGGCCGCACCGTTGACTTTCGCAATGTCATCTTAATCCTTACCTCGAACATAGGATCACAATTCTTGGTTGATACCGATCTGCCATTCGATGAGCGCAAGGTACTGGTCATGGGCTTAGTGCAGCAGAAGTTCCGACCAGAGTTCTTGAATCGCCTTGATGCCATGGTGATGTTCGAGCCACTTGATCGCGCCGAGCTATTAAAAGTTGCTGACATTCAAGTTGCGCAACTGCAGCATCGGTTGCAGGATCGCCGCATCACCCTTGAGGTAACCGATGCGGCCAAAGCTTGGTTGGTTGAGCAGGGCTTTGATCCGGTTTACGGAGCACGCCCACTGCGCCGATTGGTGCAAACGGCCATCGGTGACAAGTTGGCCAAGGGGATCTTGGCTGGCCAGGTGCGCGATGGCGACAAGGTGGTAATCGGTGCTTCGGATGATGGCGAACTAACTTTGAAAACTTCCTGAGCGCTGTTACCGGCCGGTAGTGCCTAGCTAAGACCGGCGCGTAGTCGATCGAGGGCTTCGCGCAGTACTTCGGTGCGCTTGCAGAAAGCCCAGCGGACATAAGGTCGGCCGACTTCGGGGTCATCACAAAACACACCGTGTGGGATGGCAACAACTCCGGCCTTATGCGGCAGTTCGCGGCAGAAAGTCATGCCGTCGGTGTATCCAAGTGGACGCACATCGGTGGTTGCGAAGTAAGTACCCTGCGGGCGGATGACTCCAAAGCCGAGTTCCTCGAGCCCGCCACAAAGGAGGTCGCGCTTAAGAGCTAGATCGGTGCGCAGTTCGCGGTAATACTGATCCGGTAAACCCAGGCCGTGGGCCATCGCGTATTGGAATGGACCGCCAGACACGAATGACAAATGCTGGCGGGCAGCCCTCACTGCAGCGATCAATTCACGCGGTCCGGATGCCCAACCCACTTTCCAGCCGGTGAACGAGAATGATTTACCACCGGAACCAACAGTGATGGTGCGCTCGAACATACCGGGAAGAGTGGAAATAGGTATGTGCTCATGTTCGTCGAACCAAAGGTGTTCGTAAGCCTCATCCGATAACACCAAAATGTCATTTTCGATCGCAATAGTTGCGACGGCTTGTAACTCCTCGCGAGTGAAAATAACCCCCGTTGGATTGTGGGGTGAATTGATGATGATTAGTCGGGTCTTAGGAGTAATTGCAGCTCGAAGTGCGCCAATGTCTGGCCGTAGTTCTGGCCCGCTCATAGGTACGCCAATGCGCGTACCGTTTGCTATCGAAATAGCTGCTGCGTAAATATCAAACCAAGGCTCGAACATAACGACTTCGTCACCGGCATCAACCAGGGCGATCAATGTTGCAGCGATTGCTTCGGAGGCTCCGGTGGTAACTACGACATCAGTATTTGGATCCAGCGAGATCCCGTAAAAGCGCTCTTGATGCGAAGCGATAGCCTGTCGCAGCTCGGGTATGCCAGCACCCGGTGGGTACTGGTTACCGCGCCCGTCATTAATCGCTGCAATGGCGACTTCTTTAAGCTCGGCCGGTCCGTCGGTATCGGGAAACCCTTGACCTAAGTTCACCGCCCCAACTTCTAGGGCCAAACGTGACATCTCAGCAAATACCGATTCAGCGTGGGGGCGAAGCCGAGGGACCAAAGGCGGAGTTCTTCGCGACATAGGTAGAACGCTAGCGGGTCACCTTTATTACCCTTGGGGCCGATGCTGCCGAACCGAGTGCATTGGTTGCCATCACGACGCAGGAATAGTAGGTGGGCCGCAGTTTCTTCAAAATTGCCCATCCACGATCAACCGGGGCGAGCTTTGCTGGTCCGCCGGCAAGTGGTGAGCAGGTCAGGTAGATGGCACTGATTGGCGCGTCATTGGCGCCGGACCGTTTAACGGTGACTTCGATCGTGCGTGCGGAGCTTCTAAAAACTTTACGGATCGCACCGGGTGTCGGAACGCCGAGCGGAGAACCACTTACCGTTACCGAGATTGGTGAGGTACCGAGTGGATTGGAAGTTGTGCCGGTAACCGCGTAGGCGGTGCCGTTGGCTAAGTCGCTAATCATGCAGAACGGTAGCTGCATATCAACACGAGGTGGGCCCGTGCAAGTGAAAACCTGACCGGTGGCAGGGTCAGTTGCATTTGCGGTATAGGCGGTGACAATCGAACCGTCGTCAGTAACAGTGAAGTTGACCCGCAATGCCTTGTTGAGCACGGTCACCTCGAGGGTGGGAGCCGTCACGGGGGCTAAACTCACTAACGCGTTATTCTCGATGAGAAAATCTGCCATAGCTGAAACTCTGGTATAAACGCCGGGTAACGTGGTTGCGCACTCCGCACCCCAACTGACGATGCCGATCAACCGCCTGGCGCTGCCCTCACCACTAATTAAAGGCCCGCCGGAGTCACCTTGGCAACTGTCAATGATTTTTCTGTTGCTTGCTACTCCCGCCGCACAAAGCATGGTTTCTGGTGATGCATCGCTGCTCTCAAAGCCATCGAAGGTGACGCCACTTACGCTAAATTGCGATCCGCTGCCACAACTTGCATCCGGGAAAACAATCAGCCGGCCAATCTTGAAGGTGTCGGGGAAACTATCCCCTTTGGTTAAAAGATTTCCCCACCCGGCTACCTTCACTACCGCGCCGACTGCAGTAAGTGACTGGGCATCGGTCGGGCGCATCGGCAAAATTGTCGGTACATCAGCTACCGGCGCAGTAAGTGTTAAAACGGCAATGTCAAAAGTTGTTGTCGCTGGGTCATAGCTTGGGTGCACAGTTATTGCCTTCACGCCAACCGTGCGTAAATTGGACGACTTAAGATTTCGTGCCAATGCGATGAGGATGTCTTCGGGCGGGCTCAGGGTCTCGTTCGTGTCGTCGACTACACAGTGTGCTGCGGTGACAACGGTGGTGGGAGTCGTTAATGCGCCCCCACAAAACTGGGCCTGGAAGGCCCCTTTTTCGTCGAAGTCATATGCGTCTAGGAGGGCGACCACGAAGGGGAGGTCACCGGGGGCGGAGTCATCACCATTGACGATGCGGGGAGCGCCAAATACCGGCGAGGCGGCAAGCGCCGCGCTGAAGGTGCCGGTAACAAGGCCTACTGCTATTAAAGTCGCGATGCCGCGCGTGAGGCTTTGTCGCATTCGGTCACCCATGCACCTACGGTACGTTGCCAACTTAAGAGGTTGTTGCAGGACTCTGATTTCGCGGCTCTCGGACGGTGGAGTGAAATGGCCATAGCGCTGGTGACCGGCCCTACCGCCGGTATTGGGCGGGCTTTCGCGGTGGCCTTGGCTCGAGCTGGGTTTGACCTGGTGCTGGTGGCCAGGGATGAAACCCGCTTGGCTGAACTAGCCGGGCGCCTGTCCTTAGATTTTGGCGTCAACACCGAAGTACTTGTTGCCGACCTTGGTGATGGGCCCTCTTTAGCGAAAGTTGAGGAGCGCCTAGGTCGGACAGACCTCCCTATCTCGGTATTGGTCAACAACGCGGGGTTAGGCGTTAAGGCGCCATTTGCCAAAAGTGATATCCGGGATGAGCAACAAATGCTTGATGTACTTGTTAGATCGGTGATGCGCACTACCCATGCAGTAGTTCCCGGGATGGTGGAGCGCGGGTTCGGAGTCGTCATCAATGTCAGCAGTATTGCGAGTTGGGTAACCGGAGGCACCTATTCGGCAGCGAAGGCCTGGGTTACGGTCTTCTCGGAAAGCTTGGCTCAAGAGTTGAGTGGCACGGGAGTCCGGGTCATCGCGGTATGCCCCGGGTATGTGCATACCGAGTTTCACGACCGCGCCGGTATGGATATGTCGACTATTCCTGACTGGATGTGGCTTGAAGCCGAGCAGGTGGTTGAGCAAGCACTGCGTGACGTTTCTCGGAATCGACCGGTTAGTGTCGCCGGTGCGCAGTACAAGGCCCTGTCGATCCTGGTGCGCTATGCACCTCGCCCGCTGGTGCGCTTTGCGACAGCAACGGGCCGGGTATCAGGTCGGATCGGGAGGCGTTAGCTGTCGGCGCCGGCAACCAGCACAATCGCCAGTTCTTCAATCCCGTTGAGTTTTAATTCCTGCCACCCTCGAAGCTCAGGTAATCGTGAGGTGGTGGTACCGGTTAGTTGGATTAGATGAACCGGTGCATCGGGCCACTCTGGCCCGGTTGGATCGGTAATCGGATCGATTAAGTAGTAGGCAGCGACTCTACGGTGCGCAGTTCGCTGGGCGAGGGCAACCGCCGGCAAAAAGTCGACACTGCTCACCGGTGCGACCACAACCAGTGGGCCGAGCGGATCATGTTCATGGAGTTGTGCGCAGATAAGAACGGACATCGGGGCGGCTGAAACTGGGGGGATGTCGATCGAAAACGCGAATCCGCCTAAATCAGTTATTTCCCGCAGCAGGGTAGCGCGAAATTCGGCCGCCCCGCCGGGCAGGATGATGATTGTTCCGGCGCTCACCTGTTGAGCATAGAGTTCACCCCATGACGAAGTCGCCAGCATGGGAACAGCTCCGCCAGGAGATCATCAATAAAGCGGTAGTCCGCGGCAAGGTCACTTTGTCCAGTGGGCGTGAAGCCGACTATTACGTCGACCTTCGGCGAGTAACCCTCGATGCGGTAGCAGCCCCTTTGGTCGGTGCCGTTATGCGCGAACTGACCAGCGACCTTGCCTTTACCGCGGTCGGCGGCCTGACCCTTGGAGCGGATCCGGTTGCGACCGCGATGATGCACGACGCGGCGCAATCTGGAGTATTGCTAAATTCCTTTGTGGTTCGTAAGGCAGAAAAGCAGCACGGTCTGCAAAAGCAAATCGAAGGCCCAGATGTGTCTGGCGCACGCGTGCTTGCTGTTGAAGACACCTCAACTACCGGGTCATCGGTGTTGATGGCAGTGGATGCACTCGACCGAGTCGGGGCAATAACTGTTGCCGTTGCGGTAATCGTTGATCGCGGTGCCGGGCCGGCAATCATTGAGCGAGGATTTGAATACCGCGCAGCGTATTCGTTAGCGGATCTTGAGTTGGACTAGCCGGCGGCGCGTTCGCGCCGATGCTTTATGTACTCAAATATCAAAGGCAAAATGCTTATGAGGACGACGAGGATCAAAATTATTTCTATATTCTTCTTGACGAATTCGATATTTCCCAAGAAGTAGCCAGCCAGAGTTACCAATCCAGCCCAGAGCACCGCACCGATGAAACTAAAAACCACATACTTGCGGAAGTCCATTTTTCCAACACCGGCAATTGCAGTGATGAAAGTGCGCACTATTGGCACAAAGCGCGCCATGACAATCGCGCGGGCTCCGTACTTCTCGAAGAAGGCATGCGTCTTTTCGACATATTGTTTCTTGAAGAAGCGGGAGTCAGGGCGTTTGAATAAAGCCGGCCCGGCTTTCAGTCCGATCCAGTATCCGACAACATTGCCAAGGATCGCGGCCAGAATTAAGAGCAATACCGCGACACCAATGTTGACAGCGATAAATCCCTGCGCAATCAACATGCCGACTATGAACAGCAGTGAGTCGCCTGGTAGAAAAAAGCCGATTAACAGCCCACATTCGGCGAAAATAATGGCAAGGGCCACCCAGAAGGCGACCGCTCCGAGGCTTTTGAGCATGGCTTCTGGGTCCGGGCCGAGGGTGTGGACAACTGCTGTAAGGGCATGCATGTGATGGAGGCTATCGTCGGAAACGTGGAAACCCCGGACGCACCCGCTGAAATCGGGGTTGGACCGCACCCAAAACCCTGGCCGGTAGGTGCTCATTTTGACCCTGAACTCTTGGCTGAAGGTGACCGTCGGAACGTAGTAGACAAATATCGCTACTGGTCACTCGACGCAGTCGTAGCCGATCTTGATACCCAACGGCACCCATTTCATGTGGCGATCGAAAACTTCCAGCATGATTTTAATATTGGCTCGGTAGTCCGCACGGCCAATGCTTTTATGGCCAACGAGGTTCACATCGTCGGAAAGAAGAGATGGAACCGGCGCGGAGCGATGGTGACCGATCGGTATCAACATGTGCGCCATCACCCCGACCCGACCGCTTTAGCGGCTTGGGCTCGTGACAATGAGATTTTGATTATTGGTATCGATAATGTGCCCGGGTCGGTGCCACTTGAAACCCACCAATTGCCCGAACGTTGTGTTCTGCTCTTTGGTCAAGAAGGTGAAGGACTGACGCTGGAGGCGCGCGCGGTTTGCAATTCGGTGCATTCAATCGCACAGTATGGGTCGACTCGTTCAATTAACGCTGGGGCCGCGGCCGCTATAGCGATGCACGCTTGGATTCGTCAACACCGATTCGGGCAACAGCCATGATGTCAATATCGACCAAGGTATTGATGACTGATCGTAAGTTTCAAAAACTCTTCATCGCTCGCACGATCAGCAATATTGGCAATGGGATTGCCCCGATTGCGCTGGCGTTCGGTATTTTGGATCTTGATGGTGCAACTCCGACCTCATTGAGTTTGGTTCTTGCAGCCCAGGCTTTGCCCATGGTGATAGTGCTTCCGCTAGGTGGAGTAATAGCGGATCGCCTTGGTCGCGCGCGTGTCATCGCAGCAAGTGACATTGCTATTAGCCTAGTTGTTGCAGTGATGGCGGTGCTGTTCATAACCGGCTCGGCGACCGTGCCGCTGCTCGTGGGCCTATCCATGGTCAATGGGGCGCTTAACGGATTGTGGTATCCGGCATACCCAGGTTTGGTACCCGATGTGGTCGACGATGAGCACCTGCAACCAGCAAATGCCTACGTAAGTGTGGCTAGTAACGCGGGCCTTATCGTCGGAAGCGCAGTGGGCGGGTTATTAGTCGCCCTCGTTGGGTCTGGGTTGGCCATCATGGTCGATGCCGCCTCATTTTTAGTAGCTGGATTCTTGGTTTTTACTTTCAGGCATTCCTCGAAACCGCATTCATCGGGAGAGTCAATGCTGAGTGATTTGACACACGGGTGGCGAGTATTCATCTCCTATAAATGGGTTGTCGCAGTCGTGCTGTCATTCAGCGTTGCTGTAATGGTGATACGTGGCGTCGAAGAAGTCCTGGGGCCGGTACTTGCCAATCAGTCATACGGGGGGCCGGCCGGTTGGGCATTTGTGCTCGGGGCCATGTCGGTTGGGCTACTTATCGGCGCGGTTTTGGCATCAAAAATTCACGCGTCCCGCCCATTGCTCTTCGGAATGATTATTTCTTTCGCATTCCCGCTTTGGGTGTTGACTTTGGCTTTCACCGCACCAATTTGGGTGGTTGCGATCGGCGCGCTCATCTGGGGTATTGCCATCGAGTTATTCATGGTCCTTTGGTTCACCGCACTACAGACACAGATCCCGCGCGAGGCGCTTTCTCGAGTGTCCGCCTACGACGCCATGGGCTCACTGATGTTCGGGCCGATTGGGCTAGCCCTCGCAGGCCCACTTGTTGCTTTCGTCGGGCTAAAGACCAGCTTTTTACTTGCAGCGGCCGTAATGGTGGTTGCCCTCTTAGGAGGCTTGCTCTCCAAATCCCTCCGCGACCTGCGAGTGGAGCCACGTAACACGGACACAATGTTGGGGTGAAAGGATAGATCTTGTTCAGCGTCCATAGCGGATAAATGTTCCGTGACCTATCAGCAGGAGTAATGATGCCCATCGCATCCCCCGAGGTATACGCCCAGATGCTCGACCGAGCAAAAGCTGGCCAATTCGCGTACCCGGCGATCAACTGCACCTCTTCGCAGACAATTGTCGCGGCGATTCGTGGCTTCGCCGAAGCCGAGAGTGATGGCATAGTTCAGGTTTCCTGGGGTGGCGCAGAGTTCGCGTCAGGCCAGGCCCTCAAAGACATGGTGGCTGGCGCCACCGCCCTTGCCGAGTTCGCCCACTCCATCGCTAAGCACTACAGCGTATATATCGCCCTTCACACCGACCACTGCCCCAAAGACCAGTTACCCGGCTTCATGGAGCCGCTGCTGAAGATTTCACAGGAGCGAGTTGCAAAAGGCTTGGAGCCGCTATTCCAGTCGCATATGTGGGATGGCTCGGCGGTGCCGCTAAAAGAGAACATGGAAATTTCAAAGCGCATGTTGGACGAGTCGGTAAAGGCGCGCACCATCTTGGAAATTGAGATTGGAGTTGTCGGTGGCGAGGAAGACGGCATCGAGGCAACCCACGACGCTAAGTTGTTCTCTTCCATCGAAGACGGCATCGCAACCGCTGAGGCCCTAGGTCTCGGCGAGCGTGGTCGCTATCTGGTCGCAGCGACATTCGGTAATGTTCATGGTGTCTACAAGCCCGGCAATGTGATGTTGACTCCGTCAATCCTAAAAGATATCCAGGACGCTGTTGGGGCGAAGTACAGCAAGGACAAGCCATTTGATCTTGTCTTTCACGGCGGCTCTGGTTCACTGCTAAGTGAAATCCGTGAAGCACTGGACTATGGCGTGGTCAAGATGAATATCGACACTGACACGCAATACGCGTTTACCCGACCAATCGCCGATCACATGTTCAAGAACTACGACGGTGTGCTCAAAGTTGATGGCGAGGTCGGAATAAAGAAAATCTATGACCCACGCGCGTATGGCAAGGTGGCTGAAGCCGGAATGGCAGCTCGCGTAACCCGTGGTTGTGAAGATTTGCGCTCCAGCGGAACAAAAATTCGCTAACCAGCGAAATTCATAAGTGATCAAGATTAGGAGTAATTAGATGAGTGTTGGACACGACTTACTCGGGGGCCCACCGCCAACCTTCCTCCCACTTGATGAGGGAGCCTTGACATTGCTCGCCCAAGGCTTAACCCCGGACGCCGTGGTGCGGGCGCACCCGACCAGTTCACTTGCTTGGGCGGTGCTAGGCGATCAGGCGTGGGCTGATGGCAATGTTATTGAGTCATACGCATTCGCCCGGGTTGGCTACCACAGAGGTTTGGATGCACTTCGACGCAATGGCTGGAAAGGCCATGGCCCGGTGCCCTGGAGCCATGAACCCAATCAAGGTTTCCTGCGCTGCCTTCGCGCCCTCGGCCGCGCTGCCGCTGCCATCAAGGAAGTCGACGAAGCCGATCGCATCAGTGCATTTCTAAATGACTGCGATCCGACAATTCCGCCCGCATAGTCAATGGTCATCGTTATTGGTGGTGGTATTAGCGGTTTAGCTTGTGCCGGTGAACTTAATGCGCGTGGATTAGAGGTAGAACTTCTGGATCGCGGTCATAAACTTGGTGGCCGCATGGCATCGCGGGTGATCCGCGACTCCGGTACCGACTACGACGGGCGCGTTGTCGATATCGGAGCTTCATACTTCACGGCCAGTGATGAGAAGTTCTTAACTGTTGTTGAAGATTGGAAGGCGCGAGGCCTTGCGCGTGCCTGGACTGATGCATTTCATCTTGCGTCTCCGCAAGGGGTGTCCGGGGTGCGCGCAGGGCCGATGCGATACGCGGCGGTGGGCGGCCTGCGGTCACTGATTGAGGATCTAGCGGCGCGGTTGCCTAGCACTACGATTCGGCACCACCACACAGTTGAGTCGGTATCAATTACCGGTGATCAGTTATCGGTGGATGGCAGGTCCGCGGATGCGGTTGCCATTTGCATGCCCGACCCCCAGGCGCGGCAGCTTCTAGATTCCGAAGTGCCCTCGCTTGAAGCGACAATCGAAGCAACTTCCGGGGTGGTTTGGGAGCCGACACTTTCAGTAACCGCGGTATTCCAGTCAATTTGTTGGATTCCATTTGACGGAGTCTTCGTCAATGATGATGCGGTTTTGACCTGGATCGCCAATGACGGTAGCCGGCGCGGCGATGGTGCCCCAGTTTTGGTGGCGCATGTGAATCCAGTTCTTGCGGCAGGTCATCTGGCCGATCCAACCGCGGTCATACCGAGTGTTTTGGCTGCACAGCAAAAGATCCTCGCGCTGTCAGAGCAACCGATTTGGGTTGATATCCAACGATGGACGTATGCGAGACCGCTTAAAGCTCGGGCCGATGAGTGCTACTTGGATGACAACACCAATATCGGTGTGGCGAGTGATGCCTGGGCGGGGGGCCCCAGAGTTGAGACCGCCTGGCTCTCGGGCGCGGCCCTTGGCAAACGTCTGGCCGAGCGCCTTGCTGTCTTAGCCTGATTCTCCGATACCCTAAACCCATGCCTGCCATAGTTCTTGTCGGTTCACAGTGGGGCGATGAGGGTAAAGGCAAGGCCACCGATCTACTCGGCAGCCGCGTTGATTATGTCGTCAGATATCAAGGCGGCAATAATGCCGGCCATACCGTGGTCATTGGTGACCAGAAGTTCGCACTGCACCTGCTCCCAAGTGGCATCCTCACCCCCGACGTCGTACCCGTAATTGGTAACGGCGTGGTGATTGATCCAGGGGTCTTACTCGGTGAGATGACCGCACTAAATGAGCGGGGTATCGATACCTCGAAGTTGGTGATAAGTGCGAACGCGCACTTGATCACGTCGTACCATGTCACGCTAGACAAAGTAACTGAGCGCTTTCTCGGTAACGCGAAGATCGGCACCACCGGCCGCGGTATCGGCCCTACCTATAGCGACAAAATTGCGCGCGTTGGTATTCGCGTTCAGGATCTCTTTGATCCGTCAATTCTTCGCCAAAAAGTTGAAGGTGCATTGGCCAATAAGAACCAGACCCTGGTCAAAGTTTTCAACCGACGCGCTCTAGATCCCGCGGTCATCACCGATGAGTTACTCGCCTTCGCTGAAATATTGCGCCCATACGTCGCCGACACGTCACTATTACTTAATAGGGCACTCGACGCTGGCAAGGTGGTGCTGCTCGAAGGCGGGCAAGGTACGTTGCTGGATGTTGATCACGGCACTTATCCGTTCGTGACATCAAGTAATGCAACCGCAGGTGGGGCGTGCACCGGTAGTGGTATCGGCCCAACGCGCATAACCGGCGTAATTGGCATCCTCAAGGCGTATGTCACCAGGGTGGGTTCTGGTCCGTTCCCGACTGAACTCCTTGACGAAGATGGTGAGCGCCTTCGCACCATCGGTGGTGAGCGCGGTGTGACAACGGGTCGGCCGCGTAGATGCGGTTGGTTCGATGCGCCGATCGCACGTTTCGCGACGAGAATTAATGGGTTAACTGACACTTTTTTGACCAAACTTGATGTGCTAACCGGCTTCGAACAGATTCCAGTGTGTGTTGCATATGACGTTGACGGCACACGTTACGAGGAGCTTCCGATGACCCAGACTGGGTTCCACCACGCGAAGCCGATCTACGAAAACATGCCGGGTTGGACAGAAGATATTTCAGGGGCCCGCGAAGTTAGTGATCTCCCGGTAAATGCCCGCAACTACGTGAAGTTTCTCGAAGATATTTCTGGAACCAGAATTAGCGCCATCGGTGTCGGTCAAGATCGTGATGCCACCATCGCTATCAACGATTTACTCGGGTAGTGGACACCAGCGCGCCTTGAGGAACTACGTGCAGTGGCCGATGCCGGCTGACACGGTTTTGGCCGGTAGCAACGTCACCATGACACTTGCTCAAGAAAGTGATGCGGCTGAATTATTCGCGGTACTCAATCACGATTTAGTTTGGACCCATGTGCGTGGCCGGCCAAATTCGGCTGGTGAGTTAGCAGCCACTTTGGTGGCGGCCAATGAAGTCGGCCGCTGGCCTTGGGTCGTCCGGCAAGGCGGTGCCGTGGTCGGGACCACCTCTTATCTAGAGGTGTCACCCTTTGATGCCAGACTCGAAATCGGCTTCACCCTTTACACCCAATCGGTCTGGGGAACTGCGGTGAATCCTGAATGCAAGCTGCTGCTCATGACCTGGGCCTTCGAAGTTTCCGGTATGGGCCGGGTGCAGATTAAGACTGATATTCGGAACCTGCGCAGCCAAGGGGCCATCGCCCGGCTCGGCGCCACCAAAGAAGGGGTGCTTCGCCAGTATCAGCGCCGCCAGGATGGCTCGGTGCGCGACTCCGTCATGTATTCGGTGCTTGCGGACGAGTGGCCGGCGGTCAAGGCTGGATTGTTGGAGAGGCTGGAAAACAGCAATTAGGCATCATGATGTCTACAGAGATGATGTCTTGATGCCAACAGGCTAGTATTGGTTCATGCGAACAACACTCACCTTGGACGATGATTTGGCCATGGCGCTCCAAGAGGAATCTCGTAATACCGGACAGCCCTTTAAGACCGTGCTGAATCGGTACCTTCGGCGCGGCATGGCCGTGGCCCCCGCTCCTCGAGCACCAGTCGTGGTGCGCACCTTTGACGCGGGAGTTCGGGAGGGAATCGACGTCACCAAAGCTCTAGATCTGGTGGCGGAGATGGATGATGAGCACCTGCTTGCGGTCACGGCGCGGTTAACGGCGGCAGCGGCTCAAGATGATCATTCCTGATGCGAACCTGCTGATTTATGCGGCTGACGTTAGATCAGTCTTTCACGAGCGCGCGAACGCTTGGTGGACTGGCGCCTTAAACAGTGACGAGGCGCTCGGGTTGAGTTGGCTGGTCCTAATCGCTTACGTGCGGATGTTGTCATCCCCCCGGATAACAATCAACCCGATCGGGGTAAGTGACCTATTGGCGGCAGTGGAAGAGTGGCTCGACTTGCCGTCGGTGCAGGTACTCCAACCAACCCGCAGGCACCCGCAGGCCCTACGTTCGCTGCTGGTCCCTACCTCAGTGGGCGGGAATCTGGTCAACGATGCGCATTTAGGAGCACTGGCACTCGAGTTCGGGGGCACCGTGTATTCCGCAGACTCCGACTTTGCCCGCTTCCCCAATATTCGTTGGGTGAACCCACTTAAATGAACACCCCGAAATATGCTGAACATTGGCCCGGTTCTAAAGTGCTTGATAGCAACTGACCGAGAAGAATAGTGACAGGGAGCGCACCATGACATTCACCGCCGACCCAGCCGAGGGCAAGCGCGTCTTTGATCTGGACCGAGCCCATGTCTTTCATTCATGGAGTGCCCAAGGGCCCCTTAACCCATTCACGCCGGCGGCGGCAGAGGGCTGCTATGTGTGGGATTACGACGGTAACCGCTACTTGGATTTTTCATCGCAGTTGGTGAACGTCAACATCGGCCATCAGCACCCAAAGGTGGTCAAGGCGATTCAAGACCAAGCTGCAATATTGTCAACAATCGCTCCGCAGCACGCCAACGTAAAACGCGGTGAAGCCGCAAAGTTGATCGCTGATCTTGCCCCCGCTGGAATGAACAAAGTCTTCTTCACTAATGGCGGCGCCGACGCGGCTGAAAATGCCATTCGGATGGCTCGTATTCATACCCATAAGCACAAGGTGCTTTCCTTCTACCGCTCGTACCACGGTAATACCGGCTCCGCCATCGCCGCGACAGGTGATCAACGACGTTGGCCAAATGAGTATTCAACCCAGCATGTGCACTTCTTCGGGCCGTTTCTGTACCGGTCGGTCTTCTGGTCAAAGTCAGCCGAAGAAGAATCAACTCGCGCCTTGGAGCACCTCGAGCAAGTAATTATTTTTGAAGGGCCGAACACAATCGGCTGCATTCTGATGGAGAGTGTCGTTGGAACCGGTGGAATTTTGGTTCCACCTCCTGGGTATCTCGCCGGCGTTCGCGCCCTCTGCGATAAGTACGGCATCGTCCTCATCCTTGACGAGGTGATGGCTGGCTTCGCCCGCACCGGTAAGTGGTTTGCTTTTAATAACTTCGACGTCGAGCCCGATCTGATCATCTTTGCCAAGGGTTCAAACTCCGGTTATGTTCCTGTCGGCGGAGTCGTAATCTCCGATGAGATCGCAGCTACTTTCGACACCAAGGTTTTCCCAGGTGGCCTTACCTACTCTGGCCATCCATTGGCTGCTGCCTCGATCGTTGCCTCGATCAATGCCATGAAAGAAGAAGGTATTGTCGAGAATGCGGCAGCCATTGGCGAAGATGTCATTGGCCCAGGGCTGCTCGAACTCCAAGAGCGCCACCCGGTAATCGGCGATGTTCGCGGCCTGGGCGTGTTCTGGGCTATTGAATTGGTTTCCGACCGTAAGACCAAGGCCCCGTTGGCGGAGTACCCGGGCACCTCGCCGGCGATGGCTGAAATCGTTACCGAATGTCGCAAGCGTGGGTACCTGCCATTCACGATGGTCAACCGGGTGCACGTGGTGCCGCCGTGCGTTATCACCCCTGAACAAGCCAAGGAAGGCCTTGCGATTCTTGACGAAGTCCTGACTTTGACCGATAAGTATTACGTCGGCTGATTACGTGAGGGTTCTCGTCATTGGTGCAGGTGCGCGCGAACATGCGCTAGTAAATTCTTTACTTGATGATGACGAGGTCGAAAGTGTGATTTGCGCACCCGGCAATGCGGGTATTGCCGCGGTTGTTGAAACCCATCAAGTTGACCCACTTGACCCCGAGGCGATCGGTGATCTTGCACTTGGCCTAGTTGTCGACCTCGTGGTGATCGGCCCTGAAGTCCCGCTGGTTGCCGGGGCAGCGGATGCAGTTCGGGCGCGCGGGATTGCCTGCTTTGGTCCATCGGCCGCGGCCGCGCAATTGGAGGGTAGTAAGGCGTTTGCGAAGCTGGTGATGGCCGAGGCCGATGTTCCAACAGCACTAGCGCGTGTCTGCGCAACTATCGATGAAGTTTCAGCGGCCATGGATCAATTCGGCGCGCCATATGTCGTGAAGGATGATGGTTTAGCTGCAGGCAAAGGCGTGGTCGTGACAAATGATCGCGATGAGGCGCTAACACACGCCCTTTCATGTTTCTCGCGTGCGCTCGGTGCGCAAGTAGTTATCGAGGAATTCTTGGATGGCCCAGAAGTTTCACTTTTCGGCATTACTGATGGCACCACCATCGTGCCCCTACAACCAGCCCAGGATTTCAAGAGAGTCCGCGACGGTGACGAAGGCCCGAACACCGGTGGCATGGGCGCCTACTCACCGTTGCCATGGGCTCCCGAGAACCTGGTTGCTGAGGTAACGAAGCGTGTGCTTCAGCCGATGGTTGATGCAATGCGTAATCGGGGCACGCCATTTGTTGGCCTGCTTTATGCAGGTTTGGCCCTGACCTCGCGCGGTACCCGCGTTATTGAATTCAATGCGCGCTTCGGTGATCCAGAGACCCAGGTGGTGCTCGCCCGTTTGGCCTCACCGCTGGGCCGGGTGCTGATGGCCGCCGCTACCGGGCGTCTCGCCGATTTACCGCCATTAGCTTGGCATCCACATGCGGCCTTAACAGTTGTTGTTGCGGCGGCTAATTACCCGGAGAATCCGCGCACCGGCGACGTAATCACCGGAATTGCCGATGCTAATGCGGTTGCCGGAGTGCAGGTCTTGCATGCGGGCACCGCACTGAATGCTCAAGGTGAGTTGGTATCGGCCGGGGGTCGGGTGCTGTCGGTGACGGCTACCGGCGACAGCCTTGCCGAAGCTCGGGATCGTGCATATCTGGCGATAGACCATCTGGCTATCCCCGGAGCCCATTATCGTCGTGATATAGCCAAGATTGCGGCGGCAGAATCAACTTGATCTGCGACGTGGAACAATGAGGAAGTGACATCCACCCAGCAGGTCCCAAATGTCCTAGCTGGCCGCTATGCCTCCGCTTCTATGGTTGCCATCTGGTCACCGGCCGGCAAGATCGTTTTGGAGCGTCAACTGTGGCTCGCGGTGCTGAAAGCTCAAGAAAGGTTGGGGATCGCGCTCCCAGCCGGTGCCATTGAGTCATATGGTTCAGTGATCGACAACATTGATCTAGCCTCGATCGATGCCCGGGAGCGCACCACCAAGCACGACGTGAAAGCCCGCATCGAAGAATTCAATGCACTTGCCGGGCATGAACTGATCCACCTCGGTATGACATCACGTGATGTCACTGAAAATATCGAGCAACTACAAATCCGTGATTCGTTGCTACTGGTGCGCGCCAAAGTTATTGCGGCTTTGGCGAACTTAGCTGAACTGGCGGTGCGATATTCCGAGACCGCAATTGCCGGTAGATCGCATAATGTGCCAGCGCAGATCACCACGTTGGGTAAGAGGTTTGCATCGGCGGCTGACGAGTTACTCGTGGCCTTTGACCGGCTTAATGATCTAATCGCGCGTTACCCAATGCGCGGCATTAAGGGCCCGGTCGGCACCTCACAAGACATGCTTGACCTACTAGACGGTGATGAATCCAAGTTGGCTGAATTCGAGGCGTCGATTGCAATCCATCTCGGGTTCGAGCGGGTGTTCGACAGTATTGGCCAGGTTTATCCACGCTCACTTGACTTTGATGTGGTTTCGGCGCTGTTGCAGGTAGCTTCTTCGCCATCGTCACTGGCAACCTCAATTCGCTTGATGGCAAGTCATGACCTAGTCACCGAGGGTTTTCGCCCTGGGCAAGTTGGGTCCTCAGCTATGCCGCACAAGATGAATACGCGATCCTGCGAACGAGTCACCGGGCTAGCAGTTGTGGTGCGCGGTTACGTGACGATGACTTCGGAGTTGGCGGGCAATCAGTGGAATGAGGGTGATGTCTCGTGCTCGGTGGTGCGCCGAGTGGCTCTCCCCGATTCGTTCTTCGCGGTTGACGGGCTATTTGAAACTTTCCTTACCGTGCTTGGTGATTTCGGTGCCTTCCCCGCTGTTATTGAGCGTGAGCTTGAACGTTATTTACCATTTCTCGCCACCACCAAGATCTTGATGGCCGCGGTGCGCGCTGGAGTGGGGCGCGAGGTTGCCCATGAAGTTATCAAGGAGCATGCCGTAGCCGTCGCACTGGCAATGCGCGAGCAGGTTAATACCGAAAATGACCTGATGGAGCGGCTTGCTAACGACGCGCGCCTTGGCCTTACCCGCGTTGAATTAGCTGCGCTGATTGCTGAGCCGTTGTCCTTCACCGGTGCGGCAACCGCGCAAGTCAATTCGGTGGCCGAGCGGGTCGCGATGATCGTGGCCGATAACCGTGATGCGGCTTCATACCGCCCTGGAGATATTTTGTGAGTATCGATACTCCGCTATACGACCTACCCGCTGGTTACACACATGTGTATTCGGGCAAGGTCCGTGATCTGTATTCGACTCCTGATGATCGGTTGCTATTTGTAGCCAGTGATCGCATCTCCGCTTATGACTGGGTGCTCCCAACTACCATCCCGGATAAAGGTCGAATCCTTACGCAGCTATCGCTTTGGTGGTTTAAGCAATTAGAGGGAGTGGTTCCCAATCACCTACGCAGCACCTCGGTGCCGGCGGCGGTCAAAGGGCGCGCCATGATCTGTGATCGGCTCGAGATGCTGCCAATTGAGTGCGTTGTTCGTGGCTATTTGACCGGTTCCGGCTTGACCACGTATCTCGAATCCCGGTCTATCTGTGGGGTGGGGCTACCTCCGGGCCTCAAGGATGGCTCGCTGCTGCCGAAGACCATTTTTACTCCGGCGACGAAAGCCGAGCTCGGCGAGCATGACGTGAACGTGACTTTTGACGAAGTGATGACCATCATCGGCCAAGAAGAAGCCCAAGAGCTCAAGCGGTTGTCACTGGACATATATGAGCGAGCGAGCGCGAAAGTTCGGGCTCGCGGCCTAATTCTTGCCGATACCAAGTTCGAGTTTGGGATCGGATTGTCGGGTAAGAATGTTGGCAAAGTCGTGCTTGCCGATGAAGTTTTGACTCCTGATTCATCTCGTTACTGGCCGCTGGCAACTTGGGCACCGGGTGGCCCGCAGCCCTCATATGACAAGCAATATGTACGTGACTGGCTGACTTCACCGGCATCGGGTTGGGATCGGCACGGCAATACTCCGCCACCACCGCTACCGGATGAAGTTGTCGAGCAAACTCGAGCGAAGTATGTCGAAGCTTATGAGCGCGTGACCGGGGAGACCTTCCGGTGACAACATGGTTGATCACCGGTGGCGCGGGCTACATCGGCTCCCATGTCGTGCGCGCCCTGCAAGACTCCGGGCGCAAGGTAGTTGTTCTCGATGATTTTTCAAGCGGCCTCGAGCGTAAGGTGCCACTAGGGGTGCCGATCGTGCGCGCCTCGGTCGCAGATCGTGCGGCAGTGGCCAAAGCGCTGCGAGCCCACCAGGTAGATGGGGTGATCCACCTTGCTGCAAAGAAGGCAGCGGGTGAGTCGGTCACGATGCCCCTGTATTACTACCGCGAAAATGTAAGTGGCATGGTGGAGTTACTCGCAGCGATGAGTGAAGTTGGCGTAGCCAAACTTGTCTACTCATCATCAGCCGCTGTTTATGGCACACCTAGTGAGAATCCAATTTATGAAGATGCGCAACTTGCTCCGGAGTCACCATACGGTGAAACAAAAGTAGTTGGTGAATGGCTCTCGCGAAATGCTGGCCTCGCCGACGGGGTTTCGTGGGTTGCTCTGCGTTATTTCAATGTGGCGGGAGCCGCACCTGACAAACCTGGTGATAACAGCAACAAAAACAAGATCCCGATGGGCTTTCGTGCGCTCGAAAATGGTGAACGTCCGAAGATATTCGGTGACGACTATCCAACTTCCGATGGCACCTGCATTCGCGACTACATTCATGTGGCCGATCTAGCTGATGCGCACGTTGTCGCAGCAGCACGATGTGAATCCTCGATGAGTGCTGAGATATTCAATGTCGGCCGAGGTGTCGGATCATCGGTCCGCGAGGTCATGGAGACGATCGGGTCGGTTCTCGATCGCGACATCCACCCGGAGGTAGTGCCACGTCGGGTGGGGGACCCGCCGGCTTCGACAGCAGCAACCGATCGCATTGCGAAGGCTCTGGGGTGGCGGGCCTCGCATGATCTGCGCGCCATGGTGGCTTCTGCCTGGTCGGCATGGCAGGCATTTCCGCCTAGTTGAGCTTTGGCTGTACCAAGAACACCGGGATTTCACGACCGGCATTTCGCTCGTACATTGCGTAGGCAGACCACATCGCCACTAACTCTTGGTAGAGCAAATCGCGTAGCGGTCCGGTCACCTCGATGAAAGTGCAGTCGGTCTTGGTGCCGTCGATCTCAACCGATCCCGTGGGCCACGCGCGGACATTGAACACCCAAGCCGGTATTTGAGTCTGGCCGGCATTTGAGCCGGTGATGATCCACGCGCCTTCGTGCGGCGCCGCGAGCAGCGGGGTGCGACGCCACTGGGCGGATTTGCGCCCGAGTGTGGTGATCCAGATAACCTGCTGCCCCCCGGGGAACCGGCGCCAAAGCCTTCCGCCGCTTAACTTGTCGACGACCTTGTGGAGGCCGGTGGTGGTGCGGAGGGTCAACCCCCACCAGGTGTCGTAGGCCCGAGTACCCATGGGAACACCGTACACACCGCCCCGCTTTACGTATGGCACAACGTATGGCACGATTGCCGACATGAGGCGAACCACCGTGTATTTTCCTGATGAACTCAAGGCCAGGTTGGCAGCCGAGGCAGCCCGCCGGCAAGTAACCGAGGCCGAGATCATTCGGCAGGCTGTGGATAAAGAAACCCGGCGGCCGCGGCCGCGTGGTGGAATCTTCTCCGGAGACACGGGCGGGGTAACCGGGGCTAATGTCCATGAGCACATGGAGGGATTTGGTGAAAATTGATCATCCTCGACACGGGTGCAATGTTTTCTTATCTAGTTGCATCCGACCCGCACCATGAAGCGGTGGCGTCAATATTCGCAGCTAATAGCGAGTGTTTCGTCCTCAGTCCATTTGTGATTGCCGAATTGGACTATTTCGTCTTGACGAGACTGGGTGTTCGTACCGAACTCGCTTTTCTGGCAGACATTGCTAGCGGCGCATATGAACTGCCGGTGCTGAGTGCAGCCGATTTAATAGCCTGCGCGGGCGTCATCGACAAATACGCCGACCAGCGGGTAGGGGTGACCGATGCGTCTTTGGTCATACTCGCGGAGCGATACCAAACCCGGCGAATCTGCACCCTTGATCACCGACACTTTGGGGTCATGCGAGGCACGGACGGAACCCCATTCGAACTGTTGCCGTGACCGGCCCCGAACGCCGATAGACTGGAGTCCTTCCCCGGACTGTCAACTGAAACCTGCGACTAGCAATGGAGTGCCCGTGGCCCGCGTCGTCGTCGACGTCATGCTTAAACCTGAAATTCTGGATCCCCAAGGCCGGGCGGTAGCCGGCTCCTTGCGCCGGCTGGGTCTGACCGGTGTCACTGACGTACGACAGGGCAAACAGTTCATCATCGATCTGGACGGAGTGGCCGAGGGTGCACGCCTTGAGCTACTTGAAACCTTGGCTGCTGAGTTACTTAGTAACCCGGTTATCGAAGACTACAAACTTCAGGTAATCGAGGACCCCGCATGAGCGTACGGGTTGGTGTTGTTACCTTCCCCGGTTCACTCGATGATCGTGATGCAGCGCGAGCGGTCCGCATCGCAGGTGGTGAGGCAGTTTCCTTATGGCATGGCGATGATGATCTCAAGAAGGTAGACGCGGTAATCCTCCCAGGTGGATTCTCCTATGGTGATTACCTGCGCTGCGGAGCGATCGCCCGCTTTGCACCGGTGATGAATTCAGTAGTTGAACGAGCAAGTTCCGGTATGCCCGTTTTGGGTATCTGTAATGGCTTCCAAATTCTTTGTGAATCACATCTACTCCCTGGGGCGTTAACGCGCAATGACACTTTGCACTTTATGTGCCGAGACCAGCGCCTGCGCATCGAGAACACGAGTTCATCTTGGACTTCAGACTTCGTGACCGGTAAAGAAATAGTGATCCCGCTTAAGAACGGCGAAGGTGGTTACGTTGCCGACGAGCGAACCCTTGATGCACTTGAAGCTGATGGCCGCGTGGTTGCACGTTATCTAGACATGAATCCAAACGGTAGCCGACGTGATATAGCGGGGATTTGCAATGAACGTGGCAACGTCGTGGGCTTGATGCCGCACCCAGAGCACGCGGTTGAGTCACTCACCGGCCCTACTACCGATGGCATCCCATTTTTCACCAGCGTCTTGAAATCACTGGTTAATGCATGAGCATAGACACCGTAGCCACGGCCGAGATTTCACCTGATCAGTTACAACCTTTTGCTGAGTTAGGTTTGAAGCACGACGAATACCAGCAGATTCGCGACATCCTTGGGCGCCGGCCCACCTCATCTGAACTTGCCATGTACTCGGTCATGTGGAGTGAGCACTGCTCCTACAAATCATCGAAAGTGCATCTTCGCCAGTTCGGTGAGAAAGCGCCGAAGACAGACGCACTCTTGGTAGGTATTGGTGAAAACGCCGGTGTTGTCGATATCGGTGATGGTTGGGCTGTTACTTTCAAGGTCGAGAGCCACAACCACCCGTCCTATGTCGAGCCCTACCAAGGTGCAGCAACCGGCATCGGGGGGATTGTGCGCGACATCATGTCAATGGGCGCGCGCCCGCTCGCGGTCATGGACCCACTTCGTTTTGGTCCAGCCGATGCCCCAGACACCAAGCGGGTGCTACCGGGCATTGTGGCCGGTATCGGCGGTTACGGTAATTGCTTAGGCCTACCAAATATTGGTGGAGAGATCGTCTTTGATGCTTCGTACAGCGGTAACCCACTAGTAAACGCCTTATGTGTTGGGGCAATGAAACATGAAGATATCCACCTTGCCAGTGCAAAAGGTGTCGGCAACTTAGTTGTTCTATACGGGGCCCGCACCGGTGGTGATGGCATCGGCGGTGTTTCGGTTCTCGCCTCAGAAACTTTTAGTGATGGTGGGCCCACTAAGCGACCGAGTGTGCAAGTTGGAGATCCTTTCATGGAGAAGTTGCTCATTGAGGCAACCCTTGAGGTGCTTCAAGCTGGGCTTGTTGAAGGTATACAAGACCTAGGTGGTGCCGGCATCTCATGTGCCACGAGCGAGCTAGCTTCAAATGGCGAAGGTGGCATGCATGTTTGGCTTGATCGCGTGCTTTTGCGCGATGCGACTTTGTCACCCGAAGAGATTTTGATGAGTGAGTCTCAGGAGCGAATGTGCGCAATAGTGCGTCCTGATCGCCTTGTTGAATTCATGGAACGTTGCGCTAAGTGGGAGGTCGAAGCTGTAGTAATCGGTGAGGTGAATGCAACCGGCCGACTAACCGTGGATTGGCACGGGGAGCGCATTGTCGATGTACCGCCGCGCACCGTAGCCCATGAAGGCCCGGTCTATGAGCGGCCTTACCACCGCCCACCTTGGATGGATGCACTTCAAGCCGACACCCCGGATCACCTCGAGCGGCCTTCAAGTGCAGAGGAGTTGAAGGCGACCCTCCTCGCAATGGTTGCTGCCCCAAACTTGGCATCTAAGTCTTGGGTCACGTCGCAATATGACCGCTACGTGTTAGGCAATACGGTACTGGCGCAGCCCGAGGATGCGGGCATGATCCGCATTGACGAAGTTACCGGCCTAGGGGTTTCACTTGCAACTGATTGCAATGGTCGTTTCACGAAACTAGATCCATACGCGGGTGCTCAGCTTGCTTTGTCGGAGGCTTACCGAAATGTGGCAGCCTCGGGGGCGAAGCCCCTTGCGGTGACAAACTGTTTGAACTTCGGCTCACCTGAGGATCCAGAAGTAATGTGGCAATTTGCTGAGGCGACCCGGGGGCTCGCAGATGGCTGCTTACAACTGGGCACTCCGGTCACCGGTGGCAATGTCTCGTTCTATAACCAAACCGGTGATAGGCCGATCCTGCCGACCCCGGTTGTCGGCGTACTTGGTGTCATCCGCGACGTCGCAAGGCGCACCTCTATCACGTGGGGTGCTGCCGGCGATTACATCTACCTACTCGGTGACACCAAAGATGAGTTCGGTGGCAGTGAGTGGGCCAATCATGTACATGGCCACCTCGGTGGGTTACCGCCGAAAGTTGATCTTGACCGGGAACGGGCCTTGGGAGAGGTGTTGGTTGCTGGCTCGATGGATTCAATATTGGTCGCTGCTCATGATGTTTCTGACGGTGGGGCCGCGCAGGTCTTAGTTGAAATGGCACTGCGCGCCGGCACCGGTGCCACGATCGCCGTTCCTCCCGCATTGGATCCATTTGTCTTCATGTTTTCCGAGTCGGCGGGGCGGGCGGTGGTCGTGGTGAGGCCAATCGACGCCGGCCGACTGGCGGCGTTGTGCGAGAAAACAGGGGTTCCGCTGACTGCTATCGGTGCGGTCGCAAATGACGATAACTTGGTTTTCGCGGACCTGTTCACGGTCTCACTTGGCGATTTGAGGCGCGAGCACGAACGCACCCTGCCTGAGCTTTTCGGCTAAGTAGATGGTGGCTCCCCCTAATTCAATCGCCGAGGTGCTGGAGATGTTTGCGCGCGGGGAGGAGCCGGTGGCAGCGGCGGTCAAGGCCGCGGTTAAAGACTCACTGGCCGCGTTGATCCAAGCTGCGCCTGGGCGCAGTGTCGAGGTGCGAATTCCGCCATATGCGGCGGTTCAAGCGATACCGGGTCGCACCCACCGACGCGGCACCCCATCCGCCGTTGTTGAGACGGATGCACGAACTTGGCTGGAATTATGTGTTGGGAGGACCAATTGGGCGGCGGCCACCAACTCGGTCCGGGCAAGTGGAGAGCGGTCGGATTTGTCACCGTGGCTACCCCTGTTCGATTAAAAAATCTGACCCTCGAATAGTTGCGCGCCCACGGTCGGAACAGGCCTGAAAATCGCGTAGGCTGGCGTCGTGGCCCGCGGTGATGGACTCCTTTCACATGATCTCCTCCCGGGTGAAAAGGGACCCCAAGACGCTTGTGGTGTTTTCGGTGTTTGGGCACCCGGTGATGAAGTTGCCAAGCTCACTTACTTCGGACTTTATGCATTGCAGCACCGGGGCCAAGAGTCAGCGGGCATGGCGGTCAGTGATGGCAGCCAGATTCTCGTATACAAAGACATGGGCCTGGTTTCCCAAGTTTTCACCGAGGCTAATCTTGAATCATTGCGCGGGCACGTTGCAATTGGCCACACACGTTATTCAACGACCGGCGCCAGTATTTGGGAAAACGCGCAACCAACATTTCGTGCTACAGCAACCGGGCACCTAGCACTTGGCCACAACGGAAACATCACCAATATTGCCGCGCTTCGTCGTCGACTCTTGGCGCGGTCACGTGAATCAGGTGAGTTACCACTTGATAATCTGATTGCGACATCCAGCGACACTGATGTATTAACCGCCTTGCTTGCATCACATCCTGATTTAAGTGTGATGGCGGCGGCAATGGAAGAACTCCCGCACGTTAAAGGTGCATTCTCGCTGGTGTTCATGGATGACGATGCTTTATACGGCGCACGTGACCCGCAAGGGATCCGTCCACTTTCTCTCGGCCGGCTAGAACGCGGTTGGGTATTGGCGAGTGAGACCGCAGCCCTTGACATCATCGGAGCTTCGTTCGTCCGCGAGATCGAACCAGGCGAGATTATTGTCATTGATGACCAAGGGGTGCGCTCGGAGCGATTTGCCGAAGCCGACCCCAAGGGATGCTTATTCGAATACGTTTATCTCGCCCGCCCGGATACCACCATTGCGGGCCGAAGCATTCAGGCAACGCGAGTTGAAACCGGGCGCATTCTCGCCCGCGAGCACCCAATTGAAGCTGATCTGGTTATCCCGGTACCAGAGTCTGGGCGTTATGCCGCAATTGGTTACGCCCAAGAGTCGGGCATACCGTTTTCTGAGGGACTAGTTAAAAACGCTTATGTGGGGCGCACGTTTATTCAGCCGTCACAGTCCATTCGTCAACTCGGAATTCGACTTAAACTGAATCCGCTGCGCGAGGTTATTGGCGGGCAGCGACTCATCGTGGTTGATGACTCAATTGTGCGGGGTAATACCCAACGGGCTTTGGTTCGCATGTTACGCGAAGCGGGTGCGCGAGAAGTCCATGTGCGTATTTCTAGCCCACCGGTCGAGTGGCCCTGCTTCTACGGGATTGATTTTGCTAGCAGATCAGAGCTGGTGGCGAACGGGTTAACGGTTGAGCAGATCTGCCGGTCGATCGGCGCTGATTCACTTGGCTATGTTTCCCTTGACGCCTTAATTGAGGCTACGACTATCCCCAAGGAGAAACTGTGTCGAGCCTGTTTCGATGGGATCTATCCTGTTGAGCTACCCGAAGCACAGTTCTTAGGTAAGCAACTACTTGAAGGTATTGAGCGACGCGCACTTGATGGCACTTTTGATATTGAGGGCGTCAACACCATGGTCGGCGGCGGCGCCGGCGATGCACTGGAAAGGCCATGACGGGCGCCTCATACGCGGCTGCTGGAGTTGATGTTGAAGCCGGGGAGCGCGCTGTTGCTTTAATGCGGGCTTCGGTAAAGGCGGCTCAGCGGCCGGAGACGGTCGGAGACTTCGGGGGATTCGCCGGGCTCTTTGATGCATCAGCGCTAACCAAATATCGCAAGCCACTACTTGCTACATCTACCGACGGAGTTGGTACCAAAGTTGCGGTTGCCCGCGCGATGGATTTGCACGACACCATCGGGATTGATCTGGTAGCTATGGTTGTCGATGATCTAGTTGTTGTTGGCGCCGAACCCCTTTTTCTAACGGATTACATTGCGACAGGCGCGGTGGTGCCAGAACGCATTGCGGCGATTGTGGCCGGTATTGCAACAGGGTGTCAGTTAGCCGGTTGCGCTTTACTTGGCGGCGAGACCGCTGAGCACCCGGGCTTAATGGCCCCTGATGAGTATGACGTTGCCGGTGCAGCAACCGGAGTGGTAGAAGCCGATGCGTTACTTGGCCCTGACCGAGTGGTGGCGGGTGATGTAATTGTGGCCATGGGGGCATCTGGCCTGCACTCAAATGGATATTCACTTGCGCGATATGTGCTCCTAAGTGACAAAGGTCCGGGCTTGCACACCTACCTGCCGGAGATTGATCGCACGGTGGGCGAGGAGTTACTTGAGCCGACTCGCATATATGCGAAAGATTGTCTGGCGCTCATTGATGCGGTGACGGTGCACGGCTTCAGCCACATTACCGGTGGTGGGCTAGCCGCCAATATTGCTCGGGTGCTGCCCGCGCACTTGGCCGTAGAGATCGATCGAAGTACTTGGTCGCCACTCCCGATCTTCAACTTGATTCGCCAATTAGGTGCAGTAGATCAACTTGAGCTTGAACGCACTTTAAATATGGGCATCGGCATGGTTTCGATTCTGCCTGCTGGAGATGCGCAAAACGCAATTGATTTGCTAACTGGCCGTGGGGTTAGCGCATGGGTTTGTGGCGTGGTGCGTGCTCGCGGGGATGGCGAGGTGGGCGACTCTGTTGGCAAAGGCGGCGGCGGCGGCGCGGTAATGCTGGTCGGCCAGCACTAAAGACCGAGAGCTAGTCGGCTGGTTCGTCGTAATATTTAGCGTAGGGGTCATCCTCAATCGGATCACCCAACGCATCGACAGCTTCCGAGCGTGGTTGCTCTACGTGATTGCCTGCACTGCCAGCCAACTCTGCTTGCAGCCGATCAAAATCGGTCTGTGGCCCGCCGTACTTCAATTCACGGGCAACCTTGGTTTGCTTGGCTTTTGCCCGGCCGCGCCCCATGGCTCGACCCCCTCATCCGGGGCAAGTGCCCCAGTCGTGTGGACGTTAATTGCGCCACCCGCCGGGTAACCCGAGCGCCGTCGCGTGGGGTCAGACTACCTGCTGCCCGGGCTCACTGAAAGCACCGGTTGCGATTTTGTCCTCGGCCAGCGACTCAGCGGCTGCCACGGGTGTGCTCCCCTCTTGCTGGGCCCGGGCCAGCACCTGCTGCGTGGTGGCGAAAACTTGCATAGTCCGGGCCCGGGCCCGTTCCAGGTCGCAGCCATTGAGTTCTTCGGCCACCTGGATCACGCCTCCGCAGTTGACCAGAAAATCGGGGGTGTAGAGCACCCCGCGGGCGGCCAGCACGTCAGCGACGGCAGGGGTAGCCAGCTGATTATTGGCCCCACCACAGATCAGAGGGGTGCTCAGGGTTTGGGCCAGCTCCATCGTCACGAACCCGCCCATGGCATTGGGCGATAGCACGTCAAGGTCAATGGCGAGTAGTTGATCGGTTGATTCCATGACCTGGACTTGCGGGTAGTTGGTCGTGATCGCGGTCAACGCTGCCGCCGATGGGTCGACAACATAAACCACCGCCCCTTCATCAATCAAATGGCCAATTAGCCGACCACCGACTTTGCCGGCGCCGATAACCCCGATCCGGCGTGCGGCCAGCTCGGGGGTGCCCCAAACATGTGCCGCGGCAGCCCGCATCCCCTGCCAAACTCCGACAGCGGTCAAGACCCCGCTACCGCCAATACCGCCATTTTCGGGTGATCGACCGGTCGTCCATTGGCAGGTTTGGCCGATGGTGTCCATATCGGCGACGCTCATGCCAACGTCACCCGCGGTTATATAGCGACCATTTAGTGAACTGACCAGTCGGCCAAATGCGTGCAAAACCTCGACCGACTTGTTGGTGGGATCCCCGAAGATAACGCCTTTGCCACCACCATGACTTAGCCCCGCCAACGCATTCTTATACGTCATCGCACGTGATAGCCGCAGCGCGTCTTGGCGGGCCGCCATCTCTGGTTCGGGCCGATCGGCATAGAGAGACATCCGGACACCACCAAGTGCTGGGCCGAGTGCGGTTGAATGTAGCGCGATGACCGCTTGCATCCCACTGGCCTGGTCGAGTGCGACGAGCAACTGCTCATGGCCGGTGAAATCCTGCCAAGGATCTCCAGTAATTGGGGTGGGCATGCCGGTCCTTTCGCTGTTATTGGGGCAATTCATCAGAAATATGGTCGAATTGCCCGTTTTTGCTTGCTGCCGAGGTGAGTGGGTGGAACAGTAGGGGCGTGCGGTCTCGACAGGTTAGCGGAGGTGCCCGCTATGCGGGAGGTGCAAGTGTCTGGACGTAGCCCGGAGATGGAGCAATTGCTCACTCCAGCTGAAGTTGCGGCGCTTTTTAGAGTCGATCCCAAGACGGTCACGCGCTGGGCTAAAGCGGGCAAGTTGACTTGCATCAGAACCCTTGGTGGCCATCGCCGGTATCGGGCCGGCGAGGTGCAGGCGCTCCTTGAAATACAAGGCCCCACGCGCCCGGTCCAGTAGCTGTCAACAAATCTATGGCAATGACGTTTATGGCCACCATCAGTAGGGTGGTGGTACCAAGTGCGGTAGAGCTCCGCCTGTTAGCCAACACGCTCCCAGCCGCGTTTTACCGGGCGACTTCCCGGATCATGCGGGCCACGCTCGCGGTAAACAACGTAAGGGCGAAAGAGATATTGCACCGGCGCGCTGAATGCATGCACTAATCGGGTAAAAGGCCAGATTAGAAATAGCAGCATGCCGGCGACTGCGTGAATCTGGAATGAAGAAGGTGCTTCCGCCATCAATTGTGGTTGCGGGTTCATCAAGAAGATACTTCGAAACCACGGAGATACTGTCTCCCGGTAGTTATAGCCATCACCAATTATTCCTGATCCGACAAGTGTTGTTAACAGACCAAGGCAGATGGCGGCTGTCAAAAAGATATACATCGTCTTGTCGTTCTTAGTGGTCGCTGCAAATACAGCACCGTTTGTTCGGCGGCGATAGATAAGTAGGGAGATTCCGAACAGGGTGCAGGCGCCTGACACTGCACCAAGGCCAACGGCCATTACATGGTAGGAATCTTCACTCAGCCCTGCCGCATTGGTCCAATTCTCAGGAATTAGCAGCCCCATGATGTGACCGCCGAGGACCGCCAAGATGCCAAGGTGGAAAAGTGGGCTTGCAATACGAATAACCTTACGTTCATAGAGTTGGCTCGACCTAGTGGTCCAGCCAAACTTGTCATATTTGTAGCGCCAGAACATGCCGGTCGCGAAGACGGCAATTGTTAAGTAGGGAAGCGCTACCCACAACAAAATGTCAGTGGAGTTCATCGTCGGCCGCCAATCGGGTCAAGGGTGACAAACACCGGGAAAGGCTCCAAGCCAACTTCTTCCGCTGGAGGTCCTTGGGCAGCTAGTTGAATGATTCTGTCTTGAATTTCGCTGGTCACCTGCGGAAGTGTGGCGACAATCGCGTCGAGGACGTGTGAGTAGGGCGAATCCAACTGCACGAGAGCATCACGAAGTAAGTGAATCGGGCCACTATGTTCAGCGAGTAACGCGTTACCCGTCAATTGGTCGCCAATTGCGGCAAACTCCAAAACCACGCACAGGTGATCAGGCAATTCGCGGCTGCCGGAGTCGAATCCAGCGGCAAGGTAGGCCTGCTTGAATCGAAGGATTGCCTGCCCTCGATTACGAGTATCTCCATCTGTCCAATAGGTGAGGTAAGGGGAAGCCTTCCGTTTCATGTCGAAGGTAGCTACAAAGTCGGCCTGAATTTCAATCAGCGGTGTGCTTGAAAGGTGATCGAGGAATGCCTTCAGCGGCATACCTGTCTGAGCCGGTAAGGCGTTAACGGCTACTGCGATTTCATCGAGGTGCTCAAAAAGTTCTTCATCTGGATACCAAAGTAGCCAGGAGGCCGCCAATCTTGCGGCCGCCGTATCTTGCGGATTCTGATTAGTCATTAGTAGTTCCATTGCCGTGCCAATTTTGCAGGTTCATACGGACGTCATCTAAGGGAATGAGAACTTCAGATGTTTGGCGGACCTTTAATGCATGAAATGTTTCGACGGCAACTGGAACCGGTCGGCTAGAGGCAGCTCCGAATGGGCCAGGTTTATATTGACCAGGGCCACCAGAAACATCGAGTGAGCAGGCAAGTTCTTCCAGATCGCGTGCTGTTTCTGCGTGTGCTTTAGGGATTACATAGCGGTCCTCATATTTTGCTATGGCTAAAAGTCGGTACAGGTTGTAGATCATTTCCTCAGACATGCCCACTGCGGCCGGGATTTCTGGACGGGGTTCACGACCCAGATTTACATCGCGCATGTATGAGCGCATTGCTGCCAGGGTTTTTAGTGACCGGCTTACCGGGGCGGTATCTCCGGCGGTGAACAACTCTGCGAGATATTCGATAGGTATTCGCAATGCTTCGAGCGCGCCGAAAAGATTTCCGGCTTCTTCAGCGTCATTTCCCGTCTCCCGCAAAGCATCTACTACAGGTGAGAGCGGTGGGATGTACCAAACCATTGGCATTGTCCGGTACTCGGGATGTAATGGCAATGCAACCTTGTACACCTTGGCTAACTTGTAGACCGGGGAATTCTTAGCTGCCTCGAGCCAATCTTGAGGGATACCGTCACGAAGTGCCTGTGCTTGCACAATGGGATCGTTCGGATCGAGCAACAAATCAAGTTGTGCTTGAAGTAGATCGTGTTCATTTTCAGTCGCAGCTGCTGCGCTCACGCCGTCGGCGTCGTAAAGAAAAAGTCCCAGGTATCGCAAACGTCCGACACACGTCTCCGAACAAACTGTGGGCAGGCCGACTTCTAGGCGTGGGTAACAAAGGGTGCATTTCTCGGCTTTACCGGTGCTGTGGTTGAAGTAAACTTTCTTATAAGGACATCCCGATACGCACATGCGCCAACCGCGACAGGCGTCCTGATCGACGAGAACAATTCCATCCTCGGCGCGCTTATACATTGCTCCGGAGGGGCAGGCAGCCACGCATGCCGGGTTAAGGCAGTGCTCGCAAATACGCGGCAAGTAGAACATGAAGGCCTGCTCAAACTCCAACTTGACCCGATCGGTGACTTGGTCGCGAATCTTTACCAGGACTGGGTCATGCGGTGCCAGTTCAGGGCCTCCAGCAAGGTCGTCATCCCAGTTTGCTGACCATTCGATCTTCATCGGCTTACCGGTGATCAATGATTTCGGCCGTGCGACCGGAGTATGTTCCCCTAAGGGGGTTGAGATCAGCATGTCGTACTCGTAGGTCCAAGGCTCGTAGTAATCCTGAAGAGTGGGTAACTTCGGGTTACTGAATATCTGCAGTAGGCGCTTCACTCGCCCGCCAGAGCGAAGCCGTAACTTTCCGCGCTTTAGCTCCCATCCACCTTTCCACTTTTCCTGATCTTGATATGTGCGCGGATATCCTTGACCTGGACGCGTCTCCACGTTGTTGAACCAGGCGTACTCAACGCCGGTGCGATTTGTCCAGGCCTGCTTGCAAGTCACTGAGCAGGTGTGGCAGCCAATGCACTTATCAAGGTTCATCACCATACCCATCTGGGCCATGATCTTCATTAGTACTGAACCTCCTGATTGCGGCGTCGAATGACGGTGATCTCATCACGTTGATTGCCTGTTGGGCCCAGGTAGTTGAAGGCGAATGACAGCTGTGCGTAGCCGCCGACAAGGTGGGTTGGCTTAATCATGAGCCTGGTTAGTGAGTTATGAATGCCACCGCGTTTACCACTTAGTTCTGCTCGCGGTACGTCGACCGTACGATCTTTTGCGTGGTACATGTAGACGGTGCCCTCTGGCATGCGGTGCGAGACTATGGCCCGTGCAACAACTACACCATTTCTGTTGTATGACTCGATCCACTCGTTATCCTTAACACCGATGGCGTCAGCGTCTTGTGGGCTAATCCAGATTTCGGGCCCACCACGTGAAAGTGAAAGCATGAACAGGTTGTCTTGGTATTCGGAGTGAATCGACCATTTTGAGTGTGGGGTTAGATAACGGACGGTGACTTCTTTACCGAATCCTGTCTGCTGGTTACCGTCTAGCCGGTGCAGGTTTAGTGGTGGGCGGAATGTTGGCATATTCTCTCCAATTTCGCTCATCCAGTCGTGGTCTAGGAAGAAGTGCATGCGGCCGGTGAGTGTGTGCCAAGGCTTAAGGCGCTCGACATTTATCGCGAATGCCGTATAGCGGCGTCCGCCATGTTCGCTACCGGACCACTCGGGGCTGGTAATTACTGGCACCGGGCGTGCTTGAGTATCGGGAAAGGTGATTCGCTTTCCCTCGTTATCCAATGCGAGGTCTGCGAGTGTTTGCCCTGTGCGCTTTTCTAAGAAGCGAAAACCTTCAACTGCAAGTCGGCCATTTGTCGTCCCGGAAAGCGCAAGAATGGTCTCGCATGCGTGCACATCGGTGACGAGTGAGGGCCTACCCGCGGCGATTCCGTCTGGAATCACCCCATTAATGCGACCAAGTTCGCGGACTTCCTCGACCGGGCTAAACGCTACACCTTTCGTAACCATGCCAAGAGTTTCAGCAAGCGGCCCGAGGGCTGACATTTTGGAGCCGATTTCGGTGTAGTCACGTTTGACCACGACGAATTTAGGTGCAGTCTTGCCCGGTATTAGATCAACTTCACCGGCACGCCAATCTCTTACGATGCCGCCGGGGACAGCCATCTCATCTGGTGTGTCATGGAGCAGTGGAACTGTGACAAGATCTTTGCGAACCCCAAGATGGCCCCGTGCTACGTGTGAAACCTGCCGGCCAAGTTCTTGGAAGATGTCGTAGTCACTTTTAGTCTCCCAAGGTGGGTCGATTGCTGGGGTGAAGGCATGTACAAATGGGTGCATGTCTGTTGAAGATAGATCATGTTTTTCGTACCACGTAGCAGCGGGAAGTAAGACGTCACCGAAAAGTCCAGTGCTTGTCATCCGAAAATCGATGCTGACGAGTAGGTCTAGTTTGCCTTCTGGTGCTTCGTCATGCCAGATGACATCCTTGGGTCGTTCATCTTCAGGTGTCTCCTCGGCGCGCACCGAATTGTCAGTGCCGAGTAGGTGTCGAAGGAAGTACTCGTTACCTTTACTCGAAGATCCAAGCAGGTTTGCTCGCCATACCGTAAGAACGCGCGGCCAATTCTCCTTAGCGTCTGGGTCATCAATCGCAAATTTAAGGTTGCCACTCTTGAGTTGTTGCGCGACATATTCAGCTGGCTCTATTCCGAGGGATTCAGCCTCGTCGACTAAGTCAAGAGGGTTGCGATCGAACTGTGGGTAAGAAGGCATCCATCCGGAGCGAGCCGATTGGGCGATGGTGTCGATCATTGTTTTACCTTTGAATAGGCCTTCGCCAAGTGGTGATGCGAGCAGGTCGGCTCCGAGGCGGTCGTAGCGCCATTGATTGGTCTGCACATACCAAAATCCGGTACCAATCATTTGCCTCGGTGGCCTTGACCAGTCAAGCCCGAAAGCTAATTGGGCCCAGCCGGTAACGGGGCGGCATTTTTCCTGCCCGACATAATGCGCCCACCCACCACCGTTCACTCCTTGTGTACCGGTCAGCGTTGTCAATGCCAAAAAAGTGCGATAGATGGTGTCGGAGTGGAACCAGTGATTGGTTCCTGCCCCCATGATGATCATGGAGCGGCCGCCGGAGTCCTCGGCATTTTGGGCGAACTCCCGCCCAATGCGCTCGGCCATGGCAGCGGGAACGCCGGTAATTTCCTCTTGCCATGCAGGCGTGTAGGGCGCTGGATCCTCGTATCCTGTCGGCCAGTCGCCAGGCAATCCGTCTCGCCCGACGCCGTATTGCGCTAGCAATAGGTCAAAGACTGTCGTGACTAGTCGTTCACCTGTCGGGAGTGTGAGCCGAGCCGCGGGGACCCCTCGACGATGAACTCCGCCGCTCTCGCTATTTTCTTGACCCACGTCAAATCGCGGTAGTAGAACTTCAACAGGTTCGGTGTCGCTGGCGCCCTGAAATGAAAGTGTTGGGTCGATTCCTTCCAAATCAAGATTCCATTTCCCTATCCCGGTGTCGTTGAAACGGAATCCAAGGGATCCATTGGGCACGTGCGGTAAACCAGTTGCGGAGTCAACCAGAACTGTTTTAAACGCAGCACCTTCAGCATCATCTCCAAGGTCAGCAGCGGTGACAAATTTGTCCGGTACCCAGGCTCCGTCCTTCTGCTTCAATGACACGAGGAAAGGAAGGTCACTGAATTTCTTTACGTAGTCAACGAAGCGCGGTACTTGGCGCTCGATGAAGAACTCTTTGAGAATGACATGCCCCATAGCCATAGCAAGCGCGCCATCGGTTCCAGGGTGCGGAGCCATCCATTCGTCGGCGAACTTGGTGTTGTCGGCGTAGTCAGGGGAGACCGTAACAACTTTTTGGCCCCGGTATCTTGCCTCAGCCATGAAGTGTGCATCAGGTGTTCGAGTTACCGGAACATTAGACCCCCACATGATTAAGTACGAAGCATTCCACCAGTCGGCTGATTCCGGAACGTCTGTTTGATCTCCAAATACTTGTGGAGAAGCCACTGGTAGATCCGCGTACCAATCGTAAAACGAGAGCATAGAACCGCCGAGCAGGCTAATAAAGCGCGCCCCGGCTGCATGAGACGCCATCGACATAGCCGGGATTGGCGAAAATCCGAAGACTCTGTCAGGGCCATAATTTTTTATCGTGTGTACGTGCGCAGCGGCAATGAGCTCATTGACCTCGGCCCATGGTGCGCGGACAAGCCCGCCTTTACCGCGTGCTCGCTGGTACCGACTTCTCGTATCGGAGTTATTGACGACGGCAGCCCAAGCATCGACTGGATCGGCATGCACGCGTCGGGCTTCGCGGTAGGCGTCAATCAAGACTCCGCGTACATATGGATAGCGAACGCGGGTTGGCGAGTAGGTGTACCAAGAGAAGGCAGCCCCTCGAGGGCACCCGCGTGGTTCGTACTCTGGACTGTCAGGGCCCACGGAAGGATAGTCGGTCTGCTGGGACTCCCAGGTGATGATTCCATCTTTTACGTAAACTTTCCAAGAGCATGATCCGGTGCAGTTGACACCGTGGGTACTTCGAACAACTTTGTCATGACTCCATCTGTCACGATAGAAAACGTCTCCCTCGCGCCCGCCAACGCGCGTGACAGTTCGTCCGTCGGCTGAAGCTTTACCCGGGGTGAAAAATCGACCAGCTCGCACTAAGAAATCAGCATTCGCATTGCTTTTTTCACTCGTCTTCACGACTGGATCTCCTCGGGAGTAATAATTCGCGATGGCTTTTGGTCGGTGCGGTGGAGGCGCGCAGTGCACATCCCCGGTCGTGACCACACCTCCATTGAGGTGACAGCAATTGGTTGGCCGGTGTTAGCAAGTAAGGTCGAAAGCATCGCGGTATGGATTTCGCAGATCACCGGATTGGCTTCGACGATGTCGGCGTACGGGCACCCCGAAACATGAATCGCATCGCCTAGGGCGGTGGCTTCAGCGGTGAATCCGAGTCGGTTCAATGCACCGGCGGCCTCGGCAACGGCCTCATCTGGAGAAGTAGCTATTGGTAGAGCCGGCAGTGATTCGACCCAAAGCTCAGCCGCGCCTTTTGCGGCCAGAGGGTCCTTTATCTGAGCCAGCTGCATGCTCAGTGCACTTGCCAGAATCTGGTATGGCGACGCGACTTTCGAGGCGGATTGATAGACCCAACGCGGCCGGCCTCTCCCGGCGTGCTCGGTGGCCTCGCGGGTCACTACTTCTTTGGCCAGTAGGACTTCTAGGTGACTTCGGACAGTGTTTGCATGTAGCCCGGTGTGCTCAGAGATGGCATCAACGGTCATTGGTTCGGGGGAGTTTGCCAGTAATTCAGCGATTTGGGCCCGGCTATCGCGGCCGGGGGTAACAGCGTCCATGGGAGATGTCTATCACTTATTTGTTATTTATTCAATAAAACCGGGTATAAATCAGCAGGTGTGCTTTAATCCGGTATATGAAGCTAGAAGAGGCGCCAACCGGCAGAGTTAGCGTCTTAGTGATGTCGACTTTTGGCTTCACCTTGATGTTTGCGGTTTGGCTCATGTTCGGAGTGCTAGGCATCCCGATCCGCGACGAATTTGGGCTCACCGACGTGCAATTGGCGTGGGTGGTTGCAGTAGCAGTCTTAAATGGAGCCATTTGGCGTTTGCCGGCGGGCATCGCCGCCGATAGATTCGGCGGCCGACGCGTTTTCATCGCCATGTTGCTAGTAACGGCTATCCCGGCCTTTCTAGTTTCAACGGCCACCTCGTATAGCCACCTCCTGTTCTACGCCTTCTTGGTCGGATTCGCTGGCAACTCATTTAGTGTCGGCATTGCTTGGGTTAGCGCTTGGTGGCCACAAAGGCAACAGGGTTTTGCACTCGGTGTTTTCGGGGCTGGAAACGTAGGAGCCTCGGTCACGAAGTTGATCGGGCCAGTTCTGATTGCAGCAATTCCAGCTGCCGGGTTCCTCGATGGCCTAGTGCCAGGAGGCTGGCGTTTTGTTCCGTTCTTGTACATGATTTTGTTACTGGCTTCGGCGGTGGCAACTTGGGTTTGGACTCCTCATCGCGAAATCCGGCCAGGCCAGGGAAGATCGATTGGTTCGATGCTCATACCCTTGCGGCAGCTGCGCGTATGGCGATTTAGCTTTTATTACGTAGTGGTATTTGGCGCATACGTCGCTTTGGCCGCGTGGCTACCAAAGTATTACGTTGATGTTTATGGAATGCCCCTAAGCCAGGCCGCGCTGCTAACGGCACTGTTCATCTTCCCGGCGTCCTTGTTACGACCATTTGGTGGCTATCTGGCTGACAAAGTCGGAGCCCGCAGAATGATGTACGCCACGTTCGTAGTCATTTTGTTAGCATCCGGCGTATTGATGATGCCGTACGGCTACATCGTGCTTTCAATGCCGAATGGTGCGCAAAACTCGGTGCTGCCTTGGGACGTCGGTACGGTACTTTTCACCTTCCTCGTATTCGCAATTGGGTGCGCGATGGGCCTTGGCAAAGCCGCGGTATATAAGTACATTCCCGAATACTTTCCCGAGGATGTTGGTGCTGTCGGTGGGCTGGTGGGTTCACTGGGCGCACTAGGGGGGTTCTTCCTCCCACTGCTTTTTGCCTATACGGGTGCCATGACCGGCTTCCCACAATCGACATTCTTTGTAATTTTCGTCGTTTCATTAATTGCGACCGCTTGGATGCACTTCACCGTCGTCAAGATGCTCCACCACGCGAGCCCAACTCTTGCGAACAAATTCGAGCACGAAGTCCAATCCCTAGATGAACATGAAACTATGCTGGAAGAAAGCGGGGTAAATCGATGACTGTGACCTCCGCGAAGGATAGAGGAGCCGACTGGCTGCCTACCTGGAGTACTGATGACATAAATGAGTGGGATAGCGGTCGAGCTTGGCGCACGCTTTGGATTACCACCGGAAACCTCACGCTGGCCTTCATCACCTGGTTTCTTGTATCAGCCATCGCGCCGAAACTCAACAGTGTCGGGTTCAATCTAAGTGTTCCTCAGTTGTATTGGCTGGCCGCGATGCCCGGGCTAGCCGGTGGCACCTTGCGGCTTGTCTGGACATTTCTCCCACCAATTGTTGGAACTCGTAAGTTGGTTACCTTCACCACGATTCTCTTCGTCATCCCACTTATCGGCTGGGCAATTGCGGTCCAGAATCCGAATACTCCATACGTGGTGTTGCTATTCCTCGGGATTTTGGCGGGCATAGGTGGTGGTGCCTTCTCAGGGTTCATGCCAAGCACTTCATATTTCTTCCCGCGCGAAAAGCAGGGCACTGCACTAGGCATCCAGGCTGGGATCGGGAACTTCGGCGTGAGCATCGTCCAATTCGTTACACCTTGGATAGTTGGCATTGGATTAGTTGGCGCCTCGCAGATAATGGTTAATAAGGATACGGGAGCAGAGCGCGATGTCTGGTTCCAGAATGCCGGATATATTTGGGTGCCCTTCGTACTGGTCGGTACTGCGGCAGCTTGGTTTCTACTGCGAAGTGTGCCGGTTCAGGCTAGAGGGATTCGCGAACAATTTGATATTTTCCACAATAAACACACTTGGATTATGACGTACTTATATGTAATTACATTTGGTACTTTCTCAGGTTTGGCGGCAGCCTTTGGTCTGATGATTAACAACATTTACGGAAGCGCCAAGTTCGGGGCAGAAGGTATTGACGCTCTGAAGTACGCATTTCTTGGAGCGCTCGTTGGGTCAGCGGCCCGAGTAATTGCTGGGCCGATAGCTGACCGAGTCGGTGGGGGCAAACTGACCGTCATCTCCACTATCGGGATTTCATTGGGAGCGGTTTTTACCCTGGGTCAACTAAATCCAACTTCAGCAGCGGAGTTCCCAACTTTCCTTGCGGGGATGTTGGTCATCTTCTTTTTCGCAGGTGTTGGCAATGCAAGTACCTTCAAACAGATACCAATGATTTTCGAGAAGCGACAGGCCGGGAGCGTCATCGGGTGGACGTCGGCAATCGCTGCGTACGGTCCATTTGGTTTCGGCATCCTGCTTGCCTCAATTTCTCCTACTATTTTCTTCAGCCTCGGGGTGATATTCGGCCTGATCGCCGCCGTCGTAGCCTGGTGGTACTACGTCAGGCCAGGTGCCGAAAGGCCTTGCTAGGCCAGTCTTGGCTTAACCACCTGTACACCAACATGTAACTTCCTGTACCCTTCGTGGCTAGTGCGCGTTCAATTGCGGCAGGACAATTAGAGGTGGGCAAATGCTGGAGATCGTGGGCTACATAGATGCTGGCTCGGGTTCGTACCTATTGGCGGCCATTGCTAGTGGCGCGGCAGGCACCTGGTTCTTTCTGCGGTCAAAGTTTGCAGATTTGCGGGGCCGCGGTTCGAAGAACGCTGAGCAGACTCCCGACAGCACACTCTCCGAGTAGTGCCCGCAGTACCCACGGGATCGACGAGTTTTCGCGATCCCGAGAATGCCGCCTTCTTTCACGAAGGTACTTGGTATCGCATCGCCGGGCCTTCATCGTCCCAGGCTTTGAGACTACTGCGCGGGTTACCGCTGTATGGGGCATTGGTGAGCGATGGATCAATACTTTCGTATGAGATCGAAGATGTTGAATTAGCACCGAAAGTCCTGCACGCTTACAGCGCGAAGTCAGGGCGCCGGCCACATAGCGCTGCTGAGGTCTTTAGCGTCGAGACCGCCCCGCTAATCACTTACCCATGGGAGTGGCCCAACTCGCTTCTCGAAGCAGCGGCCAAGTTGACATTGTCCTTACGAATGCAACTTCTTGAAGTGGGGCTCGATCTTAAGGATGCGTCGGCGTTCAATGTTCAGTTCGTCGGGATGAAGCCGGTATTCATTGATATAGGTTCAATAGAGATGTGGCGACCGAATCCATCCTGGAATGCATCGCGGCAGTTCATCGAGAATTTCATCAATCCGCTCGCAGTTGGATCAGGTGAACATGTAACCGCAGCCGATGCTTGGGAGTTGTCAAGGCACCGAGGTCTTAAGTCGACCGCGGCTCGGCAACTTCTGCCGCGTGGTCAGCGCCGGAGTTTTTCTTTGCGACTATTACAAGCGACGACGAGGCCGGTTGCGGCCAATGCACCGAGCGAGACTGAATTTGCTGAAAGGGCCGCGCGCAATAAGGATTTGGCGCTAAAAGCCACACAGGGTTTGACCCGCAGGCTGCTAAAGCAGGTGACGAAATTACATGGCACCGCCCACCGCACCACCTGGGTTGATTACGGCACTCGCGAGCACTACGGCAGTGATGACTTAGTACGTAAATCAGATTTCGCCGCAGATTTCGTGAAGGCTGCACCGGGGCGGGGTGAGCTCGTACTTGATGTCGGCGGTAATGATGGATTTACCGCAGCCCACCTTGTCCGTAACGCCAATGCAAATGTCGTCGTCCTTGATGCTGATGCCGGTGCACTTGATGTGCTTCACGCGGGTATTTCAGCCACCCCGGATCTAGTTGGCCGGGTCACGCCGATACTCGGTGACATCACCAATTTAATGCCGGCCGCTGGCTTACTGGACGCGGAGTTCGCGGCCTTCACCGAGCGAGTTCACCCAACTGCGATCACCTGCCAAGCAGTCCTCCATCACGTCGTGATTACCCAAGGCACTCCAATGGGTTTCGCGGTCGATGCGCTCGCCCGTTTCGGGGCCCCGGTTCAGATCGAGTTCGCGAACGAAAATGATGCGAAGGTAAAAATCCTACTTGCACAGATCCCTAACTGGCAGGGTGCGTATTCAACCGAAGCGCTACTGGAGGCGCTTAGGGCGCGATTCGCTGATGTCGAGGTCGTTGGCACTACCTCCCCGACCCGAGTTGTCGTTAATGCGTGGAATCAACGGGACTTGCAGTGAGCGCAGCACGGCATTCGTTAAGTTCTTGGATAGGGGACCGTCGTAATAACAGCCCGCGCGATATCGCAGCCTGGCTGGTTGCGCCATTCATTTTGGTGGTAGTAATCCCAGCCAATGAAAAGATCGCGAGCAATGCGGTGTTCTTTGCCGCACATAGTGTCTCGCCAATTACCTGGCTAGCGGTGCTCACTGTGTTCCTTGTTGCCCTTTGGCTCACCCTCTTCGCAGTATTGACTCTTGTTAGAAAAGTATCCACGCCTCTGGCTTTTGACTATGTGGCTTCTATCCTGATGTTCTTAACCACTTGGTTTCTTGCCGGGAATCTTGCATCGCGTTTATTGAGCTCGAGTGCACCTATCCTAGGCCTACTGCTGGGCTTGCTGGTTGCCGCACTTCTCACCCAACTTTCCCGTCGCATCATGATGGGCACGGCACTAGTGGTATTTGCTGCGGTTGCCGCATTCTTCCCGGTAGTTATGAGCCTAACCGTCGGAGGTGATGCGTCGGCAGCCGAACTTACTTTCAAGGAGTCGGATGCTCGGCCAAATATCATCTGGGTGATATCGGACGAGTTGCAGTACCCGCTGGCATTTGATGAACAAGGCTTAGTGCGAAAGGAACTTCCAAATCTCGCCAAGTTGCAAGAGTCGGCGACGACCTACACCCACGCCTACGCGACCGCGAATTACACCGACTACGCCGTGCCATCGCAACTTGCTGGTATATCGGATGTGGCAGGTGAAGGTGCCGAGCGCATGGCGAAGGTGCGAAGTGGCATCGGAATCGTACCGAGCTTGGCGAGTGAGTACTCGGTGGTGATGCAGTCACCGATTTACCACTTTGAATGCGACACCACCGCTTGTGCCAGCGCCGGCTCGGATCAAGACTCGAATATTTTTGTTCGCTACTTGGGCTTTGCTAAGGACGCTGCCGCGGTGGCTGGACGCACCGCGTTAGCCCCACCATTTTCGAATGTGTTTCCCTCACTCGATGGTAAATGGCGTGATTTCTGGAGCGGTGGCGATGAGTTTGGTGACAACGCTGAAGGTAACTCAGTCCGTAAGGTAATTGACGGAATCAACCGAGCAAACTTAGACGATCCGAGCGGTCCATTATTTGCTTTTTGGCACAGCATTCGAACCCACGCTCCTTGGTCGGTTGATCGTGATGGCAAGGAGATATATCCGTCACGGCTACCAGTTGTCGAGGGTGCGCATATGGTTGGAAGCGACGAAAATGGCCTCTACACGTCGCCGGAATTGCAATCAATCGAACGCCGCCTTTATGCGAACTCGGCGGTCGACTTCGATCGCCAACTTGGTGAGCTTTTGGACACCCTTAAATCAGACGGACTGTTTGAGAACACGATGATCATCATCACGGCTGATCACGGCGCCGGGATAACCGTCTCCCGTGATAGACGTCTGGGGGATACCGACGAACAGCTGTGGACTGAAGTTGCGCACGTGCCGCTATTAATTAAATCGCCAAATCAAACCACGGCCAAGACGGTTTCCGCACCCCGTTCGACCGGGCAAATTGCCCAGACAGTGGTCGATGCGGCGCTCGCGACGACCGCGAAGGAATTAGTTTTGTCACCAGACTTAGGCCAGGCTCCAAAAACTGGACCGGTCTTTACGACAGTTGCATATGGTGGAGTCATGACACCATGGGTGTATTCGGGCCAATCGGAGCCGTCACCTTGGTTAGCCGAAGACTTGTCACCACCCAATGCGGAACATCCATTCGCGATTGGCATCGACCCCGCACTAATTGACGCGCCGGTACCGGCTGGGTGGAATGAATTGGCTAATGCGTCAATTGATGCACTACCTGGTGAGTCAGACCAGCAATTGCTCGTGGTGGATCGACCTACGGGCTCGTGCGCGATCGGCCAACACGTTGGCTTAGTGAGTTCAAATGGCATAGTCATCGGGTCGGTATTGTGGGAGCAAGGTAGACAGGCAACCGGGCCAACCACCCGTGGATGGGCGATTGTGCCGCGAGCAGATGATTACTCGGTGTGGTGCGCTAACTAAGATCAACGAAATGGAAATCAGATGAATACTCAGACCGAGACGACCTGGCCGGCCAATGTGCGCACCTTGGCAGTTGACATCGGCGGGTCTGGCATCAAAGCTTCGGTGTTGAGTGCGAAAGGTGAGATGGTCGTGGATCGGGTGCGCCTTGACACCCCCTACCCGTGCCCGCCGGCGACCTTGGTGTCGACCATTGAGCAAGTTGTCAGCGGGATGGGCGATGTGCAGCGGGCCTCGGTTGGTTTTCCAGGCTTGGTACGTGGTGGCCGTGTTGTTGAAGTCCCGTCACTTTCGCGCCGCAAGTATGACGGTGATGCCGATGCGGACTTAGCAGCCTCGTGGTCAGGATTTGATCTAGGCGGCTCCTTAGCCAAAGTCTTCGGGGTGCCAACCAAGGTGGTAAACGACGCTGACATGCAAGGGTGCGCTGTAGTTACCGGTGGAGGCCTGGAGTTCGTAATGACTTTAGGTACTGGAGTCGGAACGGCCCTGTTTTATAACTCGAAGTTATTGCCCCATCTTGAACTTTCGCACGGTATGTATTCAAAGAAGTTGACGATTGACAAGGCTTTGGGCAATGTGGAACGCAAGAGTGTCGGGACCAAGAAGTGGGAAGATCGGGTTCACAGGTGCGTCGAGGTATTCGCTGAGATGCTGTGGTTTGACCACATATATATCGGCGGCGGTAACGCACAATTGCTGGACGAAAAAGCTTTCGGACCCAAGGCGAGCATCATTGCGAATTCAGCCGGCATCATCGGCGGGGGCCGTGTCTGGGAACTAGATCAGCGGTAATCCGCGCGCAGGAAACCCGCAGAGGCGGACATTTCGCTGGGGAAACTTCTCACCACGTGAGTTGATAAGGACTTCTGGGTCGTGGAACTCCTGCGATCCTTATTCCAGCCGACAGATGTCAGTGCTGGTGTCGCTTTCGGATATTGCGTATGTTACGGTTATTTCGAATAGGAGGTTTTTTCGATGTCTCACATCCTTGCCGAACTGCATCCCGAGGCTCGTGATTCCGATCTGGCGCGCGAAGCCCTCGTGCGCCTGCGTCCTGCGCTCGACGACATGAACCTGACGGACGACGAACCGGTCACGATAACGGTGGCCGGGGGCACTGAGGCGATCGTGGTGCCCAAATCGGTTCTCGATCTGCTCGTGCGAGTACTGGGGGCGGTCTCCGCGGGTGACGGCATCACCGTGCTCCCGCTGCATGCCGAGCTTACGACTCAGCAAGCTGCAGACATCCTCAATGTGTCTCGCCCGCACTTAGTCAAGTTGCTCGAAGATGGGCGCATCGAGTACCGAACCGTAGGCACCCACCGCCGGGTGTTGGCGCATTCGTTGATGGTGTACCTCAAGCGCGACGATGGTCAGCGTCGATCCGTGGCCGATGAATTGACCGCTCTTACCCAGGAGATGGGTCTGTCTTAGTGGCTTTCATCGTCGTCTATGACGCGAACGTCCGCTATCCGAGCCTGCTTCGCGACGTGCTTATTCGCGTCGCTCAGCGCGGACTGGTCAGGGCTAGATGGACCGAGCGGATACTCGACGAGGTCTTCCACAACCTCAAGCAGAATCGCCCGAATCTTGACCCGGTGAAACTCGAACGCACGCGGGAGCTGATGAACGCGTCAATTCGTGACGTTCTCGTCGAGGGTTACGAAGCGCTCGAAGACGCGGTGTCGCTGCCGGATCCCAAGGATCGGCACGTGCTGGCCGCAGCGATACGGGCACACGCGCAGACGATAGTGACGGCCAATGTCAAAGACTTTCCGTCAGGCGAGTTGTCGAAGTGGGATATCGAGGCGAGGCACCCTGACGACTTCCTTGTCGACCAGTTCCACCTCGATCCAATCGCGCTACACGTCATCGTTCAGCAGATCGCCGACGGCACGGCGAATCCACCGCTAACTCAGGCTGAAGTGCTCGATGGCCTGGAACGCAGCGGCGCAACGCAAGCCGCAGCCCTCCTGCGAAGGTAGTCGTGGGAGGAGCAGGCCGCCAATCAGCAGGGCACGACCGTCTCCAAGTTGGCGCGCGAGGCCTTCGAACGGTTTCTCGCGTCCTGAGCGGCGGAGTAGGACCGACGGTTTAGGTGACAAAATATATCTCTAGAGATATAGTTGGGGCATGGACGCCGGGGCGATCATCAAACAGGCTCGGGCCCGGGCTGGCTTGACCCAGGTACAGCTTGCCCGGGCGGCAGGAACGTCTCAGCCCACACTCGCTGCGTATGAGGCCGGAGCCAAGTCGCCGTCGGTGCGGACGCTGGACCGGATCGTGCGAGCCGCGGGAGCGACGTTGCAGGTGAGTGTGCACGACGCTCCCGTCGCGCGCGGCCAGCTTCTTTCTTCGCTCCGCGGTCATGGGGATGAGATTCGCGCGGCAGCAAAGCGTCGGCATGTCCGAAACGTGCGGGTCTTCGGGTCCGCAGCGCGAGGTGAGGAGACAACGGCATCCGATGTCGATCTGCTCGTGGACTTCGATGCCGCCAGGCATGGCGTCCTCCCGCTGGCCGGATTCGCCCGGGACGTACGCAAGGTCGTGGGACGGGAGGTCGACGCGACGACCGTTGAGCTGCTGCGGGACGAGGTCCGCGAACGAGCACTCGCCGAGGCGGTGCCGTTGTGACACGCAGCGTCCGGGAGCGGATGGCCGACGTCCTCGATGCGATCGCTGGCGCTCGGGTGGCCGACGAGCGCCTGCGTCAGGCCGAACTCGCTGCCGATGACGCTGGTGTACAAGTCGCGTTCGAGGCCATCCTGCACAACTGTTCGTGATCGGTGAGGCCGTCAAAGCGATTCCGGTCGAGATCCTCGATCGCGACGAGCGCACCCCGTGGAACGAGATCGCCGCGATGCGTGACTTGATCGGTCACCACTACCACCGGATCGTGCCAGCGATCATCCATCGCACGGTGAAAGACGATCTCGGGCCGCTTGAGGACGCTATTAGGCGGCTGATCGTCGTCGTTGACCTTGACGGCGACGGCGCCGGGTCCTGATCGACTTCCCGGTACAGGGGTGCGAAAGCACTGACTTATCCACAGATGGTGCGCTTGTGAAAGGGCAAAAGGAAGGGCCAAAACGTTTTGTCTACGGTTTCAGTAGGCAATATCGAGCGCTGAAAGTCATTGCGCTGCAAGGGATTTCTAGAGTGGCCAGGGACGGGGTCGAACCGTCGACCTTCCGAGTTTCAGATGGGTGCGAAACGTATAAATAGGTCTTTACGGTCATGCACAGTCAGTGTCACTGTCTTGTGAGTCCCTCGTAGTTGGCTCTGGTGTTGCAGAGTCTGTGCACATTCCGTGCACATAGATTTGGTCCTCAGTATCAATCGGCCACGGTACGCCATCGTCCTGCACGCACCAGAGCAATATCGAGCATCTCGCCGATACCACCACATCTCATCCCCGCACATGAGGCAGTGAACCATTCGCTTCTTACCCGTGCGCCGCTCGTAATAGTCAGCACGCTTACAAGCATTGCTACACCAACGCACCCGGGCAGGTTCATGACAACGCTCACAACGATTCACACACAAATTATCCCACGACAAACGACCCACAATTGATAGCGAAAAGGTCAATTACCGGGGTCTGATGCACGACTAGGTGACAACCAATGAGATAGTCCCTGATAATTTTATGCATAGCGGGCATAGACCCGCAGGTTGGTTTCTGCCCACCTTATTAGGCCTGATCGGGTGCGACTTCGTGGAGGATTTGCAATTGGTCCGCGCCGCGTTGGTGAACTACCCGTCGAAACTGGCTCCCGCATGATGGGATATGAACATGAATACTGCGCCCGTCGCTCGCCGCCCACTTCCGGCCATGCTGCTAGCTGCGGTAATTGGTCTGGTTTTCGGCTACATTGTTCTAGAGGTTCTCAACGCTGGAATTATTGCGATCTGGGAGACAATTCCTGGGAACTGGACGTCCACTCCCGCCTGGTATTTATTTGGAATCCTCCTAGTTTCCGCAGTATTGGTATTCGTGATCCGGAAGTTCGTCGGGGATGCCGGACACTCACCAATTGGTGGAATCAAGGTAAGCAGCGTGACGCCGAAGGAGTACCTCGGCGTGATCTTGGCAATTTTTGCCTCTCTTTGGGGTGGCATCGTGCTCGGCCCCGAAGTTGCACTTGTCGCAACTGGATCACTGATCGGTGGTCTTGTTGCCAAGTGGATGCACTTAATTGATGCTAAGGATCAGAAGAAGGTGGTTGGGTTCGGAGCCTTGGGTGCGCTTTTGGCTTTGTTCGTCGGGCCGATCCTCTCTGGCAGCCTCAAGCTAGGAAGCACCCCTGCAGCTATCGAAGTAGATCAGCTGGGTTGGGCAATTGTCGTGGCCATAATCGTGGCGGTCATCATTACGATCGCGCGGGTAGTGGCGGCATTGATCGAACGCGCAACCGGAAGCGCTCCGAACCTGCCGATCCTGTTAGCGGCCGCAGTCATTGTTGGCATCAGTGCGCTTATCGTCCAGAGCCGTACAGGTGAGGGCATTTTGTTCATCGTCACCTCTGGGGAAGATTTCATCACGAGACTGTCTACTTTGACGTCAGCGTCAACGGTGCTAGCGATCATCATTTTCAAGGCCATTGCTTATGCGGTATCCCTAGGTTCTGGATTCCGCGGCGGCCCGTTCTTCCCAGCCATGTTTGTAGGTGCCGCGGTGGGCCTGCTCATCTCGCTGGCATTGGGCGACTCCGGACCTTCGGTGCCAGCAGCAGTTATTGTCGGCGTGATCGCTTCATTAATAGCCACGGCACCGATGAAGTGGCCGATTGTGATCATCCTTGGTGTTGTTCTCGGCTTGCTGATGGGCACTTGGACGTTAGTGCCCGCGGCGCTAATCGGTGCAGTCGTCGCGCGACCAATCCCGCGCTGGGGCGATCGCGTGATAGAAAATCCGAAAGTTACCGCGCACTAGTTCGGGGCTGGCAAAGCAGGCAGATTCATTCCAAGCATTAAGGAAACGGGGTATTCAGGCACTCGCTCTGGCTAGAGAGAGTAGTCTGTCGAAATGAAAAAGAAATTGATCGTTGTCCCTGCCTTGGTGTCTTTTGCGCTCCTGATAGCTGCGCAGGCACCCGCTGCCGTTGCCGATGTTCGCATTAGCGCGACCACGGCGACCCCCTCCATCCCGCGGGCAACCATTACTCTGGCAACGACAGGCAAGGGCCCATCAGCAGTGGTAGTCGACCCGTACGGGGGCGTGTATACGGCCGATACGCGGGCCAATACGGTCACCAAGATCACACCTGAAGGCGACGCCTCCATCCTAGGCACCACAGGTCATGTCCCGACTGCACTCGCACTGGATTCGACGGGCAACATCTACACGGCCAACAGCGGTGACAATACGGTCACCAAGATCACCCCCGGCGGAGTATCAACGTTGTTCGGTGCGACCGGTAACCAGCCAATGGGGATCAAAGTTGACGCATTAGGCAACGTCTACACCGCTAACTACCAAGACAGCACCGTCACGAAGATCAGTGCTGCGGGAGTCTCGTCTACCTTGGCCGCGACCGGTACGCACCCGCTCGGCCTCGCACTTGATCCCGCGGGCAACGTCTACACCGCGAACGAAGGCTCCGACACGGTAACGAAGATCACTCCCGATGGGACCCAATCGACGTTCGGCACCACCGGAGGCTGGCCGCAGGCGATTGCGATTGATCTTGCCGGAAGTGTCTTCACGGCCAACTGGAACTCCGCCAACGTCTCCATGATCACCTCAGACGGCACCTCAAGCATCATCGGCAAGACAGGTCGGCGCCCCATCGGCATCACCATTGACCCGAACGGCAACCTCTACGTCACGAACGATGGTTCGGATTCGGTTTCCCAGCTGACACCGGGTGGGGATTCTCGAGTTATCTCGGTGGCTGGTCGCCGGCCCATCGGTATCACCTCTGATGCAGCGGGCAATCTCTTCGTGGCCAACTTCGTCTCGAACACCGTCTCGCAGATATTCCCGCGCCCGCCGATCCGACCTAATGTCTTGACTCTTTCGACCGTCACGGTGGCATCTGCGGGTAACCCGTCTGCGTGGATCATCCCGTTCTACAACGATGTCTACGAATCCAGTGCTTCCTGCCAGGCAGCGCTACCGGCGGTCCAGGCCGCTACGCAGGCCGACCCGGATCCCGGGGTGCAGACGGTGGCGTCGACATCCTGCATGGAGGTCGGCAGCGTTCCTTACAACTTCGATATCGCTGAGACTGAACTCACGGTTGCCCAATGGGTTGCCTTCTTGAACACGGTCGATCCGCTCGGCAGTAACCGCCACCACCTGTGGGATGCACCCGAGAGCTCGGCCGTGTGGCCCAAGTTCGGATCCATCAACCGGAATCTGAAGGCTCCGCTCGGTCAGCGCTACTACGTGGCATCTTCAGCGTGGGCGAATAAGCCCTACAACTCAGCGGACTTCTCCCGTGCCGCACGATTTGCGAATGCGGCCCAGAACGGCACGGTGCTCTCGAAGAAGACTTCGCCGGTCACCACGGTCTCAGGTCAGCAACTGCAGGTGACCACCTACACGGTGCGCCTATCGTCTAAGACCGAAACTGGCATGTACACCATGAAGAATCGCAAGGCCACTCGTAACTCCAAGACCGGCTTCATGATCTCTAGCCAAAACGAGTGGATAAAGGCCGCGTATTACGACCCCAATGGTGGTGGAAAGTTCTCCTACTGGGACTACCCCACCAACCCAGGCCTGTATGTCAACTGCCCGGTCGACACGTCCGGCTGCTCGACCGGCGAGCAGCCCGTGGCCACCCAACTCGATGTCAATGGCAACGTGACCAACGCGGGAACCCAACCCTTGGCTTCTTTCGAGTCGCTGCCCGGCAGTTCCCCTGACTGGTGTCCGCAGCCGTTCACTGCCGCTCAGTGCTCACAGACACCGGTTCCGCTGTTCCCCGCGTATGGCGGGAACGTCAGTTCGGTGGGGCAAGCGCTCACTCGATCGCCATGGGGAACTCTAGATCAGGGCGGCAACGTTGTGGAGATTACCGACACGATCGCCCCGCCGCCGGAGTTGAGTGATCCAAGCATCGTGTGGCGTCGCTGGCACGGTGGCGTCGTTACCGCGACGGCGTATCAGATGTGGCTATCCGCTGTTGGGGTTACGCCGCAGACTATTCCCGGATACTCCATCAACCCGTTCCGCGGAATCCGGCTTGTCGTCCAGGCAACGAAGTAGTTCAACTAGATTTAGGGCTTGTTTACCGGTTAGGCGCTCGAGCTTTTGAGCTTGCTGAGCTCGGTGGTTGAGGTAGGGCAAAGAATGCAGAACTCGTTTCCTTCAGGGTCAGCGAGCACAACTCAAGAAACTTCGCCTTGACCTATGTCACGACGCGATGCACCAAGGTTTATGAGGCGCTCCACCTCAGCCTTCTGATCGATTGGCCGAAAATCCAGGTGAAGCCGATTCTTCGTGACACGATCCTCGGTCACGGGGAGGAAGAGAAGCGCAGGTGTGGCAGCGGCTGCGGATCGAATCTCGACTTCTATGTCGTGCTCATTAGTGACGATCCAGTCGAGCGCTCGGGCCCACCAGAGGCCAAGTTCCCGGTGGTCGCGCGCATCGATTACAACTTGCTCCCATATCAGTGGCATGAAGCGAGTAGTACATTTCTGGCCTGCATGGTGGGATCCAGTGGTGGCCAGGGACGGGGTCGAACCGTGGACCTTCGGAGTTTCAGTCTAAACCTGGCTCTTGGGGATCCTCACAAAACCTAACAATACCAACAGTTTTGGGCGTCCGCGATATCTGCTGATATCTGGGGTTAGCTGCTTTTAGGACAACCTTTAGGACAACTTTCCCCTCGCGCTCACCGCTGCCCTGCGCCACGTCACGGGACTAGGCGATGCAATGGGAGTGACGTCTATCCCAGATCTGACAGTTGGTCTGGTCGAACCAGTCCCAGTGGTAGATGAGTGTTTGCGTGGCTCCGGTGTC
>FLOH01000940.1_pt1 | contig 50220 bp, 51 predicted proteins | sample 756751 | NCBI WGS metagenome assembly FLOH01 (sample SAMEA4026879, study PRJEB14308) | marine metagenome | biome: coastal water; material: water | depth 74 m | reverse complement strand
GCCTTCATCTCCTATATGCGGCTCTTTTTTCAGCCGCTTCGGGAACTCGCTCAGAAATATTCCGTTGTCCAGTCGGCCATGGCCTCCGCCGAACGTATTTTTCAGCTACTTGATACAAAAAGTGCCATTACTCAACCCTCTCAACCGGCACGATTACAAAAAACAGAAGGCAAACTCGAATTTAACAATCTGCACTTTGGCTACCAGCCGGACAACCCGATCCTGCACGACATTTCCCTCTCTTTGTATCCAGGACAAACGGTTGCTCTCGTCGGCACAACCGGCTCCGGTAAAACAACGCTCGTCAGTCTGCTGCTTCGGTTTTATGACCCCCAAAAGGGAGCGATCCGCATCGATGGCACAGATATCGCCACCCTTGATTTGCGTGAGTTGCGCACCATAGTCGGCGTCATCTTGCAAGATGTATTTATTTTGCAAGACAGCCTTTTTGCCAATATCGTCATGGATACTGGCTGTTCAAGAGAAAGTGTTCAGGAAATCCTGGACCAGACGGGAATGAACCGTTTTGTAGATAAACTTCCGTCAGGCCTGAATACGGTTATCGGGGAGGGAGGCCTGGAGCTGTCTACCGGCGAGAAACAGCTTCTTTCTTTTGCCAGGGTACTCTGCCGTAATCCGGCTATTTTAGTTCTCGATGAAGCAACGGCAGCCATTGATACCGAATCCGAGAACATCCTCGAACAGGCTATTGCCGACAGCTTTAAAGGAAGGACTTCACTGGTCATCGCCCACCGACTCTCCACCATCAGGCGGGCTGACCATATTGTGGTCATGGCCCACGGCAAAATAGTCGAACAGGGCAGCCATGAAGAACTGCTTAAGCGGGATGGCCACTACGCTCTGCTCGTGGCGATGGATCTGCAAAACGATCAGATAATCTCGTAGGAACATAAAACGTCACGTCATCGTTCCCATGCGCGTCATCGATCCCATGCTCCAGCGTGGGACCGCCTGATTATGTCGACGCTGGAGCATCTGTTTTATGGTTCCCACGCTGGAGCGTGGGAACCATAAAACAGTAAGGCACTAGATGCTTTCTTCGTGGTTACCGGGGTTAATCGATGCCGAGATAGGCTTTCTGAACTTCCTCATTATCCCGAAGATTGGCTGCAGTGTCCGTGACGGTGATCTCTCCTGTCTGCATAACATAGCCACGATGGGCGATGGACAAAGCCATCAGAGCGTTCTGCTCAACAAGCAAGATAGTTGTCCCTCTCTTGTCATTGAGATCTTTGATGATATCAAAAATCAACTCGACTAGAATCGGTGCCAATCCCATTGACGGTTCATCAAGCATCAACAGGTGGGGATTCATCATCAGCCCACGGGCGATGGCGAGCATCTGCTGCTCTCCGCCGGACAGAGTGCCGCCAAATTGGTCAATGCGTTCTTTTAACCTTGGAAAGAGGGAAAATCCGTATTCCATCCGCTCCTCTACTATCGAAGAATCGCTAATGGTAAAGGCGCCCATCTCAAGGTTTTCTTTTACCGTCAAGGTAGGGAATATTCCACGCCCCTCAGGGACATGAATCATTCCAGAGTGTACGATCTGGTGAGGCTCCTTTTTAGTGATGTTTTTTCCTTCGAAGACAATCTTGCCCTTTTTGGGATGCATCATTCCGGAGATTGTCCGCAGTGCCGTGCTCTTTCCTGCGCCATTAGAACCGATAAGGGAGACAATCTCACCTTCGTTCACCTCAAGAGATATTCCCTTTAGTGCATGAATCTGTCCATAATAACTATGAATATTATCTACTTCCAGCAAACTCATTACGCTTTCTCCTCATGCTGTCCAGCGACTGCCCCACGACCAAGATAGGCCTCGATAACACGCGTGTTGGCTCGGATTTCTGCAGGAGTACCTTCAGCAATTTTTTCGCCATAATCCATGACACAGATATCTTCGGATATATTCATGACAACACGCATATCGTGTTCAATGAGCAGAATGGTTATCCCCATGTCTGCTTTAATATCACGGAACAGACGGATAATATCTTCCGTTTCCTGGGGATTCATCCCGGCAGCCGGCTCATCAAGCAACAGCAACAGCGGATCCGCCGCAAGAGCACGGGCTATCTCAAGCCTGCGCTGGGCACCGTAAGGCAGGTTCTTAGCCAGTTCATTTTCAACCCTCTTCAAGCCTACATATTGCATCAGTCTTGCCGCTTTTTGTTCTGCTTCGGCTTCTTCCTTTTTAAAACCTGGCAAACGAAAAAGCGTCTGAAAAGTAGACTGGTGGAGGTGGACATGCATCCCGACCATTATGTTTTCAATGACCGACATATCAGGAAACAGCCGGATATTCTGAAACGTTCGGGCTATACCCCGGGCCGCAATCTGATCCGGCCTGAGACCAACGAGGGATTTGCCGTTAAATTTGATAGTCCCCCCGTCGGGCTTATAAATCCCGGTCAAGGTATTGAAAAATGTAGTTTTCCCGGCTCCATTTGGTCCAATGATCGAGACAATTCGCCCTTTTTCGAGCGAGAAGGTGACGTCGCTGATGGCCTTTAAGCCACCAAAGGTCTTGGTCATATTTGCAATTTCAAGCAATGCCATTTTTTTTACCCTCTCCTTATTTAGTACCTTACAGATTGTTTTTTTTGCAAGAAAACAATCTGTCTAAAGGTTCTTATCCCCTTGCTTTGCGGGGGTTAATTTCTTCCATCTCGATTTTGCGCTTACGCCGGGTGGCTGGAATCAATCCGGCGGGCCGGAAGATCATCATCAAGACAAGGATAAGACCAAAAAGCATACGTTGATATTTAGCGGGATCAAGCTGAGTCGACAAATCTTTCCAGGCAAAATTGATAATCGGAATCACGGCATCACTCTGCCGCAACTCGTTGAGATACAGAGACAAACCCTGAAGCACCTGAAGATTGAGAAGAGTAACCGTTGCAGCTCCAAGGATAACCCCCGGTATGCTGCCTGCCCCACCGAGAATAACCATGGTGAGGACACCAATTGATTGCATGAAAGAAAACGATTCCGGACTGATAAAGGTTCTACTCGCGGCAAGCAAGACACCCATGACTCCTGCAAATGAGGCACCGACGGCAAAAGCAGTAAGCTTCATCCTCACCAGAGGAATACCCTGGGCTATTGCTGCTGTCTCATCTTCCCGCACCGCAGTCCAGGCACGACCAAGTTTTGAGTCGTCCAGTCGCCGTGTGACAAAAATGATCACGATGATCACCATGAGGGTCAAGATGTAGAACATCAGGTTGTACATATCCGCGCGTGTTACATCATGCCCAACCACTCCATGAAAGACAGAATTAAACCAATCGACCACACTATCTGGCATAGTTGGGCGCTGGATCGGAGTAATTCCTTGAGGGCCGTTGGTAAAGTTGAGAGGCTTATCGAGGTTATTGGCCAGAACCCTGATCACTTCACCGAAGCCAAGGGTTACAATCGCCAGATAATCGCCACGCAGCCGTAATACCGGCAGCCCTAGAATGATCCCGGTCAAACCAGCAATTATAATGCCTACTACCATAAACATATAGAAGGCGTCACCCGGCAGCAAAAATGGCAGATCAGACGGCTGAGTACCGGGCGCGAAGTGAAGCACATAATACTGCTGCGAACCGAAAAAAGCCCACAGATAGGCTCCCACTGCATAAAAAGCCACATAGCCGAGATCAAGCAATCCAGCAAAGCCAACAACGATATTCAAACCGAGGGCAAGAGCTGCAAAGACACTGATCTGAAAGATCACCTCCAGGTAAAATATATTCCTGACACCAACAACCGGTATTATCAGCAGGGCAAGCATGGCGCCAACAATCAACTTAAATCGCACACTGGTACTGAAGAAATAGAGCGACAAAAACGAAGTCATCAAAACCAGAAAAGCGAGGTTTGAGCGCGGTTGGGTATACACTAGCAAAGTACCTGCCAGTATGTGTCCAATGACGATCAGATATGGCCATAGCCCCTGATTTAATCTGTTGAACAATTCCTTAAAGAACGACGAAACCATGAGACTCTCCTATGCTTTCTGAGTGACGTTTTTGCCCATCAGACCCTGGGGTCGGAATATGAGTACGAGTATGAGAATACTGAAGGCAAAAATATCCTTGTATTCGGATCCCGCCGCTCCCATAGTGAACACTCCCATGTATGATCCGGCAAATGTTTCAAGCATGCCAAGAACAATCCCTCCAAGCACCGCCCCCGTCATATTGCCGATACCACCAAGAACCGCAGCGGTGAATGCTTTCAAACCAGGGAAAAAGCCGACAAAAGGATCGATTCGAGTAAATTTCAAGGCATAGAGAACACCTGCAGCACCACCGAGCAGACCACCGACCAAAAAAGTCAGAGATATAATTCGATTAACGTTGATACCCATAAGGCTTGCGGTCGGTCGATCCTGAGCAACTGCCCGCATCGCCTTACCAACCCTGGTGGCATTGACTAGATAGTTGAGGGCCACCAGCATTAATACAGCCGAAGCGATAACGATGATCGACTTAACAGAAATCCCCAGAGTCAGCTTTGAGGTGCCCATGGCAATTTTACCGAAGATAATCCGACTGTCAAAATTACCGAAGGTTGGGAATATACGATTAAATTGACCTGTTGTCAGACTTTCAACCATACGAATAATATCTTGGAGGAGAAAGGAGACACCAATCGCCGATATGAGCGGCACCAGACGGGACATCCCACGAAGAGGGCGGTAGGCGACGCGTTCGACGGCGACGGCAAGACCACCTGCAGCGATCATCCCCAGAATGATTGCAAGAATGAGATAGGCATATGCCATCCCGAGCGATGCTTGAGAAAGAATTCCCATGCCATCAAGGGCGATGAGAAACTCCACCCCAACAAAAGCACCAACTGCGAAAATCTCGCTGTGGGCAAAGTTAATGAATTCAAGAACGCCGTACACCATGGTATAGCCGAGAGCAATAGCCGCGTAGACAAATCCTATAGTAAGACCGTCTATAATAACCTGCGGCAGATTGAGCAGGGTGTAAGTAAACAGGCTGACCCCATAATTATCCAACAAACTTGCACCGACGTCGCTATCATTTAAAGCTAAAGCAAGACCGATTGCAATAGCAGACATGAAGACCGCACTGCCTAAGGAAAATAGCATCATCTGACCAATAGGCCGGATAATTTCATACACATTTATGCGTTTTAGGAATCGTATCATGATCACTCCCTAACTTTAAAAATCAACCGGCCCTTTTTATTAAAAAAGGGCCGGGCCAAAAACTTAGGAAGTCTTACTTTGGAGGGGCAATTGCAAGAGTCTTGACAATCTTATTTTCGCTCCATTTAGCAGGGTCTTTAGATCCTACCTGGATTACAAAATAGAGAGACTTCGCCGGATCCCCGATATCGTTGAAAGTAAAGGTACCGGTGATACCTTTGAATTCCTTCAGATCACGAACGGCTTTGGCCACAGCCTCACGGGTGGGAACTTTGTTACCATTTGCTTTTGCAGCATTCTCAATAGCTTTCAGACAGATGGCCATGGAGTCATAGGACTGGGCAGCAAATGGCTGAGGGGTTGAATTATATTTCGCTTTGAAAGCCTTGATGAAATTTGCAGTTCCTTCATATACGGAAGCAGGACCGGCTACGGTTGAATAAAAGGTTCCGCCACCTGTAATCAGCGTATTACCACCAATTTTTGCAGCATCGGAGCTATCAAAACCATCATCGCTCAGAAAGATTCCTTCATAACCTCTCTCTCTGGCTTGCTTGAAAAGAACAGCCGCCTGGGTGAACATACCACCAAAATAGACCAGGTCGGGCTGGCCGGCAACAACCGGTGACAGCAGGGCATCAAAATTGGCTTTTTCTTCTGTTCCTTCAAAACCAAGAACCTTCATGCCATTTTCTTCGGCTCTTTGTCTGAAGAATTCTGCAATGCCCTGACCGTAAGCGGTCTTATCGTGTACAACAAAGACTCTTTTTGCACCTTGGGCTGCGGCAAAATCTGCACCGACGACCCCCTGAACGTCATCACGTCCAACGATACGGTTTACTTCAAGATATCCACGGCTGGTTACTTTTGGATTAGTGTTCGCTGGTGACACATTGACAAGACCGGAAGTATGGTACACTTCAGAGGATGGGATCTGAACACCTGAGTTGTAATGTCCGACAATGGCGAGGATAGCAGGATCGGAAACGATCCGCTTAGCATTGGCGACACCGGTATCAGGATTAGCCTGATCGTCAAAAGGGGCAATGTCGACCTCAAAGCCCATAGCTTTCAGAGGGCCACCCAACTGTTCGAGGGCCATTTCAACTCCACGCTTGATGTCCACCCCAATAACAGACTGATCACCGGACAAAGGTGACTGGGTAGCAATTTTAATCGATTCGCCAGCGGCACCTGCAGAACCACAAAACGCAAGCGTCATACCTGCAACAACCATCATTGAAAAAACAGAAAATCTTCGTCTTGACATCCTTTTCTCCTCCCTTGTAAACAGCGATTGAGTTCGGTTTACCATTCCAGCGATCATGGTATACATCTATCCGACCTAGACCATTCTGCTCGATGGTATCCTGATTGACCGTCTTGCGGCCACGCAAACAGAAACAAAAAAGTGTACCAAAATTGTTTACAATTCAAGCATCACAATAATTTTCCTTTCCGTTTGGCCCTTTAAACTAGCTGAATATATGAGTCCGCGCAACAAAATTTGCGGATTTCGAGGCTGAGATTTGATTTTTCCTGGTATCCTACCTTCAACGCTAATCAGAATTGACCCACCAATGCTAATATAAACTGACCCACCCCTTCCTTTGGTTCTTCACTTTTAATCAAGAAATCTCCTGCTTCTTTCCACTGACCTTTTTCTTCAAAGATATTCCATTAGATTTTCTGTTATCGTTTTTTTCTAAAAGGGGAAAAACAGTGACGCGGAAAAGCAAGAAAAGGCCGTGCCGAATATGCCGTAAGTGGTTTTCTCCAGATCCTCGCATTGGTGATCAACAGAAGACATGTGGATCCAAGGATTGCCAGACCAAGTGGCATGCCAAAAAATGTCATGAGTGGAACAAGAAGAACAAAGCTTATTTCAATGAAATCTACCTGAACAAAAAACTGGCAGCAATCAATGAAGCAGACCACAAAATCGTCAGTTCTCCGGTAAAATCCAGCCAACTACCCCGTAAATTGATTCAAGAGGCGATAGGTGCACAACATCTTGTAATCATAGAATATGTCAACCGACTACTCTTTCTGTCATTTAAAGAGGTGATCTTGCGTCAAGCTGCTAGAATTAATAAACAACCTGACGAACTACCCTATAAGGAGATTTCAAGAGCAGATAGCCTGCAGAGGGCTCCATAGGATATATCTTGAGTATGGATACCGAAAAACTCATCAGGGAAATAGATTTCCACCTTCTGGATCTACGCTACAGCCATACCAGGATAAAAAACAACAAGGCCCTGGCCAGAATGCAGAACTCTGTTCATACTTATGGGCAAATAGTCCCCGCTCTTGCAGTTCCTGCAGCAGGCAAGTTCGTTCTGATAGATGGTTACCTCCGTCTTAGCGCATTAAAGGCCTGTGGTCGTGATTGCATCAAGGTTCTATTGATGGACGAGGAACCTGGTTCACTTTTAACTCTACTTGCAAAGACTGATGATCGACAGTTGGAAACAGTTGAACAGGCAACGCTGATCCAGGAACTGCACAACCGTTTCAGCTATTCATTCGCAGAAATAGCCAGACGTCTTGGAAAAGATAAAAGTTGGGTAAAACGGAGACTGGATTTACTTGAATCTCTGCCGGAAGAAGTCCTTGTGGCAGTTATGAATGGTACCGTTTCCAGTTGGGCAGCAAGCCGGATCCTGGTGCCGTTGTCGCGCGCCAATGAACAGGATTGTATTGATCTTACCCGGAAGATAATAGCAGATCCCCTTTCCACCAGAGAACTCGTCAGCCTTTACGACCATTACAAGACATCTAACCGCACTGTTCGTGATCGAATAGTGGCAAACCCTTCATTATTTTCAAAGACCACAAAACAACTGGAAGAACAGAAGCTTGGACAACAGATCAATGAAGGCCCTGAGGGCAAGTGGTTTAAGGATATTAGTATCGTCTGCCATATCCTGAAACGTCTCAAGAAGACAGTTGATTCAGTTTTATATCCGGCTCTTGACAGTCATCACAGAAACAGGTGTCAGATATGGCTCACCCGTGCAGAAAAGATAATTGCTGAACTGCAGGAACAGACAAAAAGGAAAAATCATGATAACTCCGGCATACCGACAGACCATTCTTGAAATGGTAGATAAAGGTGTAAGCATCCGTGAGATCAGCCGGATATTGAAGGTTGGCAGAAATACAGTTCGTAGTGTCATCAAAAAAGGTGCAGACCCATTACCGATACGAGAATCCAGCTACACTCAACATCTGCCGGTAATCAAAGATCTTTACCGTGAATGCGGTGGGAATGTAGTCCGGGTCTTTGAAGAATTAGTCTCCCGGCATGACACCGAGATCCCTTACCAGAGCCTGACCTGGATCATCAGGAAAGAGGGGATTGGAAAGACGAAGAAAAAGAGAGCCGGGGAGTATGTGTTTGCACCGGGTGAAGAGATGCAACATGACACATCCCCCCATACCATCTCCTTTGACAAGGCTAAAATAAAGGCGCAATGTGCAGCCCTTGTCCTTTCCTACAGCAGAAAGATTTATGTTCAATATTATCCCTGCTTCACCAGGTTTGAATGCCGGGTGTTCCTGGCAAAAGCCTTTGGGTTCATGGATGGAACCGCAGGAAAATGCATCATTGACAACACCTCTGTTATCGTTGCAAGCGGTGTCGGGCCTGATGCTCTTATCACCCCGGAGATGGAACACTTTGGCCGGATCTATCAAACACAGTTCGAACCCCACTGGTTGAATGATCCAAACCGAAAGGCCCGGGTAGAACGGCCCTTCCATTATATCGAAAACAACTTTATCCCAGGTCGAAGGTTTATGGACTGGAATGACCTTAATGCGCAGGCGGAAGAGTGGTGTGTCAAGGTATCGAATCCCAAGCATAAGCGATCATTAGGGATGAGTCCTGATGCGGCTTATATCATCGAAAAGCCAAGCCTCAGGTCGTTACCTCCTGTAGCACCGCCTGTCTACAAAAGCTTTTACCGGGTTGTTGATATCCAAGGCTATGTCCAACTGGAAACAAATCGCTATTCTGTGCCCCATAAACTGCTTGGGGCAAAACTTGAGGTACAGAAGCACTGGGACAGGGTGTTGCTGTATGACAAGCATAATAAGGTCGCGGAACATAAACGGATTATAGATAAGAAGGAAACCAGAACAACTCTGCCCAACCATCACCCTCCATTGCATCGTAAAACATCCCATCTGGGTCCTTCTAAAGAAGAACTGTTGCTCACCGGTGACAATCAAGAGCTGAACCTCTATATCAAAAACCTCAAAGAACGAAGTAGAGGCCGGGGAGTGTTGAACCTTCGTCGACTGTTGAATCTACAACGAAATTATCCCGCGGAACCTTTTATGGCTGGCGTTAGCAAAGCCCTGCAGTATGGACTCTACGACCTTACCAGGCTGGAAAAGATCATCCTTGATAACACTGCGGGAGAATACTTCGATCTATCATGAAACAGAAAATAAACAGACTCCTTGACGAGTTGAAATTAAAAGGGATGGCCAAAGTCATAGATCAGCAGATTGCTCTAGCCGAAAGCGGTACTGCTCTCCAGGATATTATCTACAACCTTCTCCAAGAAGAACTGGGATATCGGCAAGAGCGAAGCTTGATAAACCGCATCAAAAATGCCAACATGCCATGGGACTGGACGCTCAACTCATACCCATTCGAACACCAACCGGGTGTGAATAAAAATCAGATTATGACTCTTGCCGGTCTCGACTTCCTGGAACGTGGAGAAAACATCATATTCCATGGAAAAACCGGTGTCGGGAAAAGCGGCCTGGCAATAGGGATCCTTCGGCAGGCATTGATCTCCGGCTCCCGTGGTCGCTTTTACGATGTGCAGCGGCTTCTCGATGATCTTTATGCTTCACTTGCCGACCGGTCTACAACTAAGCTCTTAAATGCACTCTGTCGTTACGACATTCTACTACTTGATGAGCTGGGTTACCTCACCCTCAACAAGGAACAGATGAACGCATTTTTTAAACTAATGAAGGAGCGATATGAGGCTGGCAAATCCACTATAATAACCACCAACCTTGAGCCGGAAGAATGGTATCAACTCTTGAAACCAAAAGATATGGTTGATGCTTTACTTGACCGTCTATACCACCGCTGTGTTGTTGTAAAGATCGATGGCCAGTCTCTTCGTGGCGGTTCGTCCGAATAATATTTCCTCAGTTCCTCCTCTCGCCCTGATAGTTTCCACCATTTTTGTCCTCTGGAAAATCACCTTACCGGAAGCCTTTTGTTCCTCGTTATCTTACTATTGCTGCGCTTGAGCTGGGTCAGTTTATCTTAGCGAAAGTGGGTTAGATAATATTAGCGCCGAAGATCCTACAAAAGAGTAGTCCGTTTGCGAAAACTTAACAATTTTGTATATTCGATAGAAAAGCAAACAGACTGACTGGTACTTGACAGGACCTTTTGACCCAATTATTTCACCAGGGTTTGAGCCGACAGAGAGGGGGAATGGTGTCTGGAAAAAGTTAAAAACCAGACAGATAGGAAGGACTGAGCAACACGCTAAGAGACAACACCTACAAGGCTGCAATATTGTGGCGGTTATAATGGAGCAAAGACAACTTGGTACTTCACTCCCTCTTCATTGACAATAGGGAGGAACCAGTTTCCTTCTGAAACAAAATATTGGGTCCTTTCGACGATTACCGACCGCGCACCATTGGGCAGAAGAGAAATGATTGTCCCAGCGGGAAAGATCTCACTATCCACCGAAGCCTGACTCCAAACGGCGTTTTCAGGCGTTGCGTACTCATACCTGGCATAACCGATCGCTGAAGATAGTACAGTCAGCACAAGAGCAATTGCAAAGATTTGCACTCTCCTTTTCATAATCATCCCACTCCCATTGGCGTCTACGTTCTTTACCTAATAACCTTAACACTTCAAGACATGCAAGGGGTGCGCCAGATCAAATTATTATATTATAGTATTTATTTCTATTACTTACAGCACTCCGTTTCAAAATCTATCATTCAAACGAACTCAAGGTGCGCAAAGTGTGCACTAGGGACTGACAATTTTTGCCCAACAGATACTACAGAAAAGACAATTTTGGTCAGCGGCCTTAGTTGCGGAGTGTGGCCTTGAGCCTGTCTGGTTTAAGGAGAAGGTCAAAGGCATTGAGAATATCAGTGCAGATAATATCTGCCTGGAGGATAGCTACAAGACTAGCTCCTTCTTCCTGGACCAGTGCAATACCCAATGCTGCGGTTTTCAGCATGAGACCATCGTTTCTGCCATTGCCTATCGCCGCCACCCTTTCCGCCACAAGGGAACGGACAAATGCATCCTTTTGCCGGTCCTGCTCATGAGGTCCTATGATATGAAGAGAACAGGGCAAACCGGCCAGCTTCTTAGCAACCGTGCCATGGGTATCAGCTGTTATCACATGGAGTTGAAGATGGATCGCCAACTCTTTCATTATTTCTGCGACTCCATCCAGCAAATCGCCGTCAAGTGCCAGGGTGCCGTTATAATCCAGAACGAGGTGCGACAATTGCAGATTTGTGCTGCCAGGAATTTCAACGTCTATCATTGCTCATACCTTTATTTTTACACCGGAGATAACAGAGGAATCATTTGGCATATCAAGCTTATGGTGAGTGATATCGATAATACCGGTTCGTTCAAGCATAGCAGTGATCTCCTGGCGGGAATATGATCGGCCATGCTCCGTACCAACCAACATATTGAGAGCAAAGAGCGCTGGAAATTCAGGCCCGTCTTTATTATCATCAAGGATAAAATCATGGATCAGGATTAATCCGCCGGGCTCAAGTGCTGCAACCGTTTTATCGAGACACGACTGACATTGCAAAGTCGAGTTGCTGTGCAGGATATGAGAGAGCCAGGCAACATCGTAGGGCCCGCCAACAATTGGATCAATATTGAAATCTCCCCCGACAAAGTCGATCCGCTCCTCCAGCTTGAATCTTGCCACGGTATCGCGGGCAAAGGGTTCAGTTGTAGGACGATCTAAGATAACAGCTTTGAGTTCAGGATTGGCAAGGCAAAAATGAACAGCATAGGTGCCGGGACCGCCACCCAGATCAAGCAACTTCTTACGGCCGGATAGTTGGAACGTTTCGGCCATTTTCGGGGCTGCCATTATGGCCAGGTTGAACATCCCCATCAGAAAGCCTTCCCGCTCGACCTCCGCACCGTAGGAGCGACGTTCCACGCTCTTACCGGTCATAACCGCCTGATCCAACTGCGCCCAACCATCGAGGATATGATGGTGATGGAGGATAATATGACCAATGTAAGCGGGAGTACCAGCTATCAAAAACTTTTTTGAAAATTCAGAATTTGCATAATCGGAAACTGTTTTTTCCAGCAATCCAATTGCGGCAAGGGCATCGAGCAGTAAACCAGTTGCCCGACTCTCTGAGCCGATACGTTTTGCCACCTCGACAGCACCACACATTGTTTCCCCGAGTACAGTGAAAATCTTCAGTCGCACCCCTGCCTGCACAGTACATCCCTGCCAGTATGCGCTTGAGACACCGAGTAACATTCCGACATTCCAATCTTTCGCCATGATCGCTCCTTTTTAAGATCCTTAACGAATATTTCCCTTGCCTTCCAGGTCAAATCAAAGCACTGTTAGCGGAATAATCGCCCTTTTTGCAGTTAATTTTCACCAAACCTCGATAGTTGCAAAAAGTTATAGACCACGCTCCAGCCTCATCATCCCCATGCTCCAGCGTGGGAATGTGTGATACACGCTCCAGCGTGGAAACAATAAAAACGCTTAAGGCTAAAAACAAACCAGTTTCAGTACCGTTGAACGTTTCACTTTATAGTATTGTAGCCATTTCCCTCATATAAATCACCTTTTCATACAGACCATGCAACAACCAAAAACCGAAGTCAGCGATAAGGAGTTAAAGAAGGTTATTGCTGACTTTCTCGACCAAGGTCATGTTGATAATATAATGGCGATGTTCCGCCGTGAGCCAAGATATTATGGTTGGACCGGTGAGCTTCTAAATGACGATCGATTCAGTGTACGCCTTGGTGTCTCGGTTCTTTTTGAAGAACTGCAGGCAATCCAACCTGACAAATTACCACTTGCCATCCCTTCTCTGGTCAAACTACTACGTTCCGAGGAACCGCTAATACGAGGGGAAGCAGTTTCCATCCTTGGCATAATAGGCACAAAAGAAGCCATGGCCGAGATCAATCACCTTTGCGACGATCCGAACCCACAGGTCCGGGAAATGGTCCAACTTGTACTGGCAGGATGAGCATGAAAGACAAGGAAGCAACTGAAACGACATCGCCTAAGTCTCCGATCCGTATCCCCTGGTGGATCAGTGTTATCCTGGCAATAGGAAGCTATTGTACTTTAAAGTTTCTGGTCCCAGAGCTCCACCTGACAAACCCCACCTTCGTAAAATTGGCTCAGGCAGCACCAACCTTTGCTCCGCTTACAACCATTCCCTTTTTGCTGCTGGCAGCAAAGCAGCTGTACGATACGGATATTGTAGATGATGACAAGACGGATAGCAGCCAGGAAAAAGATCCGGAAGATCATTGAAGGTGGCCTTTTTCTTTTCGTCTCTTCACAAACTGTCAAATAGTGAACCCCAACGATATCAATACCCTCTGCAACATACAATTTCCGCTTTCTTAAATACCAAAATCTGGTATTCTTATTCCTGACAAATCGATTGCTATTCAATCAAAACTCACCTTTCTTTTAGCGTAGATGGTACTCAGATAATATTTTCCTGTCCATCTAACCAAAACAAAGAGAATATCATTTTCAACCTGGCCTCGGCTTATGAAAAAGAAACTCCTTGTGATTGAAGATGAAAATTCGGTAGCCAAACAGCTCCGTTGGGGTTTGGACAAAGAATATGAAATTACTATTGCCTCTGACACCGATCAGGCAAAACCACTCCTTGCTTCCGGCGTTTTTCAAGTGGCAACTCTCGACCTTGGCCTGCCACCTTATCCCGACACCACCCAACAGGGTTTTGCACTCCTCGAGAAGATATCAACTCTTGCCCCCCACACCAAAATAATTGTCATCACCGGTAATGCAGAAGATGAAAACGCAATCAAAGCCATCTCCCTTGGTGCCGCCGATTTCTATGCAAAACCAATTGATTTAAAAATACTCAAAATCATTTTATCCCGAACTTTTAGAATCCATGAACTGGAAGAAGCCAATCGCAGGCTTCAATGTCATAGCAGCCAAAGTGGATTGCTCTGCGGCATGATCGGCATCTCACCGGTTATGTATAAAGTGTTTGATCTTCTCAGAAACGCCAGCAAAACAGATTATCCGGTGCTGATCACCGGCAATACCGGAACAGGAAAAGAGATGGCGGCAAAGGCGGTGCATAGCCTCAGCCAGCGTGCCGAAAAGCCACTGATCATTATCAACGCCGGCGCTATTCCTGAAAATCTCATGGAAAGTGAGCTGTTCGGCCATGAGAAAGGGGCCTTTACCGGAGCCACCGGTCGACAAATAGGCAAGTTTGAGCAGGCGGATGGCGGAACAATTTTCTTAGATGAGATAGGTGAACTGCCCATGCTCCTGCAGGTGAAAATCCTCCGGGTTCTCCAGGAATCTACCATTGAACGACTGGGAGGATCAAAAACACTTCACCTCGATGTGCGAATCATTGCGGCCACCAATATTAATCTGGAGGAAGCTGTTGTACAAAAATCTTTCAGGGAAGACCTTTTCTATCGTCTAAATGTTGTGCCCTTACGAATCCCCGACCTGAAGGAACGACCAGAAGACATTCTGCTGCTGGCCCATAATTTTCTGCAAGAGGAATCCCGAAAACTGAAAAGAGGCCAACTCTCTTTTGCACCATCAGCCATGGCTGCGCTCACCGTTCATGGCTGGCCTGGCAATGTCCGCGAACTACAAAACCGTATCCGTCGAGCGCTGGGCAGCACTACGAACGGTGTTATCACTGCTGTTGACCTGGGTTTGGAAGAGATCCCCCTAGACGGGAAAACACAAAAACTCTCCACTATAAAAGAAGCTCGTGATGACGCGGAGAAAAATGCCATACACCGAGCTCTCGCTCTGAGCAGTAATAACATTAGTCAGGCCGCCAAACTTCTCGAAATCAGCCGCCCTACCTTGCATGATCTCTTGAAAAAACATGACATCAGTCCAAATTAATGCGAACTAAGGTGCCTTTTTGAAGCAATTATTGGAAAAACCCTGGCTCCCCTATGTACTCCCCTTTGCTCTCTTTTTATTATTGACCGAGCCTGCGCGATTTATACCGGAGTTCAGTCCCCATTTGTATATTGCAAAAACACTTGTTGTCGGAGCTTTGCTCTGGTTCTGGCGGCATAAATATATTGCCGATTTCTCTTCTGGGCTTTCTTTCAGCGAGGTATTAACGGCGATTTTTTGTGGGCTTTTAGTCTTAGTTATCTGGATTGTACCGGAGGAGTATCTCTTTCAAGTGGGAGAAAGTACTGGTTTTGATCCTTATGCGCTGGGCGAATCACAGCTTGCTGTCATTGGGTTGATTGGTGTGCGGTTGATTGGCTCGTCTTTAGTTGTTCCGGTTATGGAAGAGTTATTCTGGCGTTCATTTTTAATGCGGTATCTTGTTAACCCAGATTTTCGTTCAGTACCGATGGGTGCTTTTACCTGGTTTTCGTTTATTGGCGTTGCGATCCTCTTTGGATTGGAACACAACAGGGTGATAGTCGGTATAATTGCCGGGCTGATTTATGGCCTATTGCTCATCCGGCAAAAGAACCTCAAAGGAGTGATCATTGCACATGGGGTTACTAATCTCGGGTTGGGAATTTATATTGTGGTTACAGGGAATTGGATGTTTTGGTAAGCTGCTTATACTTGAATCCTTTATGTTACTTAAGAAAGATTCTTCAGTAATATGACATACTGGCTGCAGCATGGTTAGTGATAAAGTTTTTAAGCTGAACCCGTTGGGTCTGGGTCAGTTCACCGAAGCGAACGCAGCAACGCCTTCTGAGCCTAGATGACTCTTCAAGTTTGCGGTCAGCAACCACAGTCACTGGCAGCTGGACGATCTGCTGAATTTCATCCAGGTAAATATCCATCTGACATTCGGACAAGGAGAGTGGCCTGTCGTTCAGATACAAAAAGGCCATCCCGCCCTCACTAATGTCGGTCAGGTTGTAGGGCAGTCTGAAATCATCCCCGGACACCGCAACCAGGGACCGCTCAGGGGCCATAATCCGCTGATGGAGGCGACGTTCTCCTACTTCTGCTCCTGACTGCTGTATATTTTGCATTCCAGTTTTCCTCGTCACCTTGTTCATGATTCTGAGAATTCTTGCTACCGTTTTTGTTGCGGTTCATAAAAAAACCGACGGAAAATGCTCCCATAAGCAGCATGGTGCATGCTTACGGACAAGATCTGGTTCAGTGTCGGGATAATGTTTTTTTTATTTCTGCATGACACACCAATCACAATTAGATTTCTGTTAACTTCCGTTTAGCGACAAGCAATTCATGCGCCATGTGTGCAACTATTAGTTATCAGAACAATAATTACAGCATGCCCTAACCTCCGCACTTTATAGTAAAACATTCCGACACCTCTAATCGTTGCCGTTATCGCTATCTGGGCAAGTATTTGTTCAACAGTGACCTCGACTGTTTCAAAGCCATAAGGCAATCCAATAGGTTTTTCAGTATAGAGGCTGACTTTGTTTAAAGCAGACAGGTGACAATTAAACGTGGTCTGTCCCCATTTTTCCCTCACAAGGGGATACCCTTGTGGGGTGTTAGATTGCTGTTATCTTCCACTCAGTGGTAGGCAAATATTACGCCATGGGTGCAACCAATTGTTATCATAATAAATTACGGTACGCCCCTAACCTCCGCATTTTATAGTAAAACAATCCGACAGCTCCAATCTGTATTCCTTAACACTATCTTGGCAAGTATTTATACAACAGTGACCTCAACCTTTTCAACGCCACAATGCAGTACAGTTGGTTTTTCAGTATAGAGGCTGACTTTGATTAGAATAGACAAGTGGCACAAAAATGTATTCTGTCCTCTGTTTCTTTGCTGAATTTTATCGTTTTCTTTCAGGTATTTCCCGCCGAATCGTTGTTGTCTGAGAATTTTTTATAAAATATGTCGGAATAATTTACACACAATAGTTGGGGGGAGGAAGGTGACGTGTTAAAACAGGAGCGTTAACAGCACGATACAGATATGGCACGTTTTGTGCAAAACTGAAATCATGAGCAGGCACAATTAAGATGAGCAGGTACAATTAAGGTTAGGCTTTAGAAAACTTAATTCAGGAGGAGAAAATGAAAATCTCAATGAAATCAGCGTTACTGGGGTTGGCGGCCGGTTGTCTTTTAATCCCTGTTTCAGTCATGGCAGATACAATTTCACCGGCAAGTTATACCGCATCAATGGATGTGGGTGGATCCGTCACTATCAGTAAAACAGTAACTGTTACTGGAGAAGCTGGTGCATTTGCACCCGTCGATGTTTTTTTTCTGGCAGATACTACTGGAAGTATGGGTGGTGAAATCGCATCTGTTCAGGCAGGTATGGGGTCTATTTTAACGTCAACGGCAAGTCTTGGTGACGTATTTTATGCCGTTGGTGAGTATGAAGATTGGGGGAGTACTTATAGTTACCCTTCTGATAAACCTTACACTCTGCACCAGGATTTTACGGGTGATACCGCTCTCGTTACGGCAGGTATAGCTAAGTTAACCGATCCCTTAGGCTATGGCGGTGATGGTCTAGAATCACAACTGTATGCTTTGGAACAGGCTGCCGAAACGGCAAGCTGGCGCGATGGTTCGACTCGTATAATGGTGTGGTTTGGTGACTATGCTGGCCATGATCCAAGTGGCCCATCAACTCTGGCAACTGCTACGGAAGCTCTTGTTGATGCCGATATCACCGTTGAGGCAATCAGTGTTGGTGGTTCTCTTGGTACACAGGCGGACGCTATTGCTCTTGCAACTGGTGGGGATCACTATATAGGAATTGATGCTTCATCGATTGTTGCAACCATCACAGCTGCAATTACAAAGGTAGTGGACACTTATTCTACTGTGGGCATCGATTTTGGTGATGTGCCTGCAGGTATTGACGCAACGGTATCCCCTGTCGATTACACGGGATCATATGATCGTAGCTTAGTCAGGACATTTGACTTTGATGTGACTTTCACTGGTATCACAGAAGGTGTGTACGATTTTGATATTTTTGCAACTGTTGATGGTGCTCGAGTTGCTACGGAGCATGACACTTTGACTGTTGGTGGAACTGCTCCAGTTCCAGAGCCAGCAACTCTGTTGCTTATGGGTATTGGGCTGAGCGGATTGATCGTTGTCAACCGCAAACGGAGTGCTAAAAAGAACTAGTATTTTAAAATTTCTTCAAGTAAAAAAAAGTAGGTGGGTTTACCACCTACTTTTTTTTTGCCCGGAAAATCAAAAGGGTATTACTTCAGTTTCTTAACTCTTTGTGGATACAAGAACCATGAAAAAGATACTTCAGCTACTTCGGGTCCTTCACATGTTTCAACTTCTTGCTTTTACCTTTATCTTGTTATTAACTTCTCCCGCTAATGCTTTATCGCTGGAAGATGATGAAAAATCATCGGCGCCATTATTTGGCGATGATCTGAGTTTCTCGGGTTTGCTAGATGTGGAATCGACGGTGGATAAAGAGCTTCAACAGGTTCTTCTATTAGTGAATCAGGGAGAGTATGTGGAGGCTGAAAAAATCATTAAAATTTTCCTGGCGAAAGTACCAAATTCTGCCCCCGGCTATGAAATTTTAGGAGTACTCCAGGTCATGGCTGGAGATCTGGATGCAGGAATTGCCAGTTTTGAAAAATCCATCAAATTAGGGCCAGAGTATAGTTCAGCAATCACAAAACTCGGTGAGGTCTATTGGAGCAGAGGCCAGAAAGATAAGGCGGTGGCCTCTTTTCAAAAAGCTGTTGCCTTAAATCCCGCCGATCGTCGTGCTCATCAACGTCTGGGTTCCTATTATGATGACACAAAAAATATCGAAAAAGCCGTATTTCATTACGAAAAAGGAATAATCGGAACTGCTCCAGAGTATCTCGGAATAAAAGTGGATTTAGCCCGTTTATATAATAAACAGGGGAAGCACAAAGAGGTTATTGCTCTGCTCGGCGGGCTCATTACAGAACAAAGCAAGAATATTAGCGGCTTAATTGCCTTGGGAACTGCTTCTCTTGGAACAGGAGACCTTGATACTGCTATTTTGCTTTTTGAACAGGCGAATCGACTTGCTCCCTCTAAAGGTGCTGTGCCCTTGGGAATTGCCTATCGTCAGGCAGGACAGCTTGATAGGTCGTTAAAGGTGCTTTCCGAGGCAGTATCGTTGGATGCAAACTCTGCGATTTTATTCTATCAGCTCGCTGAAACGCAGTACGCTTTGAAAGAGTATGAAGCTTCGCTTGTGAACTATCAAAAGTCATTAAAACTTGGTCATCCTGATGCTATGACCAACAGGCAGATTGGCCTCGTGTATATTGCGCTGAAAAATCTAGATAAAGCAATAGAAATATATAAGGGGCTTGTTACTGAGAAAAATGCTTACCCAAAAGATTTTATCGTGCTGGGCGAAGCATATCAAGCCGTTAATGACCTTAAACAGGCAGAAAAAACCTTCCTTTCGTTGACTTCGCAATTTCCAAATGTACCATACGCATGGTATCGTCTGGGGATGCATTATGGTTTTGTCAAACAATACGATAAGGCAATACAGGCCTTTACGAAATCACTTACTTTGCAGAAAGATAATGCTCAATTTTTAAGAGCATTATCAACAGCTCATTTACAAAATGGAGATCGTGTTAAGGCCATAGAACTGGCAGAGCAAATCACGAAGATTCGCCCAGAAAGCAGCAGTGAACTTTTTTATCTGGCATCCCTTTATCAGGACGATGGCAGAACGATTGAGGCAATTGCCCTTTATAAACAAATTCTGAGTTTTCACTCTGATCATGTCTTGAGTCTTAACAACCTTGCTGGACTTGTTTCTGATCAGGGAAATCATTTAGAAGCCTTGGGTTATGCACAGAAAGCGGTTGATATAAAACCTGAAAATGGCAGACTGCTTGATACCTTAGGTTGGATTCAGTATTATCTTGCTCAGTATGATATCGCTATAAAAACATTGCTGGAAGCGAGTGTAAAATCGTCTAACGTGCCTGTTATTTATTATCATCTTGGTGCTGCTTATGATGCCGTTGGTAATAAGGAGGCAGGTCGTAAGAATCTCCAAAAATCTCTCGAATTTTCAGTTGATTTTTCAGGAAGAGCGGAGGCTGAAAAGTTATTGGGAGTGGAGCCAAAGAAGTAATAGGGACCAATAGGTAACAATGAGAAGGAGGAAATAGGGGACATCTATGATAAGTCAAGTAAAAAAGTAATACATATACTCCCATGCCACGTCGACCTCGCATTATCATACCGGACGTTCCCCTGCATCTCATACAACGCGGAAATAACCGGCAGCCATGTTTTTATAGCGATGAAGATTATTTTTTTACCTCGAGTGGTTGCAGAAATATAGCGGAGATACAGGCTGTTCTGTACATGCCTATGCGTTGATGACTACCCATGTCCACCTTCTTTTGACCCCGGCAGATACAAATAGTGCCGGAATACTCATGAAACGTTTGGGACAGCATTATGTTCAGTACATCAACCGCACATACCAGCGTAGCGGGACACTGTGGGAGGGGCGTTTTCGCTCATGCATCTTGCAACAGGATGATTATCTGCTGGTATGCCAAAGGTATATTGAGCTCAACCCGGTCCGGGCTGGTATTGTTGCACATCCGGGGGAATATCGTTGGTCAAGCTACTCTTGCAATGGGCAAGGCGAAAAGTCTGACATACTAAGCCCCCATTCCGTCTATCTGAGTCTCGGTCGGTGCAGTAACGAAAGACAGATCGCTTATCGAGAACTTTTTCGTCATGAACTGGAGCCTGGGACAATTGACCAGATACGTCAAGCGACCAATGGAAACTTTGCCCTTGGTAACCTGCGATTCAAAGAAGAAATCACCTCCATACTTGGCCGCCGAGTGACTCCTGGAAAAGCAGGCCGCCCACGAAAAGACACAAAGAAGCAGCAGAGTAATGAGTAATAGACGATCGAAGTCTCTCCCTAGAGCTTGTCTGGACGCTCAAGGGGCTCGCCTTCCCAAGAACCAAAAAGGTCAAAATAATCGTCGGGCCAAGTGGTGCCAATCTCATTTTTTATTAGGTTTGCTAAATATTTAGATACTGAGAGATTGGCCTGCTTCGCCTTCTGATGTAACTGTTCAGCTATTTTATCCGGTACGTAACAATGTAATTGAGCCATGGGAACCTCCAAATGTATTCTATGTATGTATCATACGAAATACATACAGATTTTATTTATCTGTCAAGCTCAAGAGTAACGTGGGTAGAAGTAAGATTATATATGAACTTAATCTTACTCTGTTTGGATGTATAAGCTGGGAGTGTATATGGATCAAAAGACTGGACAGACAGACGCTGGAGCGTCTAAGACTGCGTTCCCACGCTGGAGCGTGGGAACGATGAGAACACGCGGACCGTTGGAACGATGGATCGAGCCTTAAAATTATCTTTTTACACATCCATCGAACAAATCAAACTGTTAAATTATTCGACACTTACAGTTAGGGGTAGCGCGATCACAAAATGCGCTCCGCCATCTGGATGGTTGTTGGCTGAGATAGTCCCCCTAAGAGTGGTCACCAATCTTTTCACCTGCCACAAACCAATTCCACTCCCCCCGTCCTTACTTGTTTTAAATGGCTCAAACAAACGATCCGGCAACAACTCTGCCAAAATCCCCGGACCATTGTCAATAATTTCGACACGAGCCTGATCACCATCATCTTTGCCAATTGTTATCCGCACCACAGCTCCCTCTCCCCGCGCTTCATAGGCATTAAGCAGGAGATTTTCTACCACAGAACCAAAGAGCTCTGGATCGCTCCTAACCTCTATTTTACCTGAATCTTCAATTTTGATTTCCATCAAAGGCAGTTTTTTCTTTATCTTGCGAACAAAACCCTGCAAAAACCTGCCAAGTTCAATGTTCTGCAACTCCGGTGTAATCTCCTCTTTTAATGCCCCTAATCGTTGCTCAACCCTGCCCATTCGACGCAAAGCATCATCCACCAATTCCAGCATATCCTGCTGGAACTCAGGTTCATGAATATGCTCCGGGGCATTTTCCTGGAGCAGAGAAAGCATGGTCGCCGCATTCTTAATATCATGGAGGACAAAGGCCGACAGTCTTTGCCAGGCCTGTTGTTCCCGGGTATGAGCTAGTACTTCGGCTATTCGAACGGCCAGTAGAGCAGATGCAGTTTGACTGCCAAGTGCGATAAGTAGATCAAAGTCATCATGGCCGTATTTTCCACCGGTAAACTCCGGCCCGAGGCCAATCAAGCCAGTAAGATGGTTGCCGATAGAGATGGGAGCGATGAGAGTGAGGTTGAGCGACGAGAGAAACGATTCCTTATTTTTTCTTACCTCCTGCCATGCCTGGTCTGGATCTTTCTCATAGACATGAAAGTGGGAGTGACTATGAAGGTAATAGACCAGAGAATCATTTGAGCCAAAATTATATTCATGGTTTCCGGCGTCAGGACTTACTGGTGAGGAAACCAGTTTATATTCTTGAAAGGTATCCCCACCCCCAAGCCAGATAAATATCTCTGTGGTATAGAGGCTCTCAGCAAGCACTTCACGGAGTGCTCTTACCACAGCTGTCTCAGTCGAAGCACCCTGGAGTTGCTGCGAAAGAGCCAGCCACTCATCCCGGTATTCATATTTATTAATATAGAAATGTGTGCTGATAAAGAAATGAACCCGGCGGCGTATCTTCCCGGAGCAGGCAAAGAGTCCAACAACAACAAAGCCAAGAGTCAGGAACAACCATTTCAGGACAAAGGACATCTCCAGATCAAAGGTCCGCATAAGAAGAGAGACTATTCCAAAACCTAAGAGATAGGTAGCAAGCAGAGAGGGTACAACAAAGGCGTAGACAACCTTTCGGGAGACGAAGATCTTTCGGTTGAGCAGTCGGTGATGGAACACCGCATAGCACATCATTGCCCAACCGGTAAGCAACAGTGCCGACAAAAGGTGCAGATGCTTTGGCAATATTGTCAGATAGGTAAGTCGATAAGAACTGGACCAGGCCAAGGTTCCGCAGACCAGGAAGCTGCCAACCACCAGAAACTTATACTCCCAACGCCCAGCACCACTCAACGGACGCCAAAATTCTTCCAAGCGCCAGGCAGCATAAAGAACGACGATCAGGGTCAATACACTCGAGAAATAAATTGGTCCATACATGCTAAAAAACACACCCTCATCGAATATTCCAAACAGAGAGTGGTGCAACAGAAAGTGTATGGCCATGGCTAACAGCACAGTACCTATCCCAATCTCAACTAAAAAGTTACGCCTGAAGCCATCAACAGATGCACGGATTACCTGATTTAAACGGAGCGCGAAAGAAAATATAATAAGGATCAACACGAGTTCCGAGAAGAGGACTAAATGAACTGCAGGAGGTTCCCAATGGTAGGCCAGATATAAATATTCGCAGGCAAGTAGAGGCAGCACCATTAAGGTCTGGACCAGTGTGAGGGAAAAGTTTCGCTCACCACTGCCCTGACGAAAGCCCAAAAGACCTGAGAATAGGATTAATACATTAAGTGTATAGAAAAGAGGTATCAGCATGAGTAATAAATGAGGTTAAAAGGATCTGGTACCAACATTGGTTGCTAGAAAATATTTTCAAGTGCCCATAGAAATTTTCTGCGTTATTATTATACCTCAAGGATTTGCCATACGCTCCTTCTGTTTGTTTTATCTCACCTCCCTCAAAACGAGGTCGTATCTTAAGATAATTAAGCTAATTCTTTTATTTTTGAAGAATATTCGTTATATTCCGTATCAACCTATTAATTATATACTACAGACATCCATCTCATCGACAAATGCTTGACACAACAGATAAAAAAATTCTCAACATTCTTCAGCAAAATGGCCGTATCACCAATGCCAGACTGGCCCAGGAAGTTGGCCTATCGCCACCGGCAGTTTTAGAACGGGTTCGGCGACTGGAATCATCCGGGATCATTGAAAAATATGTTGCCATATTGGACCGTGATCTGGCGGGCTTTGGTCTTCAGACCATTGTCATGGTCTGCCTCAGTCACCACCAGATTTCTTCGCTGCAAAATGTCAAAGAACGACTCACTCAGATGGATGAGGTGCTCGAATGTCATCAATTGACCGGTGAAGTTGACTTTCTCCTGAAAGTGGCGGTCAAAGACATGCATAGCTATACAGATTTCGTCAACAACAAACTCTCGGGGATACCCGGCATCCAGAATGTTAAAACCTCGTTTATACTGGAAACATTGAAAAACAATACTGCCCTCAAACTCATCACCGACAAATAGCAGCACAACAGCTTCCTAGCGTGAATTATCACTTGTCAAACAGAATCCAGAGATGACAAAATTCATGGCGTTGTCAAAATTCACATAACAGAGTATATGGGAGAGACAAAATCATCCAAATCCCAATTAATCTGATCAATCCACCTGATCTGCCAATTTGAACCGAGACCAAAAGACCATGAAAAACCAGGACGAGCTTATTGCCCAACTTACGGCAATCATAACAATGGGAGAAATTGTTCTCGGCACAGAGACCGGCGGCAACCAGTCAAAATCCCTTGTACAAGAGCAGAAATTTCACGATTTCAGAATTACCGCACTCTCGTACCTCAGCCGCGTCTTTGGTGAGGTCAGTACCTATTACGAAAGCTTCAGAACCGAAGTAATCCATCACACAGCGAGCCGCACCCGAAGAGGGCTTGGCATGCTTACCGCAGCAAAAAGAGAACTAGAAGGAAACTGGCTTGAAACCACCAGTGGAGCGGTTGCCCGAGATATCTTAATAGATATGCTCCGCCTGGCCAGAATTCAATGTGACCAAGACAATCACCCAGCCGCCGCCGTTATCGCCGGTGCTATTCTGGAAAAACAACTCCGCAATCTGTGTCTCGCGAGAGGTATATCAATCCACAATGAAATCCAGGGCAGAGCAGTCCCAAAGAAAGGCCTTCAATTGACGGGTGAGGCGTATAAGAAGAAACTGTATGACAGGCAAGAGAACAAGGACGTCATGTCTTGGCTCGAGATCTGCGATGCTGCAGCCAAAGGAAAGAACGACGAGTTCACCAGTAGCCAGGTAAAGAGCATGCTTAATCAGATGCAGGCATTTCTGACAAAAATTAAATATTGATGGCTTGGGAACGTTTGGCGATGTCGACGCTGGAGCGTCTGAGCTTTGTTCCTACGCTGGAGCGTGGGAACAATGGTCTGTTGACCCACAAGAACAGTTGCAACATTATTTAACCATCCGAATTTTAGTCTTTTTATTATGCATTCATCACCCCTTCTTCGGCCAGACACCCTGTTGTTCATCTATTATATAGAGGGAATAGTCCCCGCCCTGCATAGGATTGAGGCGGAAAACTTTATCGGCAACTGGGTGGAAGATGACTTCAGCTTCCTGTTTTTTACCCAACCGGCAAAAGAGCAGGTACTGGAAATCTTAGTCGACTTCCCTGAGCTCAGTCTCCTTGACGACTATGAAATGACCTACGCACAATGGCAGGGCGGCAACATTGAACCTGTGCGCATAGGCCGTTTTCTATTGAACCCCACTTGGATTAAAGCTTCCCCCGGTGAAAATGATATCGCTATAACCCTCGACTCAGGGGTGGTGTTCGGCAACGGCACCCATCCGACCACCCAGGCCTGCCTTGAAGCCATCGATATCGCCTGTGCCGGAAAAATGGCCAAGACCATGCTTGACCTTGGCTCGGGAACCGGGATTCTGGCCCTCGCCGCAGCAAAGCTCGGCTGCGAAAAAATTATCGCCATCGACTACAATTATCTGGCGACGCAAACCGCCCGCCTCAATGTGTCACTGAATAATCTCGATGACCATATTCTGGTGGTCAACGGCAGGGCTGAAGAGCATACAAGCGTTGCCACCGACCTGCTGGTTGCCAACATCCACTATGATGTGATGAAAGATCTGGTGCGAACAGATGGTTTTCTCAAACAAAAATGGTTTGTTCTGTCAGGTCTCTTGCGAAGTGAGGCGGAAAAAATCATGGAATTCCTCAATACCCAGCCTGTACTTATCCTCAAACGCTGGAATCAGGACGAGGTTTGGCATACTATCCTAGGCATTACCAAACTCTGATGGCGTCGTAAAAACTCTTCATCTACTTCGTTGTTTCAATATTTGTATTATTACGACGTACCCTAGTACGCCGAAATAATACAAATATCTTACGCCTCGCATATAAATTTTTTTACTTAGCCATCCAAGAACTTCGAATACACTTTTTACGAAACTGGCTATTACAGCTTCTGGAGTGCAGCAATCCGATCCTCAAGGGGTGGATGGCTCCTGAACAGCGATGACAAACCTCCCTGTTTGGGACGGATACCAAAAGCCGCCACCTGATCAGGCAGATGCGATGGTTCGTGGCTGGCCTGCAACCTTTGCAGGGCACTCACCATCTTCTCCTTGCCGGTGAGATAGGCTGCGCCTTTATCGGCGGTAAATTCTCTTTTTCTTGAAAACCACATGACAATGATGGAAGCAAAGAGCCCGAGGACAAATTGGAGGAAGATGGTCACCGCCATATAGCCAAAAAAACCCAGCCCCCCGCCGTCTTCATCACTACTTAGGAAATTATTGATAATGTTGGCGGCGATGCGGGAGAAAAAGATAACAAAGGTGTTCAACACGCCTTGGATCAAGGAAAGCGTCACCATATCACCACAGGCCACATGGGTTATTTCATGGGCGAGCACCGCCTCGACCTCGTCTTTGGCCATATTCTGCAACAGCCCGGTGGAAACAGCCACTAGAGCGGCATTTTTATTCATTCCGGTGGCAAAGGCATTCATATCTGGAGAGTTGTAAACGGCCACCTCGGGCATGCCGATTTCCGCCTTTTCGGCCATGCGCCGAACGGTATCAATGAGCCACTGCTCCGTTGGGTTACTCGGATTTTCGATAACCTTGGCACCGGTCGATTTTTTGGCGATCCATTTGGACATGGCCAAAGAAATCAGCGAACCGCCCATGCCAAACACCGCCGCCATGACCAGCAGCCCGGAGGTGGATCCGGAATCAACCCCAAAAAAACTCATCACAATACCAAGCAGAATAAGTATTGCCATATTGGTTGCTAAAAACAGAACAATTCGTAACACGTCATGCCTCCAATTAGTTAGTGCCTTACAGATTAGCTTTGTTCATGAAAACAAAAAAATAATCTGCGTAAGGCACTTAGCCCCCTCAAGGGGGGTGTTTTTTCTTTTTCCCTGCAGGTGCCATGTTACGACGACCTTACAGAACTCTTCATATATAATCAGGGATTAAGATAAACATCCTTTTGCCTGCCACAAGAAACGAACCGCCAGTTAATACAAATTTTCTGGTTTTAGCTGTCCCCTTAAGCCTTTAAGCAAATTTCTGTAGTACTTTCTTCACTATATTGCCATCAACAGAACTGCCGAAATGCTGCATAATCGGTTTCATCGCCTGCATTTTGCTCGCAAACGAAGAAAAATCGATATTTTCTTTTACCCAGACATAAATTTCCTCTTCACTGGCCTGCTTCGGCAGATATCCCTCCATTATCGTGAGGTACGGCGATCCCTCATGACCCTGAGCTGCCAGAAGTTCCCGCTCTGACTTTATCAGTTTTTTAACAATGGCGATAACCTGCTCATCACTCAAGACTTTTTCTGGCTGGCGCGCGAACTCACCAATCAAAATACGGATTGCTCCAGTCCGATCAGTGTCTCTTGCCTTCATGGAAACCCTCAATTCCACGCTTAGCGATTCCTGCATACTCATATTTTTCTCCTAATAACACTGCTAATCTATTATAAAGTTCATGACCTGATCGTTTCAGGCTGTCAACAACACGAACAATAGAATACCACCTTCATTCGGTAAAAAAAACATGCTTTCCTCCCATCGACTATGATAACAGTTACCGCAGCAATCATTGAACAGAACGGACTCATCCTCGCCGCCAGAAGAAAACCTGGCTGCCACCTGGCAGGATACTGGGAGTTTCCAGGCGGTAAACTAGAAGCAGATGAAACGAACGAAGAGTGTCTAGTCAGAGAACTGTGGGAAGAGTTCGGCATCAGATGCGCCGCCATCAATTTTTTTGGCGAATCCATATATGATTATAAAACCAAAGTCATCAGACTGCTGGCTTATCGAGTTCAGCACCTGAGTGGCACCTTCCAATGCCGGGACCATGACCAGATAATTTGGCTACCGGTCCATGAACTCACATCTCTCAAATGGGCACCTGCTGATATTCCCTTGGTGGAAAGATTGCAGGAAGAACATCAGGTCGAGACAACACTCGCCTATTACCGCGACAATGCGAAAGGTTATGTCCAGGAAACGCTAGGTTTTGACTACCACAATTACATGCGACAAAAATTTCTTGATCTGCTCGAGCCAAACAGCCTGATCCTCGATATTGGCTGCGGCTCTGGACGAGACAGCCGCTTTTTTCTCGATCAGGGTCACCGGGTAATGGCCATTGATGCGGTAAAGGAGATTGCTGAATGTGCAGCAAAATATCTGGACCAGCCTGTTCGGGTGCAAAAAGCCGAAGAACTCGACGAGATCGATACCTATGATGGCATCTGGGCCTGTGCCAGCCTGCTACATATCCCCAGATCCCGAATTGATGAAACCTTTAACCGCATACTCAGCACCTTGAAATTAAAAGGCATCTGGTACATGTCATTTAAAAAAGGTGAGGCAGAATTGCTCGACCAACGTCAACGTTTCTTCAACAATTATTCTATACCGACCATGAAGCATTTACTTGACCGTTTTCCACAGCTCAAGACAATTGATGTCAGTGAATATGGTTCAATCCTGCGTGGCAAGAAACAAACCTGGCTCAATATACTGGTCGAAAAGAGAGAGCAGACAACTCGTGATAGCTACTAATGCTTTAGGCTACCTTGAAAAATTGCTTAATTCGCCCAACTTCATCGTTATGCTCTGAATTTTATCCTCAGAATATCAGTTATATGCCTGTGGTAAAATTCTTCGCACGCCTCGAACTTGAACGAATTTTCTATTTTTTTAAGGTATCCTGTATTTATATCCGACCACATTTTTGTCTGAAATTTCCAGCTGAGCTGATTTCAATATAGGAAGCGCCCTGCTTAGGGCCGAAACTGCCGGCAAGAATGACGATAAGATCATTGTCCTTAAAATGATTTTCCCTAAGGAGACGGCAGATGGACTGTTGCAGCGGTTGATTTACCGTTAAATCCATGGGGATATAATCCGCATACACGCCATAAGAAAGAGAAAGCTGGCGTGCGACACGTCTATCGTAGACCTGGGCGTAAATGACATTGGAGCCACGATAGGCAGCAAGGGCAAGGATTGACTTGCCGGTAAGAGAATCGGCCACAATTGCCTTGGTCTCCAGGCGAAGTGCGGCCTTGACCGCTGCTTTGGCTAGATATGCCGCCAGTTTGTTGCTGCTGCTATATGGAATGTCAACATTGCTGACCTGCTTGCCTTCAATTTCTTCGGCAATTCTTGCCATCATGCGCACCGCCAGTTCCGGATATTTCCCATTGGCCGTTTCACCAGACAGCATCAGGGCGTCGGTATGATCGAGGCAGGCATTGGCCACATCTGAAACCTCTGCCCTGGTCGGCCTGGGAGATTCTATCATCGAGTGGAGCATTTGGGTTGCAACAATGACTGGCTTTCTTCTTTCAATGCAGTCTTTTATTATGCGCTTCTGGATCAAAGGGATCTGCTCCGTGGGAATTTCCACAGCCAGATCTCCCCTGGCAATCATAATTCCGTATGCATGATCAAGGATTTTAGAAAGATTTTCGACCCCTTGAGCATTTTCGATTTTGGCAATTATTTTGATGCTAGATTTTTTTTCGTCCAAGATGCTCTGAACCGCCAGGACATCCTCTTTATTCCTGACGAAAGAGTGGGCGATAAAATCTAGATCGTGATCTGCCGCAAAACGAATAAAACCTTTGTCTTTTTCGCTGAGAGCTGGAAGTTTAACATGAACAGATGGGATATTAATACTTTTCCGCTCTCTGATAATTCCGTCATTTTCTACGGAGCATTTCAAGTAGTTTTCGTCTTTTTCAATGACAGCAAGAGCCAGATATCCATCGTCTATAAGAATGGAACTCCCGACCGGAACATCTTTGACAAAGTCGGCATGAGAGACACAGATGATATCATCATGAGATTTCTCGCCAGGCGCACCCTTGATCCGAACAATATCACCAAATTTTACAGATAAAGGCGCATCATTCATACAGGTCCTGATCTCAGGCCCCTTGGTATCAAGGAGAATCCCGATCTTTTCTGATACTGCCCGGGTATTGCGAATAACATCCAGAGCATCATCATGGCTCATATGGGCGGTGTTCAGTCGCACAACATTCATACCCGCCGAAAAGAGGCTTTGAATAAATGGTATAGAACAATTTTGACTTGAAATGGTGGCAACAATTTTGGTTTTTCTGCGCATGGATATCTCTACCTGGAGGCCTTTGTTATTAGATAATCAAAAGAATGGTGTTGCACTACGCTCTGCGACAGCACAAATATACTGAGCGGACCGTATCTTACCAAGGTATCTTGTTCACCTTTTTTTTACCAGTCAAATGGTCTCCAGTTCTTGATTGATTGTACTGATATTACTATAGACAAAAGAGGCCTATGAAGACAGATGATTGTCTCGCAAGGCACCTTCTGGTATATTTAGTGCCTTACTCCATGAAAACTGCAATAATAAACAAGAAATCCTGAGATAAATATGAAATCAGAAGCTTATACTCACCTCCAAGGCACTTATCCCCACAAAGCACGGGGACTGAACTGAGTACCCCTCAAGGGGGTATTGAACATAATCCCGGCTTTCTTGCCATTTACCGGGGTTATTATACCAATTGCCACAAAAGCCACCCATGAGGCAACAACCTGCACAAACACAAGGAACCATCGATGTCACTCCTACCAGCTATTGAACTTGAAACCAGCCCCACCCCCGACAGTACCGTCATCTGGCTGCACGGCCTCGGGGCAGACGGCAACGACTTTGCCCCCATCGTCCCAGAACTGCACCTGCCTGCGGAGCTGTCTATTCGATTTATTTTCCCCCATGCACCCACGATGCCAGTGACAGTCAACGGCGGTTTCGTCATGCCCGCCTGGTATGATATTTTGGAAATGGACATAGATAGAAAGATCGACATTACCGGATTACTCGAGTCTGCCCGTGCAATCACAGCCTTTGTCAATCGTGAACTGGAAAGGGGCATCGACAGTAAAAGGATTATCATTGCCGGGTTTTCACAGGGAGGCGCAGTGGCCTATCAGGTCGCACTCAGCCACGAGAAACCCCTCGGAGGGCTTCTTGCCATGTCAACCTACTTTGCCACTGCCGATAGTATTGAATACAGTGCAGCGAACAAAACTATTCCTCTCAGAATTCAGCATGGTGTGCATGATCCGGTGGTACCGGAACTCCTTGGCCAAAAGGCCACGACCCAGCTCATCAAGCAGGGCTACGGCGTCAGCTATCAGAATTATCCCATGGAACATTCAGTCTGTCCGCAACAGATCGGCGATATTTCCGAGTGGCTGCAAACCATCCTTTAATAAATTTGCCTGCAACGGAGGCCACATGGATTCACTTGCTTTTATCGCTGAACAGAGAATTGCCGAGGCCATGCGGGAAAGAGATCTGAATTCCCCAAAATGGAAAAACAAACCCCTGCCTCTGGAAGACGATCGCTTTGTTCCCGAGGACTTAAAAATGGCCTACAAGATTCTGAAAAACAGTGGCTACCTACCGCCGGAAATAGAGGAACGCAAAGAAGTTAAAAAGCTAGAGGATCTGATTTCCCGCACGGAGGATGAACACGAACGTCTCAAGCAAATGAAAAGGCTCAATGTCCTGCTGATGAAAGTTGATGCAAAACGTCCATTCTCCTCCAATATCAACAGCCAACACGACTATTACCGGAAGGTTGTTGAAAAGATAAGCCTGCATTCCAAGGCAAAAGATAAGGATTCAAAGTAATCGGCAACAACCGCCCCAATCGTCATGCGAGGATGAGGAGCCTTATGAAAACGATTACCCCCCACAAGAACATAGAATTTCTACAAGAAGCAGTTGATAAATTCAAAACCGCCTCTTGTCCGGTGGCGCTCACCGGAGCAGGCATTTCGGTCAACAGTGGCATTGCCGATTTCCGCAGCCCCGGGGGAGTATGGACAATCTTTTCACCCGACGAATACGCAACCCTTGATGTTTTCCTCAAAACTCCACATAAAGCGTGGAAACTCTATCGGGAACTCGGCAAAGGCCTGCTCGGGAAAAAACCGAACCAGGCGCACCAAGTACTGGCTGATTTAGAACAACACGATTTCCTCAAAGGGGTAGTTACTCAGAATGTCGACAACCTGCACCAGGCAGCCGGCAGTAAAAATGTACTTGAAATCCATGGTGATCACCAACACCTGCAATGTCTGCAGTGTGATACCATTATCCCGGTTACCAGTGCCCACTACACCATGAAAGATGTACCTGCCTGCGCCCATTGCAACTCCTCTCTCAAACCAAACGTTGTCCTGTTCGGAGAAGCCGTCAGAAGTCTGGACAGGATTGAAGAACTCATCATCAATTGTGACCTGCTGCTCGTCATCGGCACCTCTGCAAAGGTATATCCAGCTGCGGGCCTACCAGCATTGGTGAAAGAGCGTGGTGGTTTAATCTACGAATTCAACCAGGAACATACACTACAAGCCCCTGGGTACCTCAACACGACACCGATAGCCGATTATTTTTTTGAGGGTGACCTGGCTGCCACCCTGCCGTTGTTTGGCAAGAGGGTTCTAACCCAGGTAAACGGGAAGAAAAGCCGGGATTAAGTTCAATGCCCCCTTGAGGGGTACTCAGTTCAGTCCCCGTGCTTTGTGGGGTGTAAGTGCCTTGGATGTCAATTCAAGTTTGTAATTTCAATACACATCGCAGATTTCTTGTTTTTTACACCCCTCAAGGGGGTATTGAACTGAATGACAGGAATTCTGGAGTAAGGCACTAAATATTCCCTTGGTTGCCGCCGAAAAGAAACAGATGACCAGGAGAAGACAGCTCTGCCCTGTTCATTTTCTACTCAAAAAATGACGAAGTAACTTTTCTTTGATAGACTGAATGCAGCGACAAAATCCGTCCGGAGGAGGTCTCATTGGCCAACTGTTTTCGCCGGCAAAAGGACATGCATGCAATTTTGTAAAGACTGTGGAACCGTTCTCAATCTCTTTGGAAATAACGAGAGAGAGTTGTGTTCTTCCTGCATCCAGCATAAAAAAAAGACCGAGCCACCGCCTGCTCCCTTGGAGGCACCTGGATCGACAACACCAAAAGCGGACAGCTTCGAGCTGCTCTCCGATACTGTATTGTCCTATGAAAACAATAAAATTGTCCTGCGTTCCAAGGAAGGCTGGGAACTTTGGAGCGGAACATCTGAGAATCAAGCAGACCTCAAGACGATACTCGCTAGAGCCAAACGAATATATGAAATCCGTTTACGAAGGCAAAAAAATTAGTCCAAGCTGGACCAGCCTACCAATGAACTTTAAAACAAAATGACAGTAACAATTTCCATAGGATCAGGCAAAGGCGGCACCGGTAAGACCATGGTCATAGCCAACCTCGCCCTGCTTCTGGCAAAAACCGGAAAAAAGGTCTGTTTGGTCGACCTCGATCTCGGCGGAGCCGACGTCCACATGCTGTTCGGACTCTTTGAACCAAAGCGAACTCTCACTGATTTTCTGACGAGAGAAGTCGAATCAATCAACGATGTGATCCACACCCTGTACTCTTATAATGGCTTGCAGCTTATCCCTGGGACAGGCGATACCCTGCAGACTTCCAATATGACCTACCAGGAAAAGCACCGTCTCCTGCGCGGCCTGGATGGTATTGATGCCGATGTTCTGTTGATTGATATTGGAGCAGGCACAAGCTACCATGCCCTTGATTTTTTCATGTACTCTGATATCCAGATCTGTGTCACCTCGCCAGATCCCACCGCCATAATGGATCTCTATACCTTTTTGCAACTGGCAACAATCAGGAAGGTACTTGGAGGTTTTCTGTCCCAAAGCGACGTAGCAGTTGCTCTAAAAAACAATAGCTTCAGATCTCTGCAGGAGGTCTTCGAACTCGCAGAAAACACCAGGGAAGGCGCAAAAGAAAAGAGTCAGCAGGCGTTGAAATATTTTCATCCTCTATTAATTGTCAACAGAGACAGTGAAAATGGTTCGATCAACAAAGACAAGCTAAGCAAAATGGTCAGGAAATATCTGGGAATTGAGATTCCAGAACTGGGAAACATTCCAGAAGACGACAAAATAAACAAGGCCCTCAAGGCCTTCATGCCGATTTGCGAGCTTTACCCCTCCTCCCCTGCTGCCCGGTCTCTTACTGCTATTGCCGGAAAAATCGATAAGCTCGTCGAACTGTTCAGCCAGCATAGTAATCGTAACTAACCCCGGTAAACGGGAAGAAAGCCAGGATAAGTGCCTTGAGACAGATTCTTTTCTTGTTTTTTATGAACGAAAATAATCTGTAAGGCACTAAAGTTGCCTCCTTTGTCCCATCCAGGGCAATCAGGCCACTACTAACAGGTACACCCGTATCTCTACTCAGTGCACACAGATTAAGACGGCACCTCATGCAACAGATAACTCCCTCGGATTCTCTCGATAGCCCCGCCTCCAAACAGAATGCTATGGCTTCCGGCCTGGTCGACGGTTGCCCGTAAACTGATACTGTTGGGGGCTTGCCTATTGTTGTTCTGTTCAATCGTAATCAATGATCCATCCCAAAGACCTTGCCGCATAAGAAAATTCCCAAGAGCAGCGTTACCCGATCCGGTTGCGGGATCTTCAAGATATCCAAAAGGTGGGGCAAACACCCGACTCCTGTAGCTATTACCTGCGAATGCAGTTTCGCTGGTAAAGATGGTGATGATATCTATCTCCATCTTTACACAGAAATCTTTCAGTGCCGCCAGTTCCGGCATTATCCCAAGAGTAGTCGCAAGATCACTGATCTGAACCACAAGGGTGTTTAACCCGGCATTGATAATCATCGGCTGAGCAGAACCTAACTGTTCTTCGGAGATTTGAAGAGCGCAGGCGATTTCTTTTATAGCAACGGTCCGAGTGTGAAAAACAGCAGTCGGTGCAGAGATATACACAGCTTTTTCCTTGCTGATGCAATTTTCGACCACCAGACTACTCTCCTGAGTGTCAACATGTATCCGGTTGAGACCTGCCAAATATGGCGAATGAGAGATCAGATCATACATTATGGCAATAGTTGCATGGCCGCAGAACATCACCTCTTTTTCAGCCGAAAAGTATCTGAGTGAAAAACGATCGCTTTCTGTCTGCCACACATAGCCAACTTCATTGACAAAGCCACGTAGTTCGCGAGCAATCTGAAGCATCTCCTGTTCTGAAATTTCTTTTGCCGACTCAAGCTGAATCATCCCAGCCGGGTTACCGCTAGACGTAACTGTTGCAAAAGCATCAAGTTTTTTAAATATGAATTCCTTCATCTTCTCCCCCATTATTTTTGATACGCTATGAAAGAGAATATATACGAAGGCCACACATCAGGACAGATGCAGTTTATTAAATAAATGATCAGTACAGGTTCGTTGATCCGCTACCAAATTATATCGCCTTCAGCGATCCCTAGACTATCAGATATACCAGCATTAAATTCAAGAACTTGATCTGAATGAGCATTGGGAGAAAAGACCTCAACGGAAGCATATGGAATGTTTCTTTCTATCTTAACGACCTTGCCCTTTTCCAACCATATTATATCCAAGGGAAAGTTCATATCCTTCATCCAAAAAGGATGATTGCCGTTCTCCGGAAAAATAAAAAGCATGCCGCATTCTTGGCATAATTCCTTCCGTCCCCCAAGGCCCAAATCTCTCTTTGGTTCCGTATCCACTATTTCGACATGGAAAACATTCCCCTTCAGCACTATTTTTTTTATCTCGTTCCCAAAAATCGAATAGATTTTTGAAGGTGCATAAAAAATAATGCCGGATAAGATTACCAACAAAATGAAATATCTGGCTTTTTTGTTATTTTTCCTGCGTTTTCTCATTAGTACATTTAATTTATTTTGCCCGAATAAAGTTTCTCTTTCAATCGATACGCCCGATGGTTTGTCTCTTTTGCGGCTCCTGCTTTCAAAAAAACCGAGGCAGATCAATTTCTGACAGTCAAGGGCTTTTTTTAATGTATCATAATCTAAAGCGCAGGTAGCAGAAAAAAGATGATCTAAAAGATAATTGCTGACCACTTGAGGCTAAAATGTTTTTTTAAGAACCATTTTTATCCATAATACTTCAAGGCAACGCAACTAAAAACCATTGATTCGTGGTTTAAAGAACGAGACCACTTCAGTTGATTACTGTTGGGTTTTAATCCACGCCCCCGCATGGAGGGCGACTCCGACCATTGTTGTTCGACATGGATCAGTGCGCACAGGTGTGGGCAGAAATCATTACGAGGCCGTCTTCACTGTACATCATCATTCTCCGCTACTCACCAGAAAGGAGGTTAATAATTAACCTGACCAACAAATACTTCTGACTGGGATCACTTGCCGCAGTCAAAAGTGTTAAAGCAACCAGTGCCTTGTTATCAAAATGTCTTTTGCCTCCATCTTCGCCATCAACCCATGTTTAAAGGAATTGATGGCTCCTCGTACATCAACAATATCTAGCAGTTCACCTGCAACCTGACTGGTATTGGGCGGCGGTAATTTATCCTCGTCGTATTGCAGCAAAAGCTGCCAGGCTTTGGCGTACCTGTTGACGATGTTCAGTACCGAACGTCCTTCATCACTGACGAGATTCTGATTTCCCAGGGTATTGGCCAGTAACAACAAAATCTGTTGCGCTTCGTGGATGCCTTTTTTTGCCAGGCGACGCTGATTGAGGGTATAGCCCCTGGCCAGATGATCTTTGAGTATGGAGGTCGCCCAGATGCGGAACTGGGTGCCGCGCTTTGAATTGACTCTATAACCTACGGAAATGATTGCATCGAGATTGAAAAATTCTACCGGGTAGGTTTTCCCATCGGAAGCAGTTGTTGCATTTTTTGCAACAACTGCTTCTTTAGCTAACTCACCAGTTTTAAAGATATTTCGCATATGCCTTGAAATTACAGATTTATCTCTGTCAAATATCTCTGACATCTGGTTCAAAGTCAACCAGACTGTCTCACCAGCAAGACGAACATTGACTGCCTCCTGACCATCTTCGGACTTGTACAGAATTATATTGCCGCGATCTGGTTCCATAGTATGGATGCTCTCTTTCTACATTTATCGGAAATTATAATTTCTCTTCCCAAATGACCCCTTTCGGGACTTGACCAACATTCACAAAATAATCCTTAAAAGAGAGAGCTGGTCCATTGCTTCCATCCGCACGCTCAATGTTAACGAGATCGAAAAGTTTATGCGCAGGGGCGGCAGTACACATTTTATTTTCATGCTTAAAGACAAAAAGTTTGCGACTATTCATCATCCCTCTGGCGACTGAACAGTCATGTTCAAACATATTTACTAGTGCATCCCAGAATGTAAAAAAGAGTATCAAGTCTGCTTTATGCTATTGCTCTGTCTAAAAGGTCAAAGGAAGCATGACCCCTTTTTCATGGATGAATTTCTTCTTCGCCCTTGGGTCAAGATCAATAGGAGAGATATGGACTATCGCAATATGAGGGTTAAGTGGATCCGTCCCGTTTTATTCCGAGTTCAACACTCGCTCCTGTTTTGGTCTTGTAAGACAATTAAAGCAATACACTCCGTTGTTCTACATATTTCCAAGCAGGACACTCAAACTATGTGAAATATATTGATTTTTATTATTTAATATGCCCTCTTTCGATTTACATCATTTTCAATGATATTTTTGGATTTCTGAGCTTTGTGCTCGACTTGACTTATCCCACATAGAAGCATAATATCTCACTAAATAGTGATTCATTCATCGAAGTTGAAACAACCAAACCTGCTGCGAAACAGGGTCGGAAAGCTACGAGTCTTATCAAAGAAAGCCGGGTTGCCTTAACTATGGTGATCCGGCTTTTTTTATGCACATTAAAATAGCTAAAATTCGCAGTCCAATTGCTGACCGGATAACATCATACTTCAAGGCTTTTATCCTCATAACCAAATGATCAATAATGCCAGGAGGTACTAAAATGAGATTTCGATACAACACAGTCTATGTACTGATATTGCTCTGGATATTCGTAGCAGGGTCTTCCTCCAGTGTATTGATGGCTGAGGAGAAAAATGTTAACCAAAATGATACTCAGTCAGTTGTTGTGGAGGGCCAGCTTGCGCCACGCCTCCAAAATTTGGGTGACCATATATTTCCGGTTACAACTGATTCAGACCGTGCCCAGCTTTTTATTAACCAGGGTATGAACCTCACCTATGGGTTTAATCACAAAGAAGCCGTTAGATCCTTTAAAGAGACGGCCCGACTGGATCCCAACTGCGCAATGGCTTACTGGGGAATAGCGTTGGTGCTCGGTCCTAATATCAATTTGCCTATGTCACCAGATGCGGAACCAGTTGCCTACGAGTTTATACAAAAAGCCATTTCTCTAAAGGATGACGTCTCTGCCAAGGAAAAGGGATATATTGAAGCACTTGCAACCCGCTACTCAGGTTCTGCTGCACCGGACCGTAAAGTGCTCGACCTTGCTTATTCAGAAGCAATGCATCAATTGCACAACAGGTTTCCTGATGATCTGGATATTGCAACGCTTTATGCCGAATCAATTATGGATCTTCGGCCTTGGGACTATTGGACACGAGACGTCAAACCATTTCCCGAAACGGTCGAAATCATGAATCTGCTGGAATCTGTTCTGGTACGTAATCCTAACCATCCAGGCGCCATTCATCTCTACATCCATACAGTCGAATATGCTCGCCCTGAACTTGCGGAAAGCGGTGCGGACAGACTTCTAAAGTTGGTACCAGGTGCTGGGCATCTGGTCCATATGCCTTCTCACATATACAGACGTATTGGTCGTTATCACGATGCAACTCTTAGTAATCTGGCTGCAATAGAGGCCGACGAAGACTACATCACCCAGTGTCGTGCCCAAGGAGTCTATCCGTTGGCGTATTACCCGCATAATATCCATTTCCTCTGGGATTCCAGTACAATGGAAGGTCGCAGTGATATCGCGCTTGAAGCCGCGCAAAAATCATCTTCAAAAGTGCCGGAAGGTGTTTGGCGTGATATTCCTCTTCTGCATCAGTTTTTAGTAGCACCACTCTTTGCCTACACAAGGTTCGGAAAATGGGAAACGATTTTGACCGAGCCTCAGCCCCCTGAAGACAGCCCATTCTGGACAGGCATTTGGCATTATGCCAGAGGATTATCTTTTACCGCAAAGGGTGATCTCGATGCGGCAGTCGATGAACTTGCAAAACTGAGAAAAATATCAACAATTGATTGGCTGGTAGATTACCGCGTAACCTTTTCAAGAAATGGTGCGAAGGCCATTCTCGACATAGCTGCAGTAGTTCTCTCCGGTGAAATCCAATCAAAACAAGGCAATTATGATAAAGCGATTGCGGAGTTGCACCGTGGTGTCCTGCTGGAAGATAACCTCATTTACAACGAACCGCCGGATTGGCACGTTCCTGTTCGCCAGATATTAGGTGCAGTACTTATTGAAGCGGAAAAACCAGAGGAGGCTGAAGCTATCTACTGGCAGGATTTACGTCAGAACCGGGAGAATGGCTGGTCACTATTTGGCCTAATGCAAAGCCTTCGCAGCCAGGGTAAAGAAGCAGAGGCTGAAGTTATCGAAACAAGGTTTAATAACGCCTGGAGTAAGGCGGACATTGTTTTAACAGCCTCACGCATAATGGGCAATCCTGCCAAACCAACAACTAAGGTTGTAGGGGAATAGCCGAAGATGGGGGGCTAAATAAAGAACGGCGTTTTCACTTTAAAGCGATGTTTGAGGAAGGGAGGGATCCGCCGTGATATGTTCTTTAACACTCGGAGGGGGACCCATCGATTTGTATGGGATAAATAAATGCGAACAATTATATTTTTCGTTGTCATAATCTGTTGCGTAGCGTTAGGAATATCTTGTTTGACCGCAAGGGCTGATTCGCAAGGCAACGAAGTAGGCATTTTAGACGGTATGGTTTTTATTGGTCATGTGGGCCCAAAAGGCAGTGACGCAAATGGAGAAGACGAAATTGTCTTTCAAGATGGACAGTTTCTTTCAACAAGCTGTAGTAAGTATGGTTTTGGGTCAGCACCGTACATTGCCTCCCGGGATGGTAATAATATCATTTTTAAAGCGATAACGCATAGTCCTAATAACGGACAAATCAATTGGCACGGAAAGGTCGTTGGTGAAAAAATAGAAGCTTCATATATTTGGAAGAAAGAGCGATGGTATTGGTTTGATGCAAATGAAGAAAATTGGTTAAAGGCACGCCTTAAAAAGAAATAGTAAGATTTTTCTCCATTAATCAGGAATTTTAATTACCACAAGAGAAACATCGTCCTCTTGATCTTGATCACCCCTGAAATGATTGACTGCAGCCATCAATGATTCACTAATCTCGGTTGCGGTTTTGCCCAAATTTTCTGCCACAATTTGCTCAAGCCGATGTTTACCGAATTGGATTCCATCTGTATCACATGTTTCCCAGATTCCATCAGTTCCGATCAATATCACATCCCCAGATTCCAGTTGATCTCTGGAGTTTTCCGAATAGATAATATCACAATCTACTCCCATAGCAACACCTGGACCACTCAATGAAACTATAGAGTAATCAGTATTGCAGAAAAGCCATGCAGGATCATGCCCGGCACGCACCCACCTCAACTCATGGGTAGCAGGGTTGATTTCTATTATAAAAAGTGTGACAAATCTGCCACTTTCACCCACGTCTGCGGTAAGATCATGGTTGACAGATGTTATGATTTGGGAGAGATCAGAAACAGTCTCATAGCGTCCACGAATGAGCGCTCGAACTGTTGTCATGAGTAATGCCGCACCTATTCCATGACCAGTAACATCACCGACGACAATACAAACCGTCCCGTCCTTTCCATTTAGTACATCGATATAATCGCCCCCCGTTTCTTCGCAATAGATCATTTTTGCAGCAATATCTAAATTTGATATGCTTGGATCAATCTCAGGGAAAAAAAATTGCTGCACCTCCTTGGCTATTTCCAAGCCTTGACGCATGCGTATGCCATCCTCGAGTTGTAATGTCATTCTATTAAAAGCATCAGCAACCATTTGACGTTCATCTCGGGTGTTAAACTCTAACTTTGTTGAAAAATCCCCAGCGGAAAGACGTCCGAAAGCTGATATTATTGAGAAAAAAGGTGCCAGCATACTACGAGAGCGATAAACAGCAATGACCACCATAATTATTACAACAACTGAAACTAATAAAAAACTGTCGAGGCTTAACCATTTGCTGAGTCGTCCTGGGTGCCTGGCTATTCGATAGATAACTTCGCGTTCGGACAAGATATTGAGAATCCCCAATCCTATTTCAGTTTTTGAGTAGGACAAAAGTGAAACATCACCTTCATATGGTACTGACACGTATCCTTGCGTACCATATTTTCTTCCTTCCAAAAGAGCCATAACTGCATCTTTGGTTTCAAACTTTTGACTGAGAGAAAATGTTTCGGCTTTCCAGTCAGTACTATCGTACAGTAGATTTCTTGTGCCAATGACAAAAGAAATATCATTTTTGGTTTTCTGGGGGGAATCAACCCTCAGCAATAGAGTTTTCATGTATGGAGACCACTGGGAGGATGGTCTTACAGCGTCAAGCAATTTTATAATGTCAAAATCAATAGTAATATGCCCCAGCATTGAACCGTTATGATCATGGACAGGCAGGCCAAAAGTGATGTAACCTTTTTCAAAAGTGTTTAAGGAGTTGGTTTCAGGTAGAATCCAGATGGGCTTATCTGATGCTGACGATATACCTTCTTGAAATGGATAGATTGTCGAGAAAGTCTTTTCGTCAACAGGAAAACTGAGACGAAAACCACCAACAGAGGAGAAGTTAACAGATATCAAATCGTTCCGAAAAATTCTCGTTTTTCGGAAACAAGTTTGTATTTGTTGAGCGATCTTTTCTTGAATCCAGGGAGTCGTATTTTGAGAGAATGTTGTATTTAATCGAAACAAAGTGTTTTCAATTTCATCTCGACAATTTTCAACATGTTTTTCGATATAAATAAGTTCTCTGTTGATATTGCGAGTATAATTATCCGCAGATTGCTGTAACTCCTTCGCTGTTGTCTGCAGAAGTAAAACTTTTGCGATCTGGTAGATCTCACTACCCAGTTTATCGAATAGCTTTTGGTTTACAAGAAAAAAAGTCAGCAATGGAACGACACTGAAAATTATCAAAATCACTAAAAATTTGGAACGAAGACCCATAGTCGCTCTCCGGTTTAATTGTCGTTGAACAGACAGGCATCAAGCTGCAACTCATTGTGGTGTGGAAAGACTACTAATCCTGAGTAGCTTGCTAATCAGATGAAAATATTTTTAGAAGATAGTGAGCGCAGAGGAGGATGACAACAGATAGGAGGAAATGAATCGAATTGTCACTTTAAATTATTTTGTACTAAATACGATAGTAAGTCAACGAAACAACGTGATAAGCATGGCAATAATTCAATTTGTTTTCTTCCTTTTTTGAAGATAACAGAAAATCTCTGACTTGACATAATCTACAGCTGAACCACACTCATTTATTTTGATTCAATTACAACAAATCTGAAGTGGCATCTTTGCCCTCCCTTCAATCTCGAAAATGGGCAGGAACCTTTCCGGGATGTTCATACAGGCTACGTACTAAAGTTGACTGTTTTAACCCTTCTCCAGGAAGCAGAAACTGATGTTTCAATGGTCCATATATTTCCAATGCATCATAACCCGAAGGAGTGGTAACAGATAGGAGATTATTCACAAATTCTCCTTTGATCTGATCAATACAGTAAATTGCAGCTATGTCCGTAACTCTGATATAGAAAATGTCAGGTAGAAAAAATAAATATGGATGCTGGACTACAGAAGAAAAGAGTTGTGTAAGGAGCGCTTATGCCACACCATCAATGAATGGCACCGAGATTATCCTGCGGGGTTAAGCTTCTTTTAAGGCTGTTTGACGAAAAGAGCATCCAGCAAATCAGCGACTGGTGGGTGATCACCAGCTTCCGCACTTGCAAAATAATAGGCGACGGTTGCGTCTGGATTTAGAATAACTGCACCTCCTAACTGCAAGGCGCTCCCTTGAATAGTGCCCGGCTTATAACCAGCAAGTAAGGCTGAGAGCCCACGGGAGAAAGATTTCAAGCCCATTACCTTACTGATACCACTCGTAAAACCCAGTATTTTGTAGGATTCTCGGGAAGGATCTGTCAGTAAGTCTCCGCGATATCCTGTCGCCTGCCGCAGTTCTCGCAGCTGTGAGGGTTCGCCTGAGCCGATGATGACAAGTTTGGCGTTTTTATCGGAAAAAGAGTTGTGATGTTGTGTCAGTTCAGCCACCTGCTGACGACAAAAAACTCAGCCAAAATGCCGGACAAATATCAGAACAGCAATGTGCTCTTTCCATAAATCCGCCAGTCGTACAGGGACTTCGAACTCATTAAAGGCGGTGATGTCCCCGAGTTGTTCAATGGCAATCTGCTGCTTAATCATGTCAACCTCCATTCTTTTGGAAATAAGTCGGCAACAATTACAACACACATAAAAAATTGTTGTGACATATGGATGCAGTCTGAAAGTGTCAGTGTCGGCGAACGCTTAAGATACCTCCATGGTAAGCATTGTTTCGTCCACTGTGTTTTTTTATGCCCAGTCGATGTAACGCTCCTGCCTGCAGAGAATGTGCTTATTTATTTTGAGTGGTTACAATAAAAGGATAATGGCAGTTAATAACCTTTGCCTGCCAATCGTTTAAAAAATAGGTCTTCATGGTACAGGAATGCAGAGAAACTAGTAGCAATAGAGGGGAGTATGACTACCTCAGATCAGGACAGCTCAATCATGCAAGACATACAACATAACTGTAATATCTCAGACGCCAGAGACCATGGCATTTACACCATGTGCACCATGGTGCTGAAGCTTCGTAATCTCTACAAGTGGGAAAACGGGTTAGAGCCGTGGCAGGAACCTGAATCAGCTGATCTGCTGGATTGGATCGAGGCCAAGGAAAATTACTGGCAAACGATAGCAGAAGAACCATATCGCCCGCTCGATATAAACGGTTGTACATACTTACCGTATGATGCTCCTGCTATAAACGCAAACTTCAGCGATAAACAGATGGTATACGGTGCAGGATACGGCAGATCGATGAAGGCTGTTTTTTTCCTTGCCGAGAAAATAGAACAACGCACTGTAGCTGGTCTCCCTGTGTTCATTTTGGGAAAAGAAAGAGCAAGGGAAATGGCCAGTCCTTTTGCGATGGCACAAGATGGCGTGATCATTATCAGAAAAGAATCTCTCCGGTATTTTTTATGGGACTATATTCAGGAACTACGTTCCTCCTGTCGGAGTTCCTTGCGTCATGCACTCCAGCTTCATGGGGTATTGCAGGATGGCCAGTTAGATCAGCAAAAGCTCAAGGATACTCTCGATGACATCGTTGATGCGGAGCTGGACCTTTTTGTTTATCACGAAGTTGGTGAAGTGCTGCAAACGACATTTGACAGTTCAACACTACAGAAAATTATTTCCCGTTTTCCTGGGTCGGTGTATGAGCTGGTCAGTCGCTCCATTAAAGACATCTTGGCTGATACCCACCCCGGAGGGCTGTTGTCCCATCTCATTAAGGAAAAAAGGGAGACATCACTGAGCTTCTATGTTGGTTTTCTTGATGGTTTGCGCAAAGAGCTTTTTCCTGAAATATTTGAAGCCCAGAAAAAATTTTGTGATGATCGGGATTGGCAGGGAATCGAACAGGCCAGGAGAATATGCAGAGACAATACCCTGAATTATGCCGAAAAGATAAAAACAATTTCTCAAAAAATCGGACATGCATCCGACAATCATGTTCGCGATCTTTTTAATCGTCAGGTCTTAATGCCGCTGGGACTTGATATTCCAAAAATTAGAACCTTACAGATTGAATTCTTGCCGTTTACCGGGGCTAGCAATCTCCGTCTACTTCGTTGTTGCAATTGTTGGTAACTCTTCAGATCGATACAAAAGATCGCCATTTCCCATGTATTTTTCGAGAACACAGACGGTAAGCCCATGGATTCCCTCTACTCATTCGCGGAAAGCAGACTTTCGTCAATCGTTTTATCGTTCCCACGCTGGAGCGTGGGAACGATATACGCTGGAGCTGGGGAACGATAAAATTGGCTACAGAAAACTAAATAATTCACATTGAGATCTGTGGATAATCTTCAATAACTGATATCTTATGCCCTATGTTTAAATTGAACAAACAAGATGCAAGGCGGTTACTGGTGCTGCATCATTTCCAACCAACCTCGCTACAAGGGGCATTTGAGCGCTTAGGGAGTGTGCAATATGATCCGCTGAATCCCGTCGGACGAAACCATGATCTGGTCCTGCAGGCACGGGTTCCTGATTACACCGTGGGTGACTGGCAGGAGTTTGCCTACCGGGAGCGCTTTCTTTATGATGGCTGGGACAAGCAGGCATCGCTGGTTTTGATGAGCGATTATCCGATGCGGCGTATCTACTATGACTGGCACACACCGCGCTGGCGTGAAGCGATACTCAACCGATACCCCCAGGCGGTTATAACAGTTTTGGACGAATTGCAGGATCGAGGTCCACTGAGCAGCACCGATTTTGACTACCAAGAGCATCTCGACCAGTGGGAGGGTTCCTGGTACGGCCCGAAGTTGACCAAAAATGTGCTCCGCGCCCTGTGGCATACTGGTCAGGTACATACATGTGGACGGAACAAGGGGAGACATGTCTACGACCTGGCCGAGAGGGTTATCCCCAGTCACCTTTACCAGGCGAAACCAATACCTGCAAAACAGAGCATCGAGTGGTTGATACTGTTGCGACACCAGGCGCTTGGCTTAATGCGTCCGAATGCCGGAACGGCAGTTTGGAGTTTTGGGATTTCGGCACCGGAGCGGCGAGAGAAGTTAAAGGAACTGATTCAACGCAGCCTCCTGTTGGCTGTGGATGTTGAGGGGGTGATCTATCATGCCCTACCGCGCACTCTCGAACACCTTGATGCGACTATAAAGAAAGAACATCACATGCGGTTTGTCGCCCCGCTGGATCAACTCATGTGGGACCGGCCGGCCGTTGCCAACCTGTTTAACTTTGACTATGTATGGGAAGTCTACAAGCCCGAAAAACTCAGGCGTTGGGGATATTACGTTTTACCGGTGATGCTGGACGACCGATTTGTGGCCCGAATCGATTCAAGACTGAAGGATGGCATTTGGGAGATTCACAAGTGGTATTGGGAGGATGGGATTGAAACCACGCCGGAAATGCTGCAGGCACTTGAACAGGCAGTCAGCCGATTTCGACGCTATCTTGGGGCTGATACCCTGAAATTACCCAGGGGCTTGAATCAACAGACCAGAGGCGCTTTCAAGTCAGGGTTTAAGACGACACACTAAGAAAATTTACGTCACGCCTCCGGCACGAACTCACCTTTCCCCTCTCGATATCGCCGTTCACGTGCCGCTGTATCCTGCTGATAGTACGCACACAAGACGTTATAGAGCTCCGGGTATTCTTTCTCCATCCGCAATGGCCGGTCAAAGAATATTTCTGTGGCTACAGCAAAAAACTCTGCTTCGTGGACAGCCCCATAGGGATCAAGCAGGCTCTTCCCTCCCTGTTCCACTGTTTTCTTTAACCGGAAAAACTCTCTTGAGCATATCTCCACCCACTGCCGATAAAGTTTGACAGTATGGAGTTCAGGGGTGCCATCCGCTGTACCATCCCGCATATCCAGGAGATGGGCAAACTCATGGTATACCACATTATGACCTCGCTCCGGGTGGCGGGCACCACGCTGCACAGCATCCCAGACCAGTATTACCGGCCCGCGCAGCCACGCCTGGCCAAGGATTGCCTGTTGATCCGGCACTATCCCCCAGCTTTCTGTAAAAACACCGGGTCTCGATTCTGGCAGGGTGACCGTCGTCGGGTAAACAAGGACCGAATCAAGCTCCACATATTGAAATGCTGGCAAGCCGAGCACTAAGAAACAGGCTTGTGCTGCGATAACAACTTTAATCTCATCGGTTAACTCCAGATTGCCACAACCTTCAAAATTTTTCTCACTGATAAAAATCTGAATTAACTGCTCTAACTGGTGCCGTTCTGCCTGATCAAGATATCCATAGTGAATCACAGTCTCGGAAAGAATATCTCGCCACGGTAGTGGGAATGATGTCTGTAATATTTTTCGTCTACGTCGTTTTCGAAGCCAGTTAAACATGCTCAGTTCACTCTTTATTTAATTCAAAACCTAAGTTGGCATGGCTACAAACCGTAATCATATGCAACCGAATAAATGTTTTATACTATCGACTACATACAGATACTTACTTTCTTTCCGCGTCCCAAGTTGTCTTCAATAAAAAGATACCAACAGGAATATAAGATGCCAGGGCAAGAGCGGCAATATTTTGAAAACTTGCCTCGGTCTCTGGAGAATAGATAAGAAGATAGGCCACCAGAAGCGGCATTTTATCAAATTGAAAAAAGGTAAAAAAGCTTAGAACAAATCGCCGCATGAGATCAGGATGGCGATCAGATATTCCCTTCGAAGCCCTATAAAACAGATAGCACGAAATGGAGATCCCCAGCAGAAACAAACAGGTACCAATGACGACATCCATAGTCAGGGAAGACGTATCGCTGGAAAGCTTCTTAGCATCGGAAGGAAACCAGAACACAGACGAGAGAAAGAGGCTGGTCAGATACCCGCCAATCCCACCGGCCAGATATTTAAAGTGGCTGGCAGAAACCTGCTCTCCCTCCGTGGGTTTCACTTTTACCAAAAAAAGTGCGAGGGTCATCCCCGCCAGAATCAAACCTATCAGAAAATAGGGCCAGGCAGGCACCTTGGAGAAAACAGGAAAAAAAGCCCTCTCTGCATCTATCGGCAAATAGAACAGTATCCCGAAAAAGAACGAGCAAAACGCCCCAAAGCCAAGCAACAATCCGGTCATCATTTGCGCCAGGCCCGCAAGATAGCTAAAGCCAGCCACAAAAGATGCAAACCCTGCAATAAGAACTCGTACCACCATCTGCTGGCAATCTCCTTTAAAGTGGATGCAACCTGCTACGTCATTATCCTTTAACTGACCCTGTTGAAAAGAGCGGGACTCATTTCAGTGCCTCTTGGGGGGAATAAGTACCTTGAGTCAAATTGATTTCTTGGAGAAAACAAGTAATCAATCTGTAAGGTACTAATAACTATTGTCCCAGAATGTTACAACTTATTCCAGCAGAAAAGAAGCATCGTCTCAGGTAACAGTCAGCAGCAAACCAAAGATGGTAAGCACCACCCCGGATATTTTCTCAACCACAAAAACAGATCGCCCAAACCATTCCCTTACTCGTTCCCGCCCTATAAGCATAACCACCCCACTGTCCCAAACGAAAACCACCGTCGTCATCCATAGTGCGTAAAGACACCGGGTCGGAAAAGCGGTTTTGTCCGAAACCATAACCGTAAAGAGTGCCAGATAAAAAATAACATTCTTTGGATTGAGGATGCCCGACAGAAAACCGATAAGAAACTGCTGGCCAAGATGGTGCACCTGCAGAAAACCAGTAGAGTCTTGCTGGTCAAGAGAACGTATGGGCGTCCTGAGCAACATGATCCCGAGAAACACCAGATAGAATGCCCCAAGATATTTGAGCGTTGTTATCAGCCAGATTGTTTCCCTGACAACTTCAAGGCTAAAGACCGCAACAAGCAGGTACAGTGCGTTGGCGACAGTAATACCTGCACACACGCTGATAGCATAGCGAATGGGCATTCTCAGAGCAGCCTGCATAATAAGAAAAAAATCCGGCCCTGGACTGAGCAGGGCAAGGAAATGGGCTGTTGCGATGAGTAAAAATTCCATATCATTCTCCTTTTTTAGTACCTTCAGAGGGTACTGAAAAGAGTACCTCTCAAGGAGGTATCGAACATAATCCCGGCTTATTTCCCGTTTACCGGGGTTCGAGAATGATAGAGGCTTTTCAAGGAGAATTATTGTACAAAATTGACGCGGTATTCCTGGGGAGTCACGGTAGTCATCGCCTTAAAATGACGATGAAGGTGACTTTGATCGAAGAAACCGCATTCCAGAGCTGTTTCGGCTATATCCATCCCCTCCTGCAGATATTTTCTGGCCTGCTCTACCCTGCAGTTCATGCGATATGCATGGGGCGTGATACCGGTGACGGCCTTAAACCGACGCAGCAATGTATAGGGATTTACCCCGAGCTGCCCAGCCAGTGGTTCCAAGGTTATATCCTCTTTGAGGTTTTCACCAAGGAGCGTTTTCAATCGCTCGATATTTTCCGGTATTTCCTGGCGAAGAGCCTGCACTCGACAAGCACGACTAAAAACAGCACTACTGAGATCAACAAGTAATTGCTCCTTTTCCAATAGATGCACAGTCGAATCCATTAATTGCTCTACAAC
>FLOH01000939.1_pt1 | contig 50251 bp, 54 predicted proteins | sample 756751 | NCBI WGS metagenome assembly FLOH01 (sample SAMEA4026879, study PRJEB14308) | marine metagenome | biome: coastal water; material: water | depth 74 m | reverse complement strand
AATTTCTGACACTTTGAAATCGTCGGCCATCGAGACGGGAGATTATTTATGGACGCGGATCTCCGCAAAATCGATCGTCACTCCCTTCTGAGAGGCTTGCAAAAAATAAGGAACAACTGTAATCTCAAGGCACAATGAATGCAGGGATAGTCTTACTAGCAGTACTTATATTGGCATCGGGCTTTTTTTCTGGAGCAGAGATTGCTCTTTTTTCGTTATCCAGGTCTAAAATACGCGCGCTTCAAGAGCAAAAAAGAAAGAATGCGAAAGGGTTAGCGCTTCTTAAGGAAAATCCTGAGAAGCTTCTTATTACAATTTTAATCGGTAACAACCTGATCAATATCGGGTCTTCCTCCTTAGCGACCGTCATTGCTTTGGAAAAATTCGGGTCAGCCGGGGTTGGTATCGCGACCGGTGTGATGACATTCTTGATTTTATACTTTGGCGAGATTATTCCAAAATCTTTGGCGCAGAGGTACGCGGTAGGGTTCGGTCTCTTCATCTCACCTTTTATGAGAATTCTAATGATGGTTATGTCTCCCGTTACCGCTTTGTTTCATTTTCTAACCATTGGATTCCAGAGGGTGTTCCGAATGGAAGGCACTCCTCTTTTGGTTTCTGAGGAAGACGTGAGGGCGATGGTCGATCTAGGTCACGAAGAGGGTCAGCTAGAGACCGACGAGAAGGAGATGATTGAGAAGGTATTTCTCTTGAACGACATTCATGCCGAAGACGTGATGACGCCAGAGGAATTTATTGTCAGCTTTCCGTATACAATGACGCTGGAAGAGGCAATTCCTGTTATTCAGGAGACAGGATTCTCTCGTTTTCCAATTACCTCGACGAGTGAGGGGCGGATTGATGGTGTTTTGTATATTAAGGATGTTTTTCGGTATATTGCCCAACATGCATTGGATGGAAGTATGGAGAATGCTGAGATATTTGCGACAGAGGTAAACGAGCTGATGAAGCCACCGCTATTCGTGCCAGATAGTCGTCGTGTAGATGAGTTGATGAAGGATTTTCAGGAGGAGCGTCGTCATATTGCGATAGTAGTAGATGAGCACGGCACTACGCTTGGGGTTGTGACATTTGAAGATCTTTTGGAGGAGGTTGTTGGAGAGATTGAAGATGAGAGCGATGCCGAAAACGAGATGATCGAACAGCTCGGCGAACATTCATTCATGCTGGATCCTCGAGTGAATCTGAGAAAGATAAATGCGCATGCGAGTTCTGAGTTGCCTGGACCGAAGGCGAAGACAATTGGGTGGTTGGTGCTCAAGGAGTTCGGACGAATTCCTTCTAAGGGCGACGCAGTTACCATTCAAGGGTACAGGTTTATTGTTGAGGAGGCCGATGACCGACGTATAAAGCGTGTGAAAATGGTGAAAACCGCAGAGGCAAAGCATAGGACGAATAAACAGAATGAAGAGAACGGAGAGTACATCGGCCGGTAGTTTTTGTATTGATTGATAGTAGTATCGACTGAGGTCGATTTTTTTTATGGGTTTTCCACCGTTGCAAAAGGAAGGTGGTTGGAGTAAAATATATGAACGATTAACTATCATACATAGGTGATATGGCAAACGAAATGACAGACGCAAAATTTAAAGAAGAGGTACTTGAATCAGACGTACCTGTACTCGTCGACTTTTGGGCTCCATGGTGTGGTCCGTGTAAGCAGCTTGGTCCGATCGTTGAGGAGCTCGCAACAGACAACGAGGGAAAGCCCGTGAAGATTGTGAAGATGAACGTGGACGAGCAGTCAGAAACGCCACAAAAATATGGTGTGATGAGTATCCCAACACTTATCTTCTTTAAAGGAGGAGAGCCGGTGGACCAGATGGTGGGAGTTCAGGATAAGGGAGTCCTTCAAGCAAAGCTCGATGAGCTTGCAGGATAACATTGTGGATTACAACGTTTTCATCGTCGGTGGAACAGTAGCTGGGTTAAATGGCCTTGCTAATGTTACCGGTAACCGAAACAATCAGGTGGTCAGTTCTGTGGGGCGAGGAGCGGTCGCTGCATTCTCGGCAGATGCATGCATTCAAAAGAAAAGAGGGAAGCCAGCACCGCGTGTGGAGCGGGATCATTCAGAAGAGGTCTATATATGAGCGAACCGGGCGGAAACGGACCAAAGAAATCTGTTGGGAGAAAGGTTATTCCCATTGGAGAGGGGAAGTCTAAAAGGAGGCGTGCAGCGCGACCCGATGTTCGTGCTGGGAGGCCTCAGTCGCAAGACGAGCCGTATGAGGCAGGTCAGCCCCTGAGCGCGGAGTGGAATAAGGTTTTTGATGGTGTCAAAAAAATGACGACGGAGATCAATGAATATTACCAGGATCGATTGAAGTTGGAAGAATACGAAGAATTTGTGTATGACCTCATGGATAATGTGGAGAGATTTGGTGTAATGTTAGAGGCCGTTGACGTGCCAGGGACGCGGCTTATGTCTCGAGAGACGCAGATAGGGAAAGAGATCGACATTATGAAGGCGAGTTTTTCCCTAGTTGATGAAGATGGCTTAAGAGATGTGGCTAGGCATGTCGCTGAGCATCCTGACATACATGCAGTAATTATTTTTCGGCAGTATATTGAGCATAATGACCCAAAGGCGCTGCCAGAGTTAGTTTTTATAAAAAGTGTTGAAAAAACGACGAACGGTGAGTATATTATCATGGAGGAGGTTGGAATCAATGAGGAGTTGATACAGGCATATGAGCATGTAGATATGGTGCCGCCGATTACAAGAGAACGAAGATTCACTCCCGGCTCACGTCCAGATGGACAAGATCGCCTACTTTTTGTGGGAGGAACGAAGCCTAAGGGGAAGAAACCTTTCCGAGATGACCAAACTATTAGTCGTGTTGCATAGGACGGTTGCAACCAGTCACCACAGACGGTATGATACCTTTGTTGCTTTAGTATTACGTAATCATACGATCACATGCCCACACTATCAGACCGAGCCGAGTCAATGCCGGCTTCACCGTTACGAAAATTGGCCAATGCGGCTGTTGAAAGAGAAAAGAACGGCATAAAGGTCCATTATCTGAATATTGGTCAGCCGGACTTGGAGACGCCACCGGAGTTTTTTGAGGGATTGAAGGCGTTCGATGAAAACCCTATTGCCTATGCTCATTCACAAGGTATTTCTGAGACAGTCGACGCATGGCGCGAGTACTATAAAGGAATGGGGTACGACCTGGAGCACGACGAGGTCATGGTGACCAACGGTGGGTCAGAGGCTCTCGTGTTTGCAATGGCTGCCATTGGTGATCCTGGTGATAATTTGATTGTATTTGAGCCGTTCTACACGAACTACAACGGATTCGGAAAACTAGGAGGCGTTAACATGAAGCCGGTGACCTTGAGTATCGAGAACAACTTCCATTTACCTAGTGACGAAGAGATTGAGGCACAAATCGACGAGAAGACACGCGCCTTGGTGGTTTGCAACCCATCCAACCCAACCGGTACGGTGTACACCATGGAAGAGCTGAAGCGACTCGTTGACATCGCAATCAAGCACGACCTCTTTATTATTTCTGATGAGGTTTACCGTGAGTTTGTGTTCGAGGGGGAGGTACACAGCATGTTGGAGTTCCCTGAAGCAGCAGATCGAGTGGTGATGATCGACAGTGCCTCAAAGCGATTCAACTCATGTGGTGTACGAATCGGAGTGATTGCATCCAAGAACAAAGAAATCATCACAACCGCTGTGAAGTTTGGAATGGCTCGCCTCTCTGTCGCTACCATCGAACAACGGGCATTAATTCCGGTGTTGGAAAATGCGGCAAAGATCATTCCTCCTGTTGTAGAGGAGTACAGAAAACGACGTGATGTCGTATACGCTGGACTACAGTCTATTGAAGGTCTGCAGGTGGCGAAACCTGAGGGCGCGTTCTACATTATATGTGGTCTTCCTGTAGATGACGCAGAGGTGTTCTCGAAGTGGATGATTGAAGAGTTTGACCATGAAGGAGAAACGCTCCTGGTTGCACCAGCGCCAGGGTTCTATGCAACCCCGGGCAAAGGGAAGCAGGAGATACGACTTGCCTACGTACATAGTGCGGAAAAGTTAGAGAGGGCGATAGAGCTCCTCAAACTGGCAATCGAGGAGTATAATAGCAACATGTAGAACCGCTTCGGTAGTCCGAATGCAGCCCTACACAAGAGAGAGATGAGGAGGGGTTGAATATAAAGAACAACGAACAATACTATGGCAAACCCATTTAAAGACGCACAAGACCAATTGAAGAAAGCAGCTGCATTCATGCCTGATCTAGACCCTGCAGTCCTAGAGCGACTCAGTAAGCCCATGCGCGAGTTGCATGTGTCGATCCCTGTCCGTATGGATGGTGGAGCACTAAAGGTATTTTCGGGATACCGCGTGCAGTATGACGATTCTCGTGGGCCCAATAAAGGAGGTATTCGTTTTCACCCACAGACAAATATTAACGAGGTGAAGGCGCTCGCATTTTGGATGACCTTTAAGTGTGCGACCGTTGGAATTCCCCTTGGTGGAGGTAAGGGTGGTGTGACGGTGGATCCCAAGAATCTATCGGAGCGTGAATTGGAGCAACTCTCTCGTGGGTGGGCTCGTGCAATGAGTCAGTTTATAGGTCCGGACAAAGACATTCCAGCACCAGACGTCTACACCAACCCAAAGATCATGGGGTGGATGATGGATGAGTACTCTCAGGCCGTTGGTTCGTATAGCCCAGGCGTGTTGACCGGAAAGCCGTTGTCAGTTGGCGGGTCACAAGGGCGTGGCAGCGCAACAGCACAAGGAGGAATCTATGTGACCTCTGAGTTAATGAAGAAAATGAAGATGAAGGCACCGAAGGTTGTGATTCAGGGATTTGGAAATGCCGGATCGATCTATGCGCACCTCGTCACAGAGCTGGGAGGTAAGGTCATCGCTGTGTCGGATTCAAAGGGCGGTATTGTGAACGAGAAAGGCCTAGACGTGAAGGCTGTTGAGAAGCATAAGATGAAAACCGGCTCTGTTGTAGATTTTGAGGGAGCCAAAAATGTAGATAACGAGAAGATATTGATGCTGGCCTGTGACATCCTGGTGCCAGCCGCATTGGAAGGTGTTATTACTAAAACGAATGCAGGTCGTATTAAAGCAAAAGCAATTGTTGAGCTGGCAAACGGCCCAACAACACCGGAGGCAGACGAGAAGTTGGCAAAGAAAGGAATTGTCCTCGTGCCAGATATTCTTGCGAATGCGGGTGGTGTAACTGTCTCCTATTTCGAATGGGTACAGAACTCCATGCAGTACTACTGGAGCGAACAGGAGGTGCTCGAGAAGTTAAAACCGATCATGGTGAACGCTTTTGATGCGGTATGGGATGCTTCTCAGAAGAATCAGACCGATATGCGAACCGGAGCATACATTGTTGCAACAGCACGGATTGCCGAGGCAATGAAAGACCGCGGACGAGTCTAGTGCAATTAATGTGCTTAAGGTAGTTGCTGCATAAGCAGTGCATCAACGCAAAAAAATATCGGCAACTGGGCCGGTGTTTTTTGTTATCTCAACTCTATTCTGTTTTTGCCGAACTGCTTTGACGTGCAGATGAAATAGCGCGTTCCATATACCATTTATAGGCACGGTCATGTGATCCTGTATCCTGTCGGTATACGCGATGTGGCCCTGCCAGCTTGGTCCAGTCCTCCGCGACTCCTTCCAGGTTGAGCGGGTCATGAGGCAGGTGGAGGTCTACAAAAAGAAGGCGGGTTTGATTTTTGTGTTGTTCCAATAAACGACCAAGCACAGGGGTATTTTTTTTCAGTGAAGCGTAGAGAGTCACGAGTTCATCCTCGGCTCCAGCCTTGGTGAGTTGTTCTACGGTCGAGGCAATTCGTTGAATATAGGTAAAGATTCCTTGCATCGACTCGGTTCCCCAGCGAGTGGAGCTCGAGAGAGATTCCTTCTTGTTGTCATTCCTTCCATGCATAGAGGGGATGAACAGGAGGTCAAGATCCTGATGTATTGGGTAGTCTGGTGTACGGGGACCGATAGCGGCTGAGCCAGTGACGATAATTGATTCTATTGGAGTGCCGCCGCGACGTGAATAGGCCCTCATATTTTTCTTCCACGACTCGACAGAGTGGTTGAGCTCGTCTGTGTCCATTGATAGCCCTTGGGCGTCACGCGCTAAGGCGGTCACCCGATCTGGTTCACGAAGTAATTGTCCTACGGCTGCGCCTCCCGCTTGCACGAGGCGATCACGGCGCTCCTCAAATTTTTTGACCGCACGCTTATTGTCCCAAAAACTTAGAAAGTAGAGACGAGCAAATTTTTCTTGTTCATCCGGTGACTCGTCCTGGTCTGCAGCCGAGCGTAATGCCTCATCACCCGCCAACTTATTATCCATCACTTCGGTCATCATGTGCCGAATCCAAATGCGACGAACGTCACCAGGCACCTCTCTGCGCCATGTTTCTAGAGCTTCATTTGAACCCATCTTCCGGTAGGCTTCTAAAGATGCCCTTGTAGTATCATGTGTCCCGCCATTTTTTTCGTTTCCCATAGGTGTATTGTACTGGAACCAGCTCTAATGACCAAGAAGCTACCATTTTACGTTGACAGCACCTCTTGAATCCAGTAAAGAGTAAGGTGTTCTGCAGCTCGCAGACGTTCCATAAAAATCAACAACCGCGCCACCAGGCGCAGGAAAGGAGGAGAGCATGACTCTTCGTCCTGACGTACTTTGCGGCCTGGTAGCGATGGTCGGTTTCGGCCTTTCCACCATAACCGCGCAGCCAGCGACGAAGGTCATGGGAGAGGCGCGCACGGTGATGTGGCGCAATATTCTCATGACCGCCATCATCGCGGCAATCCTGCCGTGGATGATCGAGTTCTCGCGGATTACCGCGGGGTCGCTCGTGACCGCTATCCTGATCGCCTCGTGTGGGTACATCCCGTTGTACTACTTCTACAAGGGGCTTCGGGTTGGCAAGGCCGGAGTGGTCGCACCGATCGCAAACGCGTCTTCCTTGATCTCCGCCGGGATCGGCATCTACATCCTGGGAGAAAAGGTTGGGTACTGGGGAATCATTGCGATCATCATCACCGCGATGGGCGTGATCGTTACGACGGTCGATCCCAAGAAGTGGCGACGATCCGAACTTCTGACCCTGAAGAGTGGCGCACCGTATGCGCTCGTTGCTCTCATCGGTTGGGGGTTCTTCTACCCCATCATCCAGGTGCCGGTGAAGCAGATGGGTGCATGGCCCGTTGTGTTCATCACCGAGTTGACGATCGCGATCGTCGCGATCGGCCAGGTATTGCGGCAGGAGAAGGTGTACCTGCCGACGAGGACACGCAACCAGATGACATTGCGCACGCTGGTTTACTGGAGGCAGTGGAGGCTGTTCTGGCGGGCGGTAAAGAACAACATGTTCGGCCACCACCGTCGGCGACACTGGCGCAAGCTGAAGCAGGCATTCCGTGTTCCGCGAGGGAAGATGCGGTGGTTCTTGCTGGGACAAGCTGTCTTCGGTGCCATCGCGGCCGTCGCGTTCAACCTTGGCCTCGAGCTGGGGTACGTCAGCGTTGTCGACCCAATCGCCTCTGCCAGTCCCGTGATTGTCGTGATCGGCGCGTACCTCTTCTTCCGGGAGCGGCTGGAGAGGAGGCAGTACGTCGGCGGCGTTATCGCGGTCATCGGCGTGATCTGGCTCGCGATCTCCACCTCTTGAGTTCGACGTAGTATTGGAGGGTACTACGTCTCTTTTTTTATGAATTTTTGGAGTAAAAAAAATGCCCAACTTCCCCGCGGGCAGGAAGTCAGGTGTTTGGCGCATGTGCGGTCAGGTGACCTTCAGAGCGTCAGCATGAACTCCGTCGCGTCGGTCAGCTGTCGACCGTTCCGGAGCACTTCGGTCATGGCAGCAACACCGTGTCCGATGTTGCTGCTCCGGATGCCGGCCGTTGCGCCGATCGCCTGGAGTGTCGCGGACAGGTGGGCGCTGGAGCACTGGGTGCCCATCACCCCGACGCGGATGATGCCATGGCCCCCGAAATCGCCGGCGACCGCGAGTCCTTCGTTCTTGAGAAGGGAAGCGCACCACTGCTGCGGCGTCAGGCCTTCCGGCACGCGGATCGCGATCGCCGACTGCAGGCGCTGGAGGTTTGACGCAAAGAGCTCAAGCCCCATCGCTTCCACGCCCACAGTGAACGCCCGGCTGTGGACCGCCTGGTTGATCCACCGCTCCTGGAGCCCTTCTTGGGTGATCTGTCGCAGTGCGCGGTAGAGCACGTAGAACCCGTGAACGTTCGCGGTGTAGTGGTACGCGCCTTCGCCCCAGAACTTCCAGGCCTCCAGCGGGTTGAAGTACCACTCGCGTCCCAGCCAGGAGATGGAGTCATCCTCCAGGTCGGCCGATTCCAGCTGTAGCGCGGGGTTGGTCGCGACGCGCTCTTCCCACACCTTGTCGGAGAACGCCACCGCGGCGCATCCCGGCATGGCCGAGAGCCCCTTCTGGGACCCGGTCACCACAACGTCAACCCCCCATGCATCCATGTAGAAGGGGAGAACGCCGGCGGTGCAGACGGTGTCGACGACAGTCACGATGCTCTTCTTCTGGCACAGCCGCAGGATCGGCAGCATGTACAGGTTCAGAGTGCCAGTCGAGGTTTCACCATGGACCATGGTCACGATCTGCGGCCGGTGCCGCTCGATGGCTTCCTTGACCTCCTCCGCCGTTGGACACTTGCCTGGGTCGACCTTGAGGATCCGCACCCGAGCGCCGAGGGTCTTGGCGAGGATCGCGAACCGGTTGCTGAAGTGCCCCATGTCGATCACGAGGACCATGTCACCGGGACGGATCACGCCGGCCAGCGCCATTTTCATGCCGCCGCTGGAGGCCGCGGTCGTCCCGATCACGTGCTCGGCCGTGGTCTGGAAGACATACCGGAGGCCATCCTGCACGCCGGCAAGCACCAGGGACATGCGTGAACCGACGTGGGTACCGGCACGGTGCGCAGCATCAACGACGGTTCGGGGAACGCGGGTCGGACCCACACCTCCCAGGCGCGGGGCATCGCCCACAAGTTCTTCGAGAGATGGCATTTCCTTCGGGTCAAAGATCTGCATCGTGCAGTCCTTTCTTAATTTGCTTCAGCGGAATTCGCCTTGGCTGTTGTATAGGTGCGCGAGGCAAGGTCACACGCGTTCGTGTGAGGCGCAAGGCCTCGTAAGTTACCGACTTTCGTCGGGCGATGATATTCCTCTTTTACCATCGTCCGCAGATGTCATGTACGCGTCTGCCGAGCCTATTCTATTTTGGTTGTCGCTCTATCTCAAAGAGCGCCGGTAAGGCGCCCTCTCAATTACCGCCAGCGCTGCTCCGCGCTGTCTCGGCTCTCTGGTTCTGAAATGTCAAACCATTTACCCTGGAATGGGTACCCGCAGAGACCACCTTGGCTTGCGAGTTGTGGTAGTACAGCATCCTCTAGAGACTGCGTATCATCTGTAATATGTGAGAAGAAGTCTGCCTCAAGTAAGTAGACGCCGGCATTGACCAGTCCATGCTCGCCCTTTGCTCCTGGCTTTTCTTCGAAGCTTACTACTTTTGCGCCTTCCATACGCGCGACACCAAACGAACCGGCCTGTTCTTTGTATGTGAGAGCAACAGTGGCCGTCCCCGCGCATTGTTGATGGTATTCTAGGAAGTCACTTAGATTAAGGTCGATTAGCACGTCGCTATAGATAAGTAAAAAGGTATGATCGATTTTATCTCGCACAAGAGCTAACGCGCTGCCGGTTCCAGCAGCAGATGGGTCCTCGACAAATTCGACGTTCAGTCCCCATTGAACTCCATCTCCGATGTACTCACGAAGCTCTGAACTTTGCTCGCCAACAACAAGAACTACATCACGGATACCGTTCTCCTTTAACATATCAAACGTGTAGGCGATCACGGGTCGATTACGCACTCGTGTTAGTGCTTGAACCGCGCCATCCTCACCACCGGCCAGAATGACGGCCTTTTGAATGCCAAGACCGAGGTGCTGTCCCAAAATAAATTCAATCGCGTGGGAGCGATTTCGGATCTTGTCTCCATCTACAAAGCGGTCCAATAAAGGAAGGAGGTCTTTGCGCAGGGTAATAGTGATGCGGTCTTTTCCTGAGGGTTGTTGAGCGGCCATGGGTATATTTTCTATATGATACTGTCATATAAGATCATACCAGAGGGGGCTCCTGTGTCAATGCAATCGGACCAACTACATCTAAGTTTGCTGGCCACTAGGATCCAGAGTACACTTTGTCCAACAAATAAATGCGAATGATTGACAGACCGCACACAAAATACGAAAAAAGGCTGCACAAAGAGGGATGTCAATATGTGGCTGGCGTTGATGAGGTTGGACGTGGCGCATGGGCAGGTCCACTTGTCGCTGGAGCCATTGTGATGCCGCAAAAACCTCGCGTGTACGGCGTACGAGATTCAAAAAAACTTTCACCAAAGAAAAGAGAAGAGCTTGCCGTAAAATTAATGGACACAGCTATCGGGTGGGCGCTTGGAATCGTAGACAATGAAGAGCTAGACCGCATTGGTATAGGCCCTTCAAATGAGCTAGCGATGCGCAGAGCGGTCGAGGGTCTTCCGGTAGAAGCAGACTTCGTATTAATCGACGCATTTAAGATTGTTGGCCTTCCCGCGAAGCAAACAGCAATTCCACACGGTGATGCAATGATCTATTCGATCGCGGCGGCCTCGATTATCGCCAAAGTGGCACGTGACAAGATGATGGTGAACTACCATAAACAATACCCAGAGTACGGTTTTGATGCGCATAAGGGGTACGGAACAGAGCGACACCAATTGGCGTTAGATACGCATGGCATGACACAAATCCACCGTGCATCTTTCCACCCGATGAAGAGAATGATATAGTAAACCTAGTATGGACACTAAAACTCCAGAGTTTACAATCGGAGAGGAAGACGTTGTCGACCCGGCTTCTTTATTATTGCATGCAGGCACAGATATTGGCATGACTGTTGCGGACATGGGCGTTGGTCGTGAGGGAAACTTCATGTTGACCGCAGGTGCAATGGTAGGAGAGAGAGGAACGGTGTACGCGATAGATGTGGTTAAAAGCGTGCTTGAGTTGATGGACAACAAGGCAAGCAATGCCAACATGAATAACATCAAGACAGTCTGGACCGACCTAGAAGTCTATGGAGCGGCTACCGCAATTCCAGACGGATCAGTAGATATAGGGATTCTAGCTAACACCCTCTTTCAGTCAACGAATCACGAGGCGATGGTGAAGGAGTGCACGCGGATGATTAAGAAGGGTGGCAAGATTTTGATGGTGGACTGGAAGCCGGTACCTACAGTGCTTGGCCCTCCTGTCGAATCACGCGTCGGACCAGATATGATGAAGCCTATCTCGGAGAAACTGGGCCTTACTATGATTGATGAGTTTGAGGCCGGCGAGTACCACTGGGCTATTATCTGGCAGAAGTAATACTGAATCTCCCATTGCGCCGGTACCCACTGGTCAATGTTGATTGTACACCGCCCGCAAGCGGTTTTTTATGAACACAAAAGAATTAGGACAACGTGGAGAGGAGATCGTCTGTAGAATGCTACACGAAAGAGGTCATAAAATTATTGGTCGCAATCTGCACTCGCGGTACGGTGAGCTCGATATTGTCACAGTGACAAACAGGACATTACATGTGGTTGAGGTCAAAACAAGGAGGGGTAATACGTTTGGCGCTGGCGCAGAGGCGGTCACCTCGTCAAAACTCCGCAAGATGCGCAATACAGTCTCCCGTCTACAGCAAGAGGGTCGTCTGCCGCGGTTTGCGTATAGAATGCACCTCGTAGAGGTGACGCACGGGTCAGGGAAGCAGGGTTGGAAAGTGACCTTCTACAATGACATTTTCCTTTAACAGAGGTTTATCCACAAAAAAGATACGGTACAGTCGCGTTGACCACCTCTCTTTGGTCGCGTACAATAGGTGCACAGTGTTCCTTACAATGTCATTCGGACACTCGAGGGGAGGATAGAATCCTTTTTTTATTTTCTAGGATTCTAGTCTGCGGCAGTGATATTCACTGTTGCATCTATGCGAAAGCGAGTTCCTGTCAGTGGACGCACTACTAATAAACTACGTAATGTATCTCTCTTTGAGAGGTTCGAAACGACGCTATATGAAGAAAACACTTATTACACTTCTTGGTGTAGTAACTGTTGTTGTCTTAGGAGCACAGACAGCGTTTGCCGGCACTATGCCGTCAGCCCCTGTTTTACTTGTTCCACCTGCGACCGTGTCTCAGGAATCACAGCAACCAGTTATCGCAGGAGTCGCTCCAGCGGATACCCGCGTGGCGATCTACATCAACGACGTATTCAACGGATACGCTGAACAGGTCAGCGAAGAAAATGGAGTACAGAGCTTTAAGTACACGCCGTTCCTCGCACTTGCGAAGGGGAGCGTCAATGCGATCGGAGCACGAGCGGAGGATCTCGATGCCGGAACGCGTAGTATGATGAGCGAGTACATCCTGGTGAGTATCCAGGGCATCGCCCCACAACCAATTGTTGTTGGTACCGTGGTAGAGGAGCTCTCAACAATCGAACGCCCATGGATTGTAGGGCTAGCTGGAAGTGGTCATGAGGTTGATATCTACATCGACAGGGTCTATGTCGGAACAACCGTAGCATCGGAGGATGTGAGCGGAACAGGTAGTTTCAAATTTCGACCAACAACAGCGCTGACAATGGGAGATCATCGCATTGTAGCCATCGCAACACCTGACGCCCGTGTTAGTAAGCAATCTGAGCCAAAGTTCATCGTTCAGCTTGAGGGGTCGCATGAGACGATTGTAGCGGAGGAAAGCACGGATGATGCGCCCGTAGCTGAGATAACAGAAACAGGGCCGACTGAAGAAGCGGTGGAGGAAACCGTCGAAGTGACAGCCGCGGAAGTGGAGGAAGTTGTCGAAGAAACATCTGCTGGAGAAGCTATGGAGGAGGTAGCGGAAGATCAGCCGGAAGAGGTTGTTGAGGAGGCAACCGAGGAATCAAGTGAAGAATCTGACGAGATGTCAGAAGACGATTTCGAAGAAGGTGACGACAATGAAGCCGTAGCAGACACTGAGTCCGATGATGAAGACTCGGAAGAAAGTGAAGGCAGCGAAGATGAAGAAGAGACCAGCACAGCACGAACTGTGATCGGGTGGGCACTTCTCATCATTGCCGCATTGATTCTTGTGACAAGCTTTCGTCGACGACGAACCGCACAAGGAGCAGAGGTAACTCCTGGTCCATCAACAGGCGAGTCAAAGAATGACGATCAGCTGACATTACACGCACCAAAGGAAAACAAAAACATTGAGGTCGTAAAAAAAGACGACAGCTCCAGTAACGAGTCCAACGACTCAAACTAGGCAGCGCTCACGTAAAAGACCGCCACATGGCGGTCTTTTATATTACTTAAGATTTGACCTACAGGATATCGTCTAGAAATGTCGAGACATCACCCAGTCGTAGATTCCGTATGCGTTTTTTCATTCGGTTTGGATATAGTTTAAATTGAGTTTCTATATCAAAATTTTCATCAAAAATGCGCACATACCCTTTTTTCCCAGAAAGAATGACCAGCTCATCTTTTCCGTCTCCATCAACATCGTAAACGCCCCAGTCATGTATGTAGGACGGCCAGTTGTTGCTATCCTCGGAAAAAAGAAGATCTCCGTCTAGGCTGCGCACAGTGGGCCCTTGTCGGTTTGAGCCAAGGAATATCTCGGTGGCAGAGTCATCGCCATCCATATCCGCCACGAGGAGTCTGTTTTCAGTCTCGTCAGAGTAGCGCCCTCCAGAGCCAGCATCATAACCGAGATCCGTCGTACTCAAGATAGCTCCGGTTCTACTCAGGGTCACAAAGCCATAGTCCCGGTTCGATTGAGTTGGAGAGTAGCGACGTTTTGCTGTCACTATTTCATTAACACCATCACCGTCGACGTCGGCAATGGCAAGGTTTTCACATCCACCGCTGTCTGTAGGGTTATCGCTCACATCAGTAAAGGGTAACATTCCCCGCTTCTTTGTCAGCTCCTGTGCCTCTGCATCATATGAGAAAATTTTAAGACGAGGTTTACGAACTCGGTGGTCACAGATAATTATCTCATCACCATCAACATCTGGAAGAATATCACCAACAGTAACAAACATATTCTTAATGTTCGATGATGCTTTTATTCGCGTGATTATATCCCCGTCTTGTAGGCTAACGGCTAACTTCCTTCCACTTTTTTTTATTCTTTCAAAACCGATCGTTGACGGGTCAAGGTCACCGGTCCACGTATTCACAGTTCCTTTCTCTACAATAACAGTTCGATCTTCTTTTCTGAGCGGCGAGGTACCAGCTTTAGTTCCATCAATTTCAATATGTTGCATTGAGCTATTTCTAACAACGTGGATCAGCTGATCTATTGTTTCAGCCCGTGCCGGAGCAGCCATAATAAATAATAGCGAACTAAGAGCAACTAAGAGAGTGCTTATTTGTACAATGCGGAGAGACATATTTTTTATTTTTGAGTATAAAAAAATTATACCAGAATGACACCCAACTGTCCATTGAGAATATAAGGAAAAAAAGAAAGCATCATCCCCGAGGGCGGGATGTGCCGGTCATGTTGTTCTGGTCAGGGGCCCAGCGTCGAGCGAGACTCTTCGTAGGGCGCCATGTTGTTGTTGTCGTGCCAGGCCACGAGAGCGATGATGAGCAGCATCGCCGCCGCGATGACGATCGCTGTCCGTCGGCCGAACACATTCGGAAGAGGAGCGTGCTCGTGCGCCTCGACCGCATCACGGCGACGCCGGTGTCGTGATGACTCCGCCGGGCTCGCGAAGACCCCCTTCACGCCGTTCTTCTTGCCCGGACGAGGATGTGGAGATTGCTGCATCAGATCCACCCCAGACCATCGACAATTGTCAGGGCACCGAAAAGGATCAGCGCCCCGACAGTGCACCGGAAGAGCCATCGCCCCATTCGGCTCAGGGTCTCGGCGTCAGCCCGGCGCTGGTCGCGGACCCCCTTCGGCAGCCGGCGACTCTGGGACGCATCAGCGCGGCGCTGGGAACGAGAGCCGAGTTCCCGCATGTGCGGGTCGGTCGGACCGCGCACCTCCCCGCCCCTTCCCCGCCCACCGTCCTTCAGGGTGTTCAATCTTTGTGATCCAGGCGCCATGAGAGCCTCCTCATCTATAGTGTTGTGTACAGTACGGCATCGTGCCGCACGTAGAAAGAAACTGACACATTCAGGGCCATTTGTCAAGGTGAATAGCTCTGACGGCCCCATTCGTACGTACTTCCTTGACAGTCGCTATATGCGGAGTATACTGCCGATGAATGAACTAGTGTCTAACTGATACTGGTTTTTTTGTGCCCAAATTATTTTCAATTAATAAGTTACACATCATGTCAAAAACTGAACTGATCATGGCGATCGAACAGCTATGCGACGAGAAGAACATCCCCTTTGAGGCGGTGGTCGACTCGATCGAAGCAGCGCTCGCGGTTGCCTATCGTAAGGAATTCGGTAACAAGAACCTTAACGCGCGCGTGGAGTTCAATCCCGAGGATGGATCTATGCGTATCTTCGACGTGAAGGAAGTTGTGGCAGACCCAACGGAAGAAGAGCTCGCTGAGCTGGAACGACAGGAAAAGGAACGAGAAGAGCGTCTTAAGGCAAAGCGCGAAGGACTCCCTGTTCCTAAACGAGAGGAAGAAGAGCTCGAAGAAGGTGAAGAGGAAGAGCGTCGCTTCAACCCTCGCACTGACATCCCTATTACTGAAGCAACAAAGGACAACCCAGGCGCTGAGATCGGCGATGAACTCGTAGAAGAGCAACCACTACCCGATGAGTTCGGACGTGTTGCCGCTCAGACCGCTAAACAGGTGATTATCCAGAAACTCCGCGAGGCAGAACGCGAGACTCTCTTTAATGAATACAAAGATCGCGCCGGTGAGATTGTTAATGCCACTGTTCATCGCGTTGAAGGACCAATGGTCTTCATGGACCTTGGAGCTGCAACCGCAATGATGCCGCCAAGTCAGCAGATCAAGAGCGAACGATACAACATTGGTGATCGTTACAAAGTGATGCTGATGTCTGTTGAAAAGACAAATCGTGGCCCAGAGATTCTTGCGTCCCGTGCCGCTAGCGAAATGGTAGAGAAGTTGTTTGAAATGGAAGTGCCTGAGATCGGCAACGAGGCAATCGAGGTCAAAGGTGTCGCCCGTGAGGCTGGCAGTCGTACAAAGATCGCGGTACACAGCCTACAAGACAACATCGATCCTATTGGGTCCTGTGTTGGTCAGCGTGGATCTCGCGTTCAGACTGTTATGGGTGAACTCGGTGGAGAAAAGATCGATATCATCGAATGGAATGAAGATACCGTGCAGTACATCGTGAACGCACTCTCTCCCGCAAAGGTGATCTCGGTATCGCTTGATGAGGAAGAGCAGCAGGCGAAGGCGCACGTGATGGAAGATCAGCTATCACTTGCTATCGGTAAGGGTGGGCAGAATGTTCGACTGGCTGCAAAACTGACCGGCTGGAGAATTGATATCGTGAAAGATGAGTCTGGAGCAACCGGCGAAGAGGTGGAGGCAGCAGAAGAGTCAGAGGAATCAGCCGATTCAGAACGCACACCGGAAGAGGCTCTAAAGGAGGCAGCTGAGGAAGTAGAAGCAGCAGGGGCTGAAGTTGAAGAAGGAGCAGACGAATCCGCCGAAGAGGTGGTAGAGGACGAATCTGACGAAAAGGAGTCAGACGATGAGTCAAAAGACGACAACCAAGAATAAAAAACGAACACACCACTATGTCTACAAATCTATGGCACGACATACCTCTCGGCGACGACGTCCCAGAGAAGTTCAACACCATCATCGAGATCCCTCGTAACTCAGCAAACAAGTACGAGATCGATAAGGAGACCGGCTTGATCAAACTGGACCGTGTCCTTTATAGCTCACAGTACTACCCGTTTGATTACGGATACGCTCCACGAACATATTGGCACGATAATGATCCGCTAGATGTAATGGTTCTCACAACCTTTCCACTTCTTCCAGGAATTTTGGTAGAGGTGCGACCGGTAGGAGTGCTCGGTATGATCGATGGCGGAGAGTCTGACGATAAGATCGTTGCGGTCCCAACTGAGGACCCTCGATATGAGCATATCAAGGAGCTCTCTGACGTGGGTGATCATCAACTCAAAGAGATTGAGAACTTCTTTAACACATACAAGTTGCTTCAAGGTAAAGAGGTGGAGACCACCGGTTTCCGGGATCGAGAAGACGCAATGAAGACCGTGCTCGAATCGATCGAGCTGTATAATGATAAATTTTCAAAAGAGTAGCATGAAGGTAGAAAGTAAAATTTTGGAGAAGTCCCAAGCAGAGCTCATAATTGAGGTCAGCGTTGAAGAGGCAAAACCGTTCATCGAAGATGCGGCAAAACGTATCTCTAAAGAGGTTGAGCTTAAAGGGTTCCGTAAGGGAAAGGCACCATTAGACGTGATTATAAAGCACGTTGGAGAACAGACTGTTTATGAAGAGGCCTTCAATGCTATTGTTGAGGAGACCTATCCAAAAGCGATCGAACAGGAAGATTTACAGGTGGCCGGCCGCGCTAATATTGATACAGAGAAGATTGCACCAGGTAATCCAATCGTATACAAAGCGACCGTGCCGTTGATGCCAAAGGTGGAGTTGGGTAATTACAAGAAATTGAAGACCAAGAAAGAAGAGGTAGAAATGGACGAAGCGAAGTTCGACAAGACCCTCGAGGATATTCGTGCAATGCGTGCAAGTGAGAAGGTTGTTGATCGTGACGCTCGAGACGGTGACAAAGCCGTTATCGACTTTAACGTAAAGGTAGACAATGTACCAATCGAGGGTGGGCAAGGTAAGGAGCAGCCACTTAAGCTTGGCTCAAGTCAGTTTATTCCTGGGTTTGAAGAGAACGTTGTAGGAATGAAGAAGGGCGAAGAGAAGACATTCGAAACTGCCTTTCCAAAGGACTACCACAAGAAAGACCTCGCGGGAAAGAAGGCTAAGGTCGACGTGAAACTGCATGATGTCTACGAAATCGAGCTACCAGAGCTCGATGAAGAGATGGCGAAGTCCATGAACTTTGAGTCTGTCGAGAAGTTGAAGGAAGAGATTCGAAAGAACATTACTCGAGAGCTCGATCAGGAGAAGCGAGAGAAGTTCGAGAACGACGTGATCGAAGAGATCATGAATAAGTCAAAGATTGACGATATGGCTCCTCAGCTGATCAAAGAAGAGACCGACAAGATGCTCGGTGAGATGCGTAACAACATGCAACAGCAAGGCATGAAGTTTGAGGACTACCTCTCACACCTCGACAAGACCGAGGAAGAGCTGCGCGAGGAGTTCAGTGTTCAGGCCGAGAAGCGCCTGAAGGCAGCTATCGTGATGCGTGAGGTTGCTATTGCGGAAGACGTAAAGGTAGATGCTGCTGAGATCGAGAAAGAACTCGAAGAGATGCGAACGCTGTACGCACAGATGCCGGAACAAGCACAAGAGATTGATTCACCGGCGCATCGATCGCGTTTGGAGAACATGATGGTGCATCGAAAACTATTCGAAGCCCTAGAAGGGTACGCGAAGTAAGAACGCAAGACAGAAGACGAAAGGGCGTCCACGTGGGCGCTCTTTTCTTTGGTAAAAAAAGTGCCCAGAGTCCGATCGCGGATTCTCTGGGCGGGTTGTAGTTTTCGCTCGCTTCCCGTGTCGACGGCCGGGCTCTAGGGCGCGGGCGCCTTCTTGATTTTGAAGGCTGGCAGAGGGAAGCTGGCGACCAGCGAGGGGGAGACCGACGCCCCCATGCCTTCGAGGTTCCCTAGCACCGCGACGCCGGGCACGATCGCCATACCGTTGGGCAGGAAGAACGCAAGCCCCACCCCGCCGCCAGCGTACCCGGTGTTGGGCTGTCCACGGCTGTCGCGAAGCGTGGGGTCCCAGTCGTGCATGAGCAGGCCGTTCAGGTCCAGCGCCATCCAGGGCGTCAGGTTGAACTCCGCAGTGGCGTATCCGTAGAACCCCCAGTTGCCGGCGACCGGGGCGACGTCAACTCCGATGCCGGCGATGAACGAGAAGTGGTCGTTGATCGGCACCAGGATCGAGGTGTCCACCATCACGTAGACCAGCGGCACGCTGACCGCAGGAGTGGATCCGGGCGCAGGTACCAGGACCGGCGCGAACCCCAGGCTCAGGAATGGCACCGGCACGATCGGCGTCGGGCGGGTGATCCCGATGGGCACGGTCTCCGTCGGCGGCTCCACTTCGGAGTCAGCGAGGGCCAGCGCGGGGGTGAGCAGAACAGCGAACAGAATGGCAAAGAGCGTCTTCATGGTATTTCCCCAGTAAGAGTATCGCATCGTGCGACTGCAAGAAAGTACATCAATTGTCAGAATAAATAAAGTACTGTCTATGTGTGTGTTGGTAAACAATTGCTTTTTCAACAGAAAAGTGTAAAATATGTGCATAAAGTGTCGAAAAAACCGACAAATGGATTCATCACTCATACAATCTATAGGTGTAAGTAAGCGATCGGCCGTTGTGTATATGGCTGCATTGTCGTTGGGGACAGCTTCCATTCAAAAGATCGCTAATGCTGCAAAGCTCAAGCGATCATCAGTATATGCGTATATTGATGAGTTGTTAGAGGCAGGATTACTGGAAAAGGTTCCAATCGGCAAACGACTATACTATCGTGCTACAGAACCGGAGCGTATTCAGCAAAAAATGAAAGAGAGGCTTAATGCATTCGAGAATGTGATGGGCGATCTGACTGCATTGAGGAATCACGCAACAGCTAAGCCGCGCGTCCGTATTCTGGAGGGTCGCGAGGGAATTCGAGAAATCTATAATGAGATGCTCGACGCACCTTTCATACGTGCATACTCATACCTGCCAGACATCGAGCGATTGTTCCCTGAGGAGGTGGTGAAGATTAGTACGACGATGAAGGAAAGGGGGATACGCATGCGTGAGCTTATGCCTAACAAGGATGAGGCCCGGCGTACGGCCCGGCGGTTTGGAGCGACAGCCGGAAGTATGTATGAAGCGCGGATGATCGAAGGTGAGGTATTCAACGACAATCTGATCTACGGTGATGTGAACGCCATCTTACGTATCCATGAAATGGATCTGTTTGTGGTGCGCATAGAAGACGCGTCTATGGCCACCTCTATGCGAACATTGTTTGACGCCGCTTGGAAAAGCGCGAAACCATACTTCCCGCGGAGAAATAATGGATAGATATGATGTTTTATGCCGACGCTGCAGGACGAATAACCACGTGACCATCCTCGATGGTGGCAATGGGTGTAATATCAACAGTATTAAACTGAGTGCAATATTGTAGGTCGGCATCCAGTCCCAGTCCGAGAAGGCGATGCGTGCCGGAGGTTTCGTGCTGCAAAAGCTCTTCGACAAATGTATCCATATCCAAGGAGGCGCCAGTGAGAGCCGCTTCAAAATACTCAACAGCCAGTTCATCCTCACGTGCCGGTTCCATGATGTTGTTCGCAGCCGCTATAAGCGAAACGTGCTCTGGCTGGATCTCACTTAAGTAATTAAAGATAGCCTCGGCGGTTACGAAGCTGCCCGCAATAACATTTGTGCCGTATTCCATCGCCTGCTGAATCGTGGGAACGCCAGTTGTCGTACGAAGGATGACCGTTTTTCCTGAGAGGTCACGCTCAGCGGCATTCGCAGGAGAGTTATCACCGTCCGCATCGTCTAGCATCACACCATGCTCCTCGCCAAAGAACAGCCAGTCAGGAGTGGCTCTACGAAGCGCACGTGCGTCATCGCTCTCGGCAGCAAGGACAATGCGTTCTGCCCCACTTTCAAGAATAGCTGCCATAGTGGAACAGGCTCTAAATATATCAAATACAATAATATACCCGGTTGCATCTTTTATGCTGCCGAGCTCTACGTGTGTTGATACTGTTGGCTTCCAGTCGATCATGATCGGTATAATACAATAGACCGCTCTTCTAGTAAAAAAAAGAGAAGATCGCCGGACCGCTCGCAGGTTGCGTGCTGGTCGCTAGCGGATCTTCGGAATCCGACGGTAGGTGGCTTCGGCGCGCACCGGCCGTTTGATCGTGCCGCCGTCCTTGCCGACGTAGACCCAGTGGAGCCGGGCCCGCGCGAAGCACGTGTCGAGCTGAACCCCGAACAGGAGAGCCGCACCAATGGCATCGTCCGGTGCACTGTCCTCACGAACGAAGAGATCGGTCTCCTCCTCCATCAGGAAGCTGTACAACCCGTTTGTGTCCGGCGATGCCTCGAACCCCGGGAAGTGGTACCCGTTCCGCGGGAACTCATCCCGGGGGCCGTCGACCACTCCGAGTCCGGCACTGTAGTTGGCGCTGAACTTGATCTCGAGGACCTGCGAGTCATCCTCGATTCGTCGTCCCTCAGTGCACTTCTCAGTCTTCATGACCGTCCACGGTTCGAGTGACCGCGGCTCCGTCTCCTCGGGCTTTGTATCGCCAGGTCCCGATCCGGTGTCGATCAGCGCCAGTAGACCGCCGTTGAGAGCTGGGACTGCCGTGATGCCCCCGGTCACCATGTAGTGATCACCAGAGAGGGTTCCACCCGAGCTCGAGGTGAATCCTCCCACCAGGGTCATGCCGACGCCCTGGGTTCCGATGATGGGGGCTGCCATCGCATGTGTTGCCGTCTCCTCGTCCTGGTGCATGAAGTACCAGGAACCGCCGAGCATGACGCCAACCACGACGAGGATGACGATCAGCTCCACGAGCGGTTCAAGTACACGCAGCGTCAGGTCTTCTCCTACCGGTCCTCCGATTTCGCTCATTTCAGGTCCTCTCCCGCAGCATCCAGCTGCGCGTTGGTGTTGTCGATCGTAGTGTCGTCAGCGACGACCCGCTCGTCGGCCGTGTCACCGGAGCCAGTCCCCTGCACAGCGTCGCGGTGGTAGTAGCCCCAGAACGCCAGGACCAACAGGCCGATAACCAACGTAGTCACGAAGATGAGTCCCGAGTCCTTGTACCAGATCCAGGCGTCCGTGCTCTGCGAAGGCCCGTGTCCGTGTCCTTTTCCGCCACTCATACTCAATCCCTCCCGCAACATCGTGTTGCGCGTTGAAGTCGTGCTCGAACGCTATCCAAAAACAGAGGTACTGTCAATGAAAAACGGTGTCCTTTCTACTAAAAACAGGCTATACTATGAGTATATGCAAAAAATAGGAGCACACGTATCAGCAGCTGGTGGCGTCCAGAACGCCCCTATCAACGCCGCAGAAGAAGGGTGCGAGACCTTTCAATTCTTCGTAGGATCCCCCCGCACCTATGCCATAAAAGACCTCGGCGACGAAGAGGTTACAGAGTTCAAGGCCAACTGCAAAGCGCATGGGTTCACCGACACCTATGTACATGCCAGCTACCTCGTAAACCTCGCCTCCAAGAACCCAAAGGTACGGCACGGATCAATCAACCTTTTACGTAAGGGCCTCGACGCCTGCAGTCGACTTGGTGTGACCGGAATGATGTTTCACACAGGATCTGGAAAAGATTACGAGAACAAAGACGACGCCATCAAAAAAGCAATCGAATCCCTCAACAAAATTCTCGACGGATATACCGGGACAACAAAACTTCTTATCGAAAACGCAGCAGGAGCCGGTGCAACGCTTGGCAACAACTTTAAGGAAGTAGGTCAGCTCTACAAAGGAATAAAAAAGAAGGTAAAGGCAGGAGTGTGCCTCGATACGCAACACGCATTCGCGAGCGGGTACGACTGGCGGACCAAAAAAGGCACAGATGCCGCGTTCAAAGAGTTCGAAAAAGAAATAGGTATCAAAAACCTTGTCTGCGTTCAGTACAACGACTCCAAAACAGAGTTCGAGAGTAATCGTGATCGTCACGAGCACATTAAAGACGGGAAGATGGGAATCACAGCTGCAAAAAACATTCTGAGCCACCCTAAAATGAAAGGGCAGTCTTTTTGTCTCGAGACGCCAGAAGATGGACGAGCAGCAGACATAAAAACACTCAAAAGTATTCGTCAAAAGTAGCTGCAGAGGTTGCTCAGCGGTAGTATAAATAGCGATTCATTCACTATCAGAAGTATGAAACTCACACTCCTCGGTACAAGTGATTTCAGACCGGATCACCCCATGGGATCAGCCGGGTATATTGTTGAAGCCGGCAATACGATGCTCAAGCTCGACTTTGGACGTTCAAATTTACAGAATATGGCAGCCGCGGGCATCGACTGGAAAAAGATTAATGCCATTTTAATATCACATACTCATCCGGATCATGTCTCCGACTTAGTTCAGTACTTCCAAGCCTATACCCTCTACCACAGAGATGGAAAAATCGAGAGTGATGTAGAAATGTTTGGACCAAACGGGTTTACCGCTTTCTTTGAGCATTTACGGCGGGTCATCATAACGCCATGGGACCACATTCCGATGACCCAAGACCTTTTTGATGATCGAATCATCATCGGTGAGGCCACTATCATCACAGCAGAGACAGAGCACACGGTGTCAGCGGTGGGGTATCGCATTGAACACGACAATAAAGTCCTGTGTTATACTGGAGATACTGCACTTTCTGATAATCTACGCACGCTTGCAGCTAATGCCGATGTGCTTCTCACGGAGTGTGCGGGAGATGCTGACGGACATATGACTCCAGAGCAGGTTGGCGAGTTAGCCCGAGACGCGAAGGTAAAGAAAGTTGTTCTGACACATTATCCGGCTGAGGAATCCACCCGTCAGGAATATAAAAAGAGGGTAGAAGGTAACTGTGAGGTGGAGGTGATTGCCGGATACGATTTGCAGGTCGTTGAAATGTAAAACCAAGAAATAACGAACAAGAAGAAGCATGGCAAAACCAAAGGAGGTAGTTCCCCCGTTTAAAGAATTCGCTATTGGCATCACGATGCGCGCCGGTACTATTTTGATGCGTAACTTTAACGACAAGCTGAAACGCAAAGTAACGACGAAGAAAAATCAATACGAGATTGTCACAAAGAGCGACCTAGAGGTGCACAAGTTTGTTCGTTTTAAGATTCGGACGTTATTTCCAACTCATAACTTTTTGAGCGAAGAGGGAGATCCGATTGATAAGGGCTCGGAGTATACGTGGGTGTGCGATCCGCTGGATGGAACACTCAACTACACTATTGGTAATCCATTCTTTTCTACCTCTCTTACACTAATGCGCAACGACGTACCTATTATCGGCGTCATCTACGCGCCCTTTAACAGAGAAATGTTCGTCGCTGAAAAAGGAGGGGTCTCCCGTCTCAATGAGCGAAATATTAAGGTTTCCCAAGAGACAAAATTGGAAGATTCAGTTATTTCTTACTCTTATTTTTATAGAGACAAGACTTCGCGCGCGAAGGCACAGAAGCTACATGTGAGCCTTGAAGATAAGGCGCGAGCGATGCGACACTTGGGATGCACGACGCTGGAGTTGGCATATGTCGCCAATGGCCGTTTAGAGGCTGAGGTAATTTCGCCGCCCTTACGTTCGTGGGATGTGAGTGCAGGAATGCTTATGGTTGAAGGAGCAGGAGGAAAGATAACTAATCTACAAGGAGGAGAGTGGAAAGGCTTACACCAGGGAATTGTATGTACCAACGGTAAGACTCATGAGCAGATTTTGGATATTATCCATCGGCACAAAGCTCACGAGAAAAAATAGGAAGTAGATCTAATAAAAAACGACCTCAAGGAGGTCGTTTTTTGTGCCCAGGGCGAGACTTGAACTCGCAAGGCCGAAGCCGGGAGATTTTAAGTCTCCTGTGTATACCAATTCCACCACCCGGGCAGAGCATCGCTCACAAGGAGCGTGGAACTCAGTATAGGGGTGCTAACGAAAAAGATCAACCGCGTTGTGTGCACTAATGTTCGGGATCCGTACCTGATGGATCATCTCATCACTTTTGCGGCCAGCGGAGCGTGTGAAGAAGACGATAACCTCATCAAAGTACTGCAACGCCGATGCATGTGCGACCGAGTCCTTACCGTCGCTCAAAATTGGGTTTTCCTCAAATGGCACCCAATATACTCCGTCATTGCTCAATGATCGGCCTAATGACATATGGTTGCGTGCCCCAACGCCGGTGTACCACATTTCAAGCAGGTTGGTACCAGAGCGAGTTACATTTGGAGAGCGTACACCATTTTTTTCCCAACTTTCCTGTGCAACAATAACAGGCTCGGGATCTACAGACCATGTTGATCCATTACCACTGGTGGCATGTCCAATCCTGTACTGATCGTCATCAGTTCCAAGACCCGCAAACCACATCTGCCATGCATTTCCGACACGGACGACGGTGGGTTCAGTCACAAGGAGGTTGTACCATGCATCCTCGCCAATTCGTGGGATAACCATCGGGTTCGAAGCGTGACGGGTCCATCGGGTGCCATTCGTACTCGTTGCGTACCCAATTGACTGCTTGGAGTCTTTTTCTCGATTCTGTTTAGCGCTGTACCACATGTGATAGGTTCCATTTTCAAGAGTAACGCTCACTCCGGTGATGCCCCCTACTTCCCAGCCGTCTCCAGGCTCAAATATGGGATCGGTGACGAGATTGATATCCCAAACGCGTGCATCTGTACTTGTGGTGTACCCCACGCTACCCACGTCAAGGTCACTTTCAGATATATACCACATCTTATATAGGTCGTTGGCCTCATCGTAAATAACAGAGGGCTTAATGAGAGCATCGCTATTCCATACCGTAGCACCAGATGGAGGCTGTAGAACGAGAACAGAATTGAGTTCACGATCTGTTGATGAGAGAAGTGAGAATGGATCAAAGTACGCAAATAAAACAAAGAGTCCGAGTAACAAGATAACCATGCCTACTTGTGCGAGTCGATTCATATGTCTGTAGTATAGACGATTAAGGTAAATATGAAAAAGGTGGGATCTTACTCCTTCTTTCCAAAGTACCTTGAAGCGATGTAGGTAGTGAGAGGGACCGCCAATAAGAGCGCGGTGCTTCCTACCACAGTTCGCAGAATCTCTTCTCCGAGAAACTGTCCATTAATGGTGACCCAGAACGGTTGATAGTCCAAGGTGAATAGTAGGAGGAGAGGGAGAGCGGCGCCTGCATATGCGAGAACAAGAGTGTTGATGAGTGAGCTAATATGCTCCGTTCCAACATTCCATCCTTTCTTAAATAACTCTTGTCGCGAAAGAGAAGGGTTCGCATCATGGATTTCTGCGACCGTCGCAACGAGAGCTGTGGTGACGTCATCTAACACGCCCAGTGCCCCGATTAGTACGCCCGCGAGTAGAATGCCGCGGAGGTCTATTGCTGGTCCCAGCCCAAATTGAAGTGAGTTGGCCTCCTCGGACCCAACCCCAAAGAGTTGTGCAAAATCAACGATCACCCAGGAGAATGCAGCAGCAGCCAGAACCGTCACTAACATGCCCGCCAGAGCAAGAGAGGTGCGTTTAGAAAAACCATGTGCGATATATAAAGAAACAATCGAGATAATCACCGCTCCGACGCCGCCAATAAGTAGTGGTGATCGACCAGCTGCTATCTGTGGAACAATAAATCCTCCTATAACTGCAATGCTAAGAATCAAGCCCGCAATGGCATAGGCGCCTTTTTTTCGCGCAATCAATAGAGCGAGTAAGAAAAAAAGTAATATGGCACCGACCATCGCGGGCAGTCGGTAGAAATCTGTTACATAGTATATCGTTGCATCTCCAGACTGTGATTCCAAGATTACGACATGATCACCTTGCTCAAACTGACGCCACGTATCACCTTCACTAGGAAGAACGTTTTCGCTAGCAACGACGTCGCCCTTGAGAGGCCCGTTTGTGAGTTCGACAGATAGGTTTTGTTGTTTTAGGTTGGTGACGCTAACGCTATCCTGGACTTCCACAATAGTGCCACGGTAGAATACTTCCTCGAGATCAGGAATTGCCGTTTCCTGGGCCTGCGTGGTGACCGGTAAGAGGATCATGAAAATGCTGACTACCGCCGTCATCTTGAATAGAAGGTACATACTGGTAGCACCTCCATGTGTACACATGTTTCTGGTTTTATCTCGCGCCATTAACCTTCGCATAACAGAGCGGTGTGTAGATTGTCAAGATTTGAGCGCATGATGGAAATATAGTTTTCGCCACCCTCCCTTTGTGTAGTCGTGAGACCTTCTATCGGATTGAGAACGAGAGTAGAAGCGCCAATCTCCTGTGCAAGAGTCTCTGAAAGACGAGGACTGGTGAGTTCTTCGAAGAAAATAAACCGTATTCCTCGCTCCTCAGCAAGCTGTGACAGCTCACCTAACCGGCGCGCACCGGGGCTAGACTCAGGAGAGAGCCCAGCAATAGCATTGATTTTAATCCCGTATCGTTCCCCTAAGTAGGTAAACGCGTCATGGGCCACAATAATTTCGTGTAGCTCGCAGGTACTCAGACCAGATGTGAACTCACTATCGAGCGCCGTCAGCTGATCGATATAGATCTGGGCTCGTTCTTGGTATGTTGTCCGATTATCTGGATCGAGTACGCTTAGTTGATCTGTAATCTCATTCACCATTTCAACCATGAGCAGTGGGTCGAGCCACACATGTGGGTCAGGTACAAGGTCTCCACCCACTTCAGTTGTCAGCAGATCTATGGTATTGGCCATCTCAATAACCGAGACCCCTTCTCGGATAAGCTCCTGTTCAAGATCCTTCGCCCATGTATCAAACCCTGCTCCCATAAAGAGAAAAAGGTCGGCGCTCAATAGTTGCTCCACGTTTTTCGCCGTCGGCTCGAAGCTATGCGCCTCCACTCCAGAAGAAGGTGACGCGGTCACTTCAATGGAATCACCACCAAGATTTCGAGTGATTTCTTCTAGAATATAAAATGAGGTCGCAACGCGAATAGGATGATCAGAGCTATTGGAGGCGGAAACAACAATAGAGTCATCTTGTGAAGAAGAAAGATGCAAGAGAAGCGCTGATGCGACGAGAATAAGTGCAATGACACCAAGGAGATATCGTTTCATAATGCTTGATAATATACTATTTTACACCTGCATCCTAAACGCAACTCAGTTGCATGTCAAGAGGGTTTGCTGGGCGAGTTGGTGAAGCTATGCGCAGGACCGGCACACACCAACAAATTCGATCGCGTGGTCGGTGAGGGTAAAGCTGGTCTGTTTTTTAATATCCCTGGTCAGCTCATGCAGCTCGGTCGGGATGTTAACGTCAGCGATCGCACCGCACTTTTCGCATACAATATGGTGATGGTGCTCCTCGGATCCCAGTTCATACCGCTTCATGACTTCGCCGCTCAACTGCAATTCGTGTACCATTCCTCGTTCTCGTAGAAACTCCAACTCCCGATAGACCGTCGTTTTATTGACGTTCAATTTCTGTTTTGTGAGAAGGTTGAGGAGTTCCAGTACGGTCAACGGGGTAGGGGCGGACACAAAAATACTCAACAATGAACGACGAGTCGCTGTAATGCGAGCACCGTTTGTACGTAGCTCCCTTAAGAGTTGTTCCATCTTATCCATTACCCTGTTTGTAGTACAGCTAGCGATTACTGTCAAAGGGAAGGGGTTTGATTCATCGTCCAAAAAAAAGAAGCCCCCGCGAAGGAGCCACTTTTTATTTCTATGTTACTTCACGCGAAGCAGCATCGTGCCATTCATGTTACCGAGAGTTGTGGTTCCATCATCAACCTGTCCAGAGATATCTGCGAAGATGAATTGGAGTGACACGCGATCGTCATCGTGCGTCAGGATCATATCACTAAATGGAACTGACTCGCGTGGTGCCGTTCCATATTTGAGCTTCAACTCTTCAATAAGGTCCGTCGCGTCAACAGTTACGTCGAGGGTTGAGTCATCGGTTAGATGAAACTCACGATTTTTGAGACGTACAGCCAGGGTGTATGCTGTTCCATCAATCGTGAATTCTTCCTTTTTGTTGCCGTCGTATCCTTCAAATCGAAGAAGGTAATCGTATCCGCTGATAGATTGTACGTCTGTGGCTCCGGTTCCATACGTGTTGTAATAGAAGTACTCTTCGTCGCTAAATGGATCATTGAAGTTTTCGGCAGGTTGTTTAAACTTTTCTCCGAAGAGAGCGCTACTGACTCGGCCGGGAACATTATATTTCCACTTTGCATCAGTAATAGGAGTCAGGTCTTCATTTGTATACGGCTGCATCACTAGCGGTCCGTGTGTATCTACGAGGTAAGCCATTATAGAGTACAGTTCCTTCGATTGGTCGCTCGTGAGTTCGACCTCGCCCATGCCGATAGTGCCGTCTTCAGCCAGGACGCCATACTCTTCCGCAAGATTCTCAAATCGTGCGGTCTGTGAAGCCTCTCCAATGGAGAATGCACTCCAGGGCCCAAAGGAGCCGAACACTATCATGATGACGAACAGCGACGCCGGGATGACGCGTAGGTCATATCCCTTCCTAAACAGGAAGTACGCAGCAAGTCCAACGAGCCATGCGCCGAAAACAAATACGAACACACGGTTATCGGTCCATCCGAATGACGCGGCACGGACGCCAACGGACCAGAACAGGACGATTGATTGAAGTGTAATAGCGATGTATAACGCGCGAACGCCAATTTTGAGCCACTGCCTTTCTTTTATTATTGGATACAGAAGCGCATGGGTGATAACACCGACAACAGAGAAACCGACGATCATGTAGCTAATAAGTGCCTCTGGCCATCCACCTCCAGGGAGTTTGATGCCAGCGTACAGGAATAGAATAACGAAGTAGACAATGGTAAGGGGAAGCAAGATGCCATACGCTGCAATCTTCAATTCCTTTGTGAAGTTGTTTGGTTGTGCAAGCTCATCCGGTTTTGCAATACGGGAGACAAATAGCAAGGGACCAAGCAATCCAAAGATGATCGCAGCAGCATAGCTGTAGGTTTCACCATCGATTGAGATGTCGAACAACGCATCAACAGATCCGATTGCAGCAGCAACGCCAATCATGAGAATACCGCTGAGTAGGTACGCAAGAATGATCCCTACAATTCCGGCAACACCGTGATTCCAGAGAGGTGCAGAGCTATTCTTTTCCCAGTCCCTGAAAGGTGCTAAGAAAACAAGCATGACCGCAGAGCCTATCCATAACCAGGTGCGACCAAGGTGCATGTCAAACCATTGCTGGAAATCAGTTGGAATGAACCACGCAAATCCGGCAACAAGCAGCGCAACAGCCAGATAGGTCAGACTCAGAACCGGTACTGATAATTTTTTATTCTCATGCGCAATTGCGACCGCTAGTAGTAGCAAAAACGCTACAATGGAAGCAACGATAGCTTTCATTGTCCATTCAAGATCAGCTCCAGAGTTGATCTCAAGGATCGCGAACAGGGTGCCGGCAAGCGCCGCGGCAAGCGGCAAAGGGAACCGACGAACCGTGACCGTAAACAGTTCACCGATGCGGTCAAATGACCACTTTCTTCTTTGTTTTTCCATATTTTTTACGGTTTAATAATCTATGTGGTATTATACTTCATACTTAATAAGAAGAACATCATACGATGACAAAAACAGCAAAATGGTTTGCGACAGGAGCAGCCCTTCTCCTTATGGGAGCTGGATGCACAGTCGACAACACAATCAGCACAAACACCTCAACAACTAACGACGTTGTAGTAGACGACGCTATGGAAGAGGGAGCTTCTCTATGGGCGGCAGGTGTTGCGCAGGGCGACATCGCCTCAACCGACATCGCCGGAACAATCAACGACGAGGCAGTAGAGATCGCACAGGTCCAGGTGGACTTTGACGGGGAAGAGTACAACTGGAGCTTCTCTGATACAGAGTTCAATGGCGTTTGTGGTTTTGCAAGCGACAACAACGAGGTGAGCCTTCGAACGAAGGATCTCCAAGTTGGAACCTTCACAAAGGGACTCGACACCGATGTTGAGTTCAGCGACTACCACTCATACTACTACTATGAGCAGGCAGACGGTTCACCATACAGCGTGAACACTGACTGGGAAGCTGACATCGTTGTGACAGGAATCACCCGTGGGCTTTCAGAAGGCACATTCGGTGAGAGCGTCGGAACCGTTACAGGTTTCGGACACATTTCATTCGGAAATGGTCTAACAGAGATCGACGGAGCATTCGAAGCTGAGTTCTGCGAAGACGCAGAATAAAGTAGTTCGATTTTAAAAAGGCCGCCTTCGGGCGGTCTTTTTATTATGTGGAGAGGATAGAGAGCGCAGAAGTCTTCAGCGTATCGAGATGTTATTACCCATTCTCGATTTCAACAAAATCAATAACGCGCCCGTGATCGCCCTCATGGAGTCTTGCAAACAAGAGACGAACAGAAATAGATGGGAATCGTTCTCCGATAACTATACGAGCAGCTTTTAGGTCATTTGTGTGTGCTTCCATCTCCTTGTCTTCATCGAGCTCGGCAAGTTCGGGGTATGCCCCACAGTTTTGATGAGAGATAATAACCACCTCATCGATATGATGAAGCTCCTCTGATATCTCAATCTGTCTCAAAATGAGCTCACGGTCTTCTGGACGTGCCGGCGAGACAATATTTTTAATATCTCCCGCAACAGCCACGCGGTCATACGAATGGTCTATACCAAGCTGTTCTGCTTCCTTATAAAAAGAATCCACGAACCGGTAGTCCATGCATGTGATCAATAGTGCTTTTGCTTTTCCCATACGCATGAAGCATACACTAGAGTCGCATTTGAGAAAATAGGAGAGTAAGTTGGAGTAGTAGTAAAAAAAGTTGATCGGGGATGCGTAGCGTTGCATCCCCGTGCCGAAGGAGGGCTACTCCTTGGCGTCCTCGATGGTGTCGAAGATGAAGCCGCGGACGCGCGGAACGGCGACGTCCACACCGCAGACCGCCAGGGCCGCGATCGTCTTCATGTCGACGAGCGTACCGGCCTCGATCAGCCCCTGTACCTCCTCCGGGGAGAAGAACTGGAACCGCCCGATGGTCATGCGCAGGTCGTGAGACTGCCCGACCATGGACTTCTCCGTGTCCACGACCGCCACGACGACCGGCTGGCCGGTGGCGATGAAGACCGGGTGCGCCCACAGGTAGGGCACCGCGACCGCCATGCCGTGCAGCGCGATCGCGCCGGTCTCGCGGTAGGCGATGTCCCGACCACCGTCCAGGGCCAGGCCCTCTTCGGTCGCGCTGTTGACGCGGGTGATGCCCATGGGCACCTCCCAGGTCATGCGACCGAACCTGGCGACCTGCTTGTCCCACAGGCCCTCGTCGTCCAGCCGCTTCACGAAGCCCTTGCCCATGGTGGGGAACAGACGCGGTCCGATGTTGCGCTCGCTCTCGACCAGGCCGACGTTGCCCTCCTCGTCGAGGAGAACGACGTAGACACCGTGGTCTTCGACGAGGATGACCTGGTCGTAGAGCTTCCGCTTGATGCCATGGATCATCTTCCAGACAACCGTACGGAGCATCGCCCACCCGCCCTTGGAGTTGACCAAGGCTCCGAGAGCCTTGCGGGTGGGGTGCCAGCCCACGAGGGGTCGGCCGTCGGCCGATTTGGCGGTCATGTCCTCCATCTTCAGGAGGTCCACGCCGCTACTCTTCAATTCTTCCTGACTCATCTTGCCTCCAGGGCTTTGTGCCCCGGTTAGCATACGCTTCCCAAATGAGTGCGATGTATTTCGCTCTCTAGGTCAGCGCAAGGTGATCACTGTGTCCTCTCTTTCATTGTATGAGGAGTGATACACACCTGATTAGGCGTTTCAGAAGACGCCCAGTCAGCTATGAATCACATGGTGAGGCACCGCTGGAGTGCGCGTGAACGTACCAGAAAAAAGCAAAAAAGTCAATGCCGACAAAGTATTCATACGGAGTGTCGAAATAGGTCAACTTGGAATAGCCTGACGAGGAGCGTCTGTGTTACATCTTTGGTATACTAGGGTAGATAGAAAACAGTATGCACCGCTATGAAGAAGCAGAATTTTTTACTCCAGCTGATACAATCGTACATTTTTGTGTTAGGAATCGCTTTCGTGTTTGGTCTCGTTTTTTCCAAACAGGTAGACGTGCTCGCGGACTACAGTACTATTTTCCTTGGTATTATCTTTTTCTTTAGCGCGTTAAAGATCGATCTAAAAGAAGTTACCCGATATTTCAAAGACGAGATGATGGTCGCAACGGTGGTCTTCGCCATGCTTTTTGTATTTCCTATTGCCGCTTATTACATAACAAACGCGCTTGTTCCAGAGCTCGCAATCGCATTCATGTTACTTGCAGCGATGCCAACCGGAATGACAGCGCCACTTCTTGCAGAGATTAGCGGCGGCAAGCAGAGCCTGGCCCTTGTGATGACCGTGGCTACCTCGTTGCTGGCGCCAATCACTATTCCGTTTATTACAAAATTCCTTGTAGGGGAAACTGTGGAGGTAGACGTACTCGCTATGTTCTGGTCGCTCGCCAAGATCGTGTTTATTCCGTTCTTGCTCGCCAACTTTATTAAGCATTTTTGGGAGACAAATATTAAGGCGACCTACTATACCTTTAAGCCAATCTCTATCGCGCTACTCGGGCTGTTGATCATGGGCATCATCGCCAAGCAAGCAGATCAGATTATCGATTCGTTTCAGGGAAGATTTTTCTGGTACTTGTTCCTCCTATTTATCTTTTTTATTATCCTTCACATCGTAGGGTATTTCATTGTCTTTTGGAGAAGCACCATCGAGAGACTTACTATTGATGTCACCCTTACGTACATGAATTTTACGCTCGCCATTTACTTGGCAGGTACTTTCTTTAACGAGCCGAACGTTGTGGTGCCCGTGATCCTCGCCATAATCCCCTGGAGCATTTTGATTATTCCATTCAAGTATATAATAAAAGGACTAACAAAAAAGCCCCATTAAGGGCTTTCTCTGGAGCGGGTAATACCCCTTCGGGGCACGGGTCAGGCGATCTGACAGAACCTCCTTCATATATCATTCTGGACTTCCTGTAATATCCTATTGGAGCGGGTAAGGAGAATCGAACTCCTATTTCATCCATGGCAAGGATGCATAATAGCCATTATACGATACCCGCGTACTCGTATTTTTCTGGAACGTTCGTAGTATAGCAGAGCTTCAAAATTGATCAAGAGGACGGTACAAGGTATAGTGTATGTAGTTAAAAAAGATAAAAAAGAAAGATATATGCTACAGGCAATCTTGTTTGGACGCAGCGTAGGGCTATTCCTCACAGCAGGAGTACTATTAGCTCTTTTTGCACTCTCATCAACAAGCGCACTCGCATTTTCTGCGACCAGCTACATTAACGACGAGCTTATTGACGTCAACGACGGGACCTTGGACGATTGGCCGGTCGAGTCCAATGTGATCGACGAAGAAGGAGTGAGCGATGTTGATTATAACACCTGGTGTTTTACAGAGGGGGCATGGGATGACAGCATCAACTCAATTGGGGAGTGTGGAGATGGGTTGTTCTATAACGGCGACGCCTCAATGGATATTCAGAAAGGGTATTTTGGCATCAGTGCGACTAATTTACTTATGGGGATTGAGGCTGGGTTCCCAATGATGGCTGTGTGGGACGGCGCTGCAAATGCGTATGTTGATTTTCAAACACTTGCCTTTGACAGTGTTAACTACGGAGATATCACCACATTGCCCGAAGCATATGATCACAAGATGGTTTTCGCGTTCGGTCCAGCTGACGAGGATGTTTTTGACTACTACATGGTGGCTAGCATAAATTTTCCTCAGGATCTCTCCTCGATTTCGGGAGGTGGCGGCGAGGAGCTCGGAGCGGAAGCTGAGGGTTCAGATGAAACCGGAATCAATGTCTTCGCAGAAAGCGGCGATACTGTGGGATGGCAAGAAGATGAAGATACCGTTATTGCCGCGCTTGATCCGGAGGATAGCGAGACAAGCGGTGAAGGTGGTGAAAACCTTTCCTCATTATTTGAGGTCAAGTTAAATGCAGTGAAGCTATTCGAAGTAACAGGAATGGTTCCAACCGAATCATATGGTTTTCGTCTTGAAACCCATAGCGTGACAGACGTATCCGATCGTGTTGTTGTAGACTTTAGTGTTGCTGAGATTTTGGCAGCGCCGACTGGATTAAAGATCAAGAATCGTGCGGTACGAGGAGCAACAGCAGCGTGGAACACAGTGGCGGGCGCAGCCAGCTACAACATTGAACTTGTAGACGGAGAGGATACGCTTATAAAAGCGTTTAGTGGAAAGAAGGCAAAGACAAGGCCATTTAAGAAAAAGTGGCTAGTGGCAAATAAACCGAACAAGTTTCGAGTTCAGGCCGTTTCTGCAAATGATGTAGAGGGCACATGGTCTGACTACAAGACATTCCGAACATTGCCAAAACGTTTTAAGCCAAGCGACATAACGGTAACAATGCAAAATGAGCTGATTGTAGGTCTCCAGCTTGTTGAGTATAGAGTGAAGAAGCGTGGAAAGGTGAAGAACTATATTTTCAAGACCTATGATTCTGATGGAGCTCTAGTTGATAAAACAGTAACTCCGTTTAATAACTTTTTGGAAGGACTTGAGCCAGGCGACTACACAGTGAAGGTCAGACAGGCCTTTAACAAGAAGAACAAGTCGAAGTGGTCAGAGATGAAGAGTTTTACCGTAACTGAATAGTCTCAAATCGAGAGAGTTTTCAGGAAACAAAAACGGCGCCACAAGGGCGCTGTTTTTGTTTGAGGCGTGGATCGGGGTCGAACCGACATATAGCCGCTTTGCAGGCGGCTGCATAACCATTTTGCTACCACGCCATGTGACTTTTACTGCCAGTAGTATACCAATAAGTGCAGAAAGAGTGTATCAAAATGCCCCTGCAGAGGCAAGGGCATCGAGAACTCAGAGCGGCGTGTCTTTAACGGACGTATGCGACAGCCGAGCTAGGAGATCCCTGCATAATTTCAATAGTAGTGACAGGTGCACCAAAGCTCTTTGAGTTCGGGTCGTACTCCTGCCAGATGTCGATAATGTAACAGCTTTTGTCTGCAGCAAGACGATCATGAACCGTAAAGATTTTGTCACCATACAGATCCGGCATTCGGATCTGAGTACCAAAGGCCAGGCAGTTTGCAGCGACAGCACCATCGTATACACGAGTACCATCAGCCATTACAAAGGGGTCGCCCTGGGTCTGCCAAGGGACAGAGTTATATACGGTTGCCTGAGACTGGTAGGACTTCAAGACACGAGGCACAAATTCTTCTACATCAGGGAATCCGTACTTCTGTGGGTGACCAGCACGTAACGCGTCATAATCAGCTTCCTGGGAAGAGGTAGCTGCAGGGTTAAAGATGTTGAAGGCAATTGCACCGACTACTAAGGTGCCGGCTGCAATACGCATGCTCCCGTGTGCCCACTTCGGGATACGCCGCAGAATTGATGTAATTTTATGAGTACGTACGTATGCTTCAATACGGCTATATACTGAATATATAACAGCGTTAAGTGCAGAAAGCGCGGTAAATAGCATGTCTAAGAACCGCTCGGAAATAGCGGTAAATAGGGTTGAAATTCGTTGTGAAACACGCATTTTCATAGTGTTTTTAGCGAAATATAAAACTCCACCTGTTCTTGTGGAGCGGCGCTAGAGTACACCAAAAAGACAATTTTGTCAATGCCTAGTGCATGAACGAAAAAGTGAAAAAAGTCGTGCGATCTTTCACGCACAGAAAGACGGTGAATAGGTTTTTAGATAAAAAAAGAAGCCGCGACCCCGATTTCCGTGGTGGAGTGGGGATGGCGGCCGAATCAGGCGGCTACTAGCCTCCGAAGATCGCGCCCGCGATCCGTTCGTGGAGCAGGATCTTCCAGTCGGGGACGAGCACCTCCTCGCCCTCGTACAGGCCTTCCAGCAGGTCGAAGAGGGCTGCTAGGTCCCCGAACTCGCGCATCATGTCGATGACGCCGGACTTGTAGCCCAGCGCCTCCTGCGTGAGGAAGTTCAGGTCCGCTGCCGAGATGATCCGAGAGGCGATCAGCTCAACCGCCAGCCCGAAGATGATGGCGTGCAGGAGTGTCTGCAGCTTCACGAAGCGCTCGTGGACCATCCCCGAGGGCTCGTCGATCGCCCAAGGCGTGCCCTTCGCTGCCTTGTCCACCATCAGGGTCGACGGAGTGAAGTGGTCGCCGATGCCGGAAGCCATCTCACGCACGGCGTGGAGCGTGATCTCGTTCGGGTTCGCACCGCCCAGCTTGGCGATATAGTTGTGGACCCAGAACGGACCCTTCTGCAGGGCGGTCTGCTCGAGAACGAGGTCGATCTCGCCGACGGTGGCGACCCCCTTCTGGACCAGCATGCACGCGTAGTGCATCAGCCCGCAGAACAGGACGTTGCCGGCGAATCCGGCGCGGTCCTGGACCATCAGCGGCATCTTGTCGAGCGAACGGACGAGCTCGCAGAACCGCTGGGTCGTGTCCGCATCCCCGCTGCCGACCACCTCGATCGAGAGCGTGCGCCAGACCGGGGTGAACGGGTGGAGGATGAAGCAGCGCCGCAGGTTGGAGTTGCCGGCGAAGATGTCGCTCCACCGCAGGCTGCTCGTTGTCGTGCAGAGGAGGCATCGGTCACCGACGATGCCGGCGACCTCAGTCATGATCCTGCGCTTCAGGGAGAGGTCCTCGGTTGCTGCCTCGATCACCATTCCCGCACCGTCTACATCTTCGTACTGCGTGGTGAAGACGATCCGAGCCATGCAGCTGTCCGCATGCTCTTGGGTCATCTTGCCGCGCTTCACAGCCTTCGCGAAGAGGGCGCGGATGTACTCCTCAGCGGTGTCGAGCGCCGCCGTAGAAGTGTCAAGCGCCACGATCTCGGTGGTCAGCAGCAGGCCGGTAGCGAGCCAGTAGATGACGTCGCGACCGATCGTGCCGACTCCGATGACTACGACCTTCATCAGTAGCGATCTCAAACTTGCGAGGGACATTGGTGCTCCAATAGTGGTGTAGCGACTAGTGTTAAGTCGCCATGTTGACGTTTGCAATCGGTTTATTCAGTTGTAAAGCTGCCTCTACCAGATTGCGATAGCTCACGTACTTTACGTGCAAAGACGCCGCAGGTCAAACAAAAAAATCAGAAAGACAGATACATAAAAAGAGGCAATTTGCCTCTCCTTACCGCTCTATTATATAACTATAACCGCTGAAATTTGGAATTCGTAGGGGTGAAGAGTTTTACACGTTGTTTGGATAGTCCAACCAAGTAGTTTCTACTCCCCAAGACTCCACAATAGGCATCAACGCCCTCAGTCCATAAGACTCAGTGTGATAGTGCCCGCCAGCGATAAAGCTTAAACCTCCTTCGCGTAGCAGATCACGGTGCCACTCGCTGACCTCTCCGGAAATATACAGATCAATCCCATCTTCAACAAAATCATGTACCATTTGCCCATCGCGTGGTGCACCCCCGCCAGTAACACAACCGACACGAGAGATAGTTTTTGTACCATAGTCATATACGACTGTGTCAGGACTGAAATCAGATGCAAGTTGCTCAACGATCTCGGCTAATGGTCGTGGCGAAGGGAGGTGCGCGACACGGCCCCACTGTGCATCGTCGAAAAACAACGGATCGGTCTTTTCCGCTCCGAGTTCCTTCAAGATCTGCGCGCCGTGACTTAGTGTCGCATGAGCATCCAACGCATAGTGAGCCCCCCACAGGCTCAGATTATGTTGAATCAAAAAATGAATACGGTCGTTGGTAATAGAGTCCAGGTGTGGACCTTGCATATGGAGACCATGGTGCACCACAATACTGTCACACCCCTGTTCAACGGCCATCTCAAACACACGCATGTTTGCGGAAACAGTGAACCCAACCTTCTGCACAGTTTCTGCTCCTTTCGTCACCAACCCATTTTGGTACTTGTCGACATGGACATACTCCTTAACCTCATCGGTCAGTAGGGTCTCCTGCATTTTTTTGTCGAACTCTTCCAGTGAAAGTGCCATAGTGTATTTTTTTAACGCCGGTGGTAACACGGTCTAACCGCGTGTGTATTTATAAAAAGTGTAGCTCGTGCCGCCGTCTTCACCCTCACCGACAGGCTCCTTAACGGAGAAAGCTGCTGGAATGGGAGGAAAGAATACATCGCAAGCAAAGTCACCGTCAATCTCTGTAATGTATAGCGTATCTAGCTCCTCGCGTTCTAGCGCTTCGGCGAACACTCGTCCTCCTCCAATGATATGGACTGTCTCGATAGCATCATCGATCATCGCGAATGCTTCGTCTAGAGAGGTTGCCACAAATGCGTCAGGTGCATCGTATGCTGCATCCCGAGTCAGGATAATATTCTTCCGTCCAGGCAACGGTCGGCGTTTTTCTGGAATAGATTCCCATGTGTTGCGGCCCATAATAACCGCGTTCTGCTTTGACTCATCCTGCAGCTCAGAAGTGCGCTCATGAAAGTACTTCAACTCATTTGCGAGCCGCCACGGAAGGGTGTTGTCTTTTCCCATTCCCATCTTGCTATCGACAGCGACAACAAATGTGACTTCGTGTCCGTTGATCATACAGCAATAGGAAATTTAATACCTTTCTCACTCTCGTACCCGATCACTTCAGAGTCTGTATATTCCCAGTCAAAGATCGAGGTGAACTTTTCCGTCTTCAAACTCGGAAGCGCATGCTGTGATGGGTCACGTTGTAGCTGCTCGCGAGCACCTTCGATATGGTTTTGGTAAATATGGAGGTCAGCCAAGAATCCAGTTAACCGACCTTCTTCATACCCAGTCTCCTTTGCCAGGAGGTGGAGCAGAGTTGCGTAGCTCGCAATATTGAATGGCAGACCGAGCATAGTGTCGACCGAGCGTTGGCTCCAGAATAAATTAAGTTTTCCGTCGAGCACTGTCACCTGAAACCCGTAGTGACAAAATGGGGGCACCACCTTGTCGCGGTCCATCGGATTCCATGCCATAACCAGCATCTGTCGGCTATGAGGAATTTCCTTCAAATCATCTACAAGCCGTTGGAGTTGGTCCACGCCCTGTCCGGTATAATCCGCATCCCATGTGGTGTACTGCGCACCAAAATGTCGCCACTGCCATCCGTAGATTGGTCCTAGGTCACGCTCTTCCATCATGCGCTTCTTGGTTTCTTCGTCATGTGCATATGGAATCTTCAGAGGTGTACACCACTCATCCCAGATATGATTGTTTCGTTCGCGCAACCAATCCTTGTCAGCTAGCCCTTTAATAAAAAATTCTAGCTCGCTTGCGATTAAGCGGTAGGGCATCTTCTTGGTGGTGAGCAGAGGGAATCCGTCGCTCATATCATGCTGAAAAATGGCACCAGCAATAGCCAGCGTCCCTGTACCGGTACGGTCTTTCTTCTCCACCCCTTCCTCAAGTACTTTCTCTACAAGTTCTAAATACTGTTTCATACACGTGATTATTAATGCACACAGTGTAGCGCATCACGCCACCTCTCGCAATAAGGGAATTAAGAAAAAAAAGAGGCAGACCAGGGGCGTCTACCGTCGTTGTGTGGGCTGGCTCACTGCCAGGTGACCTTCAGGCGGACGGGCATGGGCGGGAGCCCTGGTCGCCTCAGCTTCTGGACGAAGAAGGTCGTCGCATCGATCTCCTGGCGGGAGAGTGCGTACCGCCCGAAGGGTATGACCTCCCCGTCATCAGTGCAGTGGACCACGACCAGATCCGCGTGCGCGATGGAGTTGGTGGCTGGCACTGGAATGCGGGTGCCGGAGCGCATCGCGAACATGTTGCTGCGAAACGGCCCCAGGTTCGGATCCTCCACTTCCAGAGAGACGCCCAACCTCCCATCGAGCCGCTCCGGAACACGCAGGTTCCCGAGGAGTAGATGGCGGTCGCTTTCCTCCATTGGCTTTTCGAGGAACCTGCAGTCCGAAACGGTCTCGGGCGCGCGGTCTAGACGGACCACACGTGACGGAGTAGACGTGGTCTTCTCTGTCGGCCGGGTTGCAGCCAGTGGTTCCAGTCTCGGAGTGGGGTCCGGAACCTGACTTCCCGCTTTGGACAGATCTGCTCGGTCAGGAGCGACGTCCGCAACGTCCGGTTGATCGCCATTGTCGGGAGGCCCGCCCCAGTTGTTCGTCCGCGGATCACTCACGTATCCACCGAGATAGGCGGCGATGATGATGCCCAGGACCCCGATGCTCAGGAGCCACTTCCAGCAGCCGGATTTCTGCTCCCGATCGTCCGGCCAGAAGCCTGAGTCTCTGTCTCTCCTCACCCGACGTCCGGGCGGTGTTCGCTGGCGCATGATTCTGCCTCCTCATAGTTCAGGGTCAACTGGCGCTTCAGTTACAGGAGTGTACCAGAATAAGCCTAAGGGTCAATGTCTATAGTAAAAAGGCAGGTATAACAAAAAAGACCCCTATTGGGACTCTTTGTATAGATGCTGCACCAACAGGAGGTCTACAGATTAGTTCTCTGCAAAGGATCGTTGTGTGAAACGATCGCACTCATCACAAAATACTTCATAGTCCCAGTACGCATCACCAGAATTCGGGTGGACAGTATATTGTGCGGCAATAATATCAACTTTTTTATTAGAGCAGTTCCCGCAGCCCTCAAATGGAATAGACTCGCGCAAAGGATGGTCCGCAGTCACCACTCCGGTTCCTTTATACCAGTCTTGTATATCTGGAAACAGAACGCACCCTTCTTTGAAAGCTGTACCATAATTATCAGGTACGTACTGCGGTTTTTCTGTGACAGATTCTTGAGACATAGGTCTAGAGTTTATAGGGAGAACTGTATCATATTGATGGGTGTGCGGCTAACTAAAAAAAGCCACGCAAGAGGACTTTTTGCGAGCTCCACCCTAGGAGTGTGTTCGAGTTTTTTTAAAGGAGACGTCCTGGCCATCGTTTTTTTAATACTTTCACACTTGCGTTCACTATTCTTGATAAAAGAGAGGTATAAAAAAAGCAGGACACCCTTAGGTATCCTGAGCCTCTCGCAGTTCATCCCGAATCTGGATGAGCACGTCTCTGAGTGGTCGATACGGTCGGCCAAGTAGGTCCTGTTCTGCTCTGGTACCGACAACCTGGATACCCGCGGACATTGTCCTGGCCTGGTCCGGGTTCCATCCCAGAGGCGGGATCCACTTACGACCGCTCCCCAGATGGACCAGATATAGCAGGTGAGCGGTGGGAAGAATGAACCACCACGCGACGTTGATCCGAAATGGCCACCTTGTACCGAACACCTCTTGGATGAGCTTTGTCAGCACACGGAACTGGATGACGTTCGGCGCCCCGCCCACGATGAACCGTCTGTGTGCCATATCTGGCAGAACTGCCGCGGCGACTATGCAGTCGACTACGTCATCGAGGACAGCCCAGCTCATGTGGCGCAGTCCGAAGATCCATCCGGGTAACCGCTTCCACCATATCGGGTGGATCAGGCTGTTGATGAACCCTCCAGAGGCGTGAATGTCTCCAGGGCCCACAACCGCACAGGGATGCAGTTCGGTGAGAACCAAGCCCTCGATCTTTCGCAGAACCAGCAGTGCTCGCTGCTTGGTATCGGCGTAGAGTGACATCGGCTTCCCGAACTCAGCGCTCTCGTCGAACGGTCCGACCTGGCGTCCGTACGCGGTGACCGAACCACCATGCACCATGCGGGCGCCGACGAATGCGGCTGCAGTGCCGACGTTGATGGCGCCAGAGACGTTGACGCGCTCCATCAGATCTGGATCACGTGGGCAGAAGTCGTAGATGCCAGCCAGGTGGATCACCACCTCAGCACTCACCATCTTCCGTACCAGCGACTCCACGTCTTCGGTCACATCGCCGATGACGCAGGTTGCTCCATAGCTGGTCAGCTCACCCACGACTTTCGCCGAATCGCTCGCCAGGACCAGACAGACGACTCGATGTCCTCCCGACAGGAGCTTTGCAGCCACCCGTCGCCCAATAAAGCCTGTGGCTCCGGTTATGAAAAAGTTCACTTCCTCTCCCTCTTCGGTGTTAGTGCCATATTCAGCCATTGTTTGTTACCACCGTCACAAGTCAGTGTCAATGCGCAACAGAATAAAAAAAGAAGGAGAATACCAAGGGCGTATCCTCCTATGTCTGTGCTGCACCACCAAGGTACTACTGCGGTGGCTCTTCGTTGGCATCCTTCATTTCTCTTCCACCCTCTCTCCTCCGGATGAGCCGCAAGCCCACAAGGGTCATTGCAACTCCGAGAGCGCCGCCCCAGAGAAAGGGGATGAGTGGCCTGGCAAGACCACCAAGGTAGAGCAAGACATCAATCATTTCATACTCCCATCGTATCTGATGGTTTGGCTGTGCAGGGTGGAGGCGGACTACTCGGAGAGGTCGTCTACGACGTCCGCTCGCCTCAGAAGCAAGTAAGACCTAGTCAGGGCTTTGATGTGACTGGCGAAGCCCCACTTCATGGGGCGTTCAAAGATGGCCTTAGGCCAGATACTCAATGGAATGGCGTTGTTCGCGCCCCACCCACCCCATTCTTGACTCACGAGTTCGCCGCATTCGCGCGGTCCAGGCTCCTCCTCGTCTTGTGGGGCACAAACAAGCGTGAACCCGAAGAGCTCCTCGGGGATCGCCTCTCTCGCGCCCAATATCAATTCCCAGTCTTCCGACTTGTACCTGACCACCCTCTCCATGCCGCAGCGCAGCGATGCGTGATAGACGGTGAACTTGGGCTCATCAGCCTTTAGGAAGCCAACGGCCTCGAAGTGGCGTCCCTTAATCTCGAATGGAATGCAGATGTCCTCGTGTTCCATGTTTTATGTCCTCCTAAGACAGTTGGGTCCGAAAGGATTGACCTCATGATTGTTAACGTGCGTCATCTATGGCTTACCCACAGAGAACAGAAGAGTCTACGCTGCCATTGACAAAAAATCAAGATTTAGTTAAAATATGTAATATATTAAAGTTTTACTTGAATGATGATTCCAGACCCAAGAACGCAAGACAGCGCCCCTATGGCTATTGTGCTCGACATTCTCTCCAAGAAGCCCCGACTCTCAGTAAAAGACCTGTACGCCTTTTTTAGTAAGCGGTATGAGCCTGGCATGTCATTGCAAGGTTTTTATAATCTCATAAAAAAGCTGGTGAATGCCCGAGTATTAGTTAAAGAGGGGAAGCTGATTCTTATAGATGCATCGTGGATTTACAGTCTGCTAAATTTTTCTAACGTCCTGCAACAGAATTATTTTGAAAGCAGCGCTACAGCGGCAAACATCATTCTGAATGAAGGGGAAGAAAAAACCTTTACGTTTGATACACCCATCGCTATGGATAATTTTTGGTGGCACACCCTCATATTGGTGATATTGTATTACGATACCGAGCAGCACAAAGATAAGAATGCGTATGTGTATTTGCATCATTCCTGGTATCACCTCATTCGTTCCAACTCGGAGGAAACACTGAACAATGCCTACAAGACACACGACATGCATCTTTATCTGGTTAATGGGTCGTCTTCCTTTTTGGATTCGTTAACCCCGCAACTGATTGCTGACGACGATGATGTTGATGTGCAGCACAAGGAGGTGTCGGGGCTGGGACCAAACTACTATGTGATAGTTATAGGGGATTTTATCTTTGAGACGAAGTTGCCTACATACATCTACAAGCAAATGGAAGAGATGTATGATTCAGTCACGCATATGGCGCAGTTTGATGCTAGCGCAATGATGGAGCTGGTGCAGCAACCTGGCAAAACAGATCTTTTAATCTCTCGCGATAAGAAGCGCGCGGAGTCCCTCCGGAAAACAATTAGAACCTGCTTTGGGCCAGCGAAGGAGTCTAGTGAGCGTACAGTAGACAAAAAATCGAATTGATCAAACGAAAAAGCCCCATTAAGGGACTTTATTGAGCGGGTAGCACCCCCTCGGGGCACGAGTCAGGCAACTTTTTACAAGTAGCCTTCATTCCGGAATCTGGTTGCTTTAGAGTCTTTCGTTGGAGCGGGTAGCGGGAATCGAACCCGCATCTCCTGCTTGGAAGGCAGGCATAATTAGCCATTATACTATACCCGCAGAGGTATATATGTTCACGCAGTGTACCGGAAATCCCAAAAGGAATCAAGGGTTGAGAGGAGATGTCCTTTAGAGCGCCTCAAAAGGAGTCTAGAACAGTTTTCGACCCTTCAGAAGCACGGTACTCCTCGAATAAGCGCCTTTGGTATTCGATGGGCCAATCGCTTTCACTCTAATGCTGTACCGCCGTGACTTGCGAAGCTTCTTTAAGGTGAACTGAGGATCGGCATTCTCTAAATCGTTAGATCTCCTCACAAGACGCCTTACCTTTCCCTTTCGCTTCACCTGTATGAGGTACCCACTAATCGTGCCTCGCGGCTTCATCCACTCTAGTTTTGCAGTTACATTTGTAAGATTCACGACTTGAAGTCCCTGCACTCTACTAGGAGGGGTACGGAAGTAGAGTTTTCCTCCAAATCCATCGCTACCGAAATCATTCACAGACTTCACTTTGAGGTAATAGGCTTTATTAGGGCGCAGAGTCTTTTTTGATAGAGCTTTAGAGGTGTCAGCAATATTCTGAAGAATGGCGGTTTGGGTTCCGCCAGCAGTGAAGACCTCGAGAGTGTATTTGTTGGCTCCGGTAACTGCATCCCAGCTCACAATAGCGGCACGCGGACCTGTTAATTCGATTGAAACGTTTTCAGGTGGCCCCGGGACGAAGTCTGCGGCACGAGCCGGAAGAGCTACGACGAGTAATGCGGCGATAGAAAATAGTACCGAGAGACGAGTTGTATTTTGGTATAAGTTCATGCAGCCAGTATGCCAGATTCCGTGGAAAAATCAACCGGTATTGACCACAACGACCCTGTGGCATAGTATGTACTTGCAACTCAGATGCATATGGAAAAGAAGAATATACCAGCAATTTTAGTAAAAGACCTCAACGTATGGTATGGGGATGTACACGTTATTGATAACGTGAGCTTTCAGATTGAAGAGGGTGACTACGTCGGTATTTTAGGTCCAAACGGTAGCGGTAAGACAACGCTTCTTAATAGCATTCTCGGTTTAGTTGAGCCGTCCTCAGGAAGTATTGAGTTATTTGGTGAGTCACGAGAACGTTTTGATCAACATTCATGGATTGGATATGTGCCGCAACGGGTACAAGGAGTAGACACGCGTTTTCCGGCAACAGTAAAAGAGGTGGTCATCAGTGGAAGAACCGCGAAAATAGGAGTGCTACGACAGTACAACAAAGAGGATGAAAAGGCGGTTGAAAAAGCTATGGAGATAGCCGATGTGGCTGGCTTGAGTAGTCGGCGCGTGGGCGAGCTCTCAGGAGGGCAACGTCAGCGTGTCTTTATTGCGCGAGCCCTTGCGGCAGAGCCTCGACTATTGATCCTCGATGAGCCAACTGTTGGCGTTGATGTGGCGGCACAAGAAAGCTTCTACAGTTTCATCAAACAACTCAATGACGAGCATGGCATCACTATTCTGTTTGTATCGCACGACATTGATGTTGCCGTCCAGGAGTCCAAGACCATTCTCTGTTTAAATAAGGAGCTTGTCTGCCACGTCTCGTCACACGAATTCCTGGACAAAGATTACCTCGAGAAGATGTACGGGAAAGGAGATCGATATATTCTACACAACCACTAATATGTTTGAGATTTTTGAGTATTCTTTCATGGTACGGGCGTTCATCGCCGGTGGTGTGTTGGCATTGATCGCGCCGATGATCGGCAGCTTCCTGGTCGTGCGAGGGTACTCGTTGATGTCCGATACATTGGCGCACGTCGCCCTAACCGGTGTCGCTATTGGCGTCGTATTGGGACAGCAGCCCCTACCGGTTGCTATTATAGTCACTCTCATCGCAGCGGTGCTCATTGAGACCTTGCGTGAGCGCGGCAAGCTCTACAGTGAGTCTGTCCTGGCACTTTTCCTTTCGGGTAGCTTGGCGCTAGCGGTCGTTATTATGTCCGCGGCAAACGGATTGAACACCGACCTGTTGAGCGTACTATTTGGAAGTATTACGACGGTGAACCCATTAGACCTTTACTTTATATCCGCCTTGGGAATCTTAGTGATCATTTCCATTACCGCTTTTTACAAAGAGCTATTCCTCGCGTCTCTTGATCAGGACCTCGCAAAGGCAAGCGGGATCAACGTGCGTTTCTACAATCTCCTCACCGTGATTATCGCAGCGATTACCGTCTCGCTCGCGATGCGCATCGTTGGCGTGTTGCTCATTGGCGCTCTTATGGTCATACCGGTGCTCACTGCGATGCAGTTCGGACGAGGGTTCAAAGCGACAATTGGTATCGCCGTTGTGTTCTCTCTCATCGCTATGGTGACCGGCCTCGTCATCTCATACTACTTTGATCTTGCGAGCGGAGGAACGGTCGTGCTTGTTTCATTATTATTTTTCATCCCAAGTCTTCTCATTAAAAAGGGGAGCTCATAGGTATTGGAAAGTCTCGTTAGGTTAGCGCGACAAGACATCGTCAAATGGCGATTCTTTGCTATACTATAGCTACTTAATTCGTACACAATTTTTATGAAAAAACATATAGTACTATCTGCCCTCGCCGTTGCGGGCTTGCTCGTTATCGGAGCGGGATGCGGAGGGGGTGATTCATACACAGCAAACGTTGATAACGTAAATGGTCTGACGACCGCAGAAGGTGATAAAGGAGAGGCAAAGGCCTTAAAAGCGGACACAGGACTTGACCTGCCTTCCGATGCTGCGGTATCGGTTCGCCTATCAAACGGCACCAACACAACAGCGACATATATCACAGACCTTTCTCCAGAAGAGGTGAAGGCATTTTATGAAGAGGAGCTGACCGGTAATGGGTACACAGAAAGTCGAGCGTGGTTTGAGGCAGCGGCAGCAGGCTTCGGAGTAACAAGCGGACTATACTCAGACGGTACGACAGTGGTGAATGTTTCTATCTCAGCAAATGGAGAGGGATCGAGCGTTGCCTTGCAGGTGGACGAAAAATAATAGTCGCAGGAGTATAAACAGAGATAACAAAAACAGGACCAATGCGGTCCTGTTTTTTGGGTGTCGGGGCGGTGAGACTCGAACTCACGATCTCCTCGTCCCAAACGAGGCGCCTTAGCCACTAGGCTACGCCCCGAAATATGGAGCCGTATTATCCTATCAGATTATAGCGAAAGGTCAATAGATGCGCGATGAATAATTGTAAGTAGAAAGTGTGTAAGAAAAAACAGGCATGAGGCCTGTTTTTAATGGTGCCGGGGGGCAGGATTGAACTGCCGACACGAGGATTTTCAGTCCACTGCTCTACCACTGAGCTACCCCGGCAGGGGCAATAAAGCTGGTTTAAAATACCAGTTGAGGTGCGTTCAGTCAACCCCGCTACCACCAGAGCGAGCATCGGTATATACTATATCCATGATTGAAACAAAACCTCTACACACACAACTTGCCCTATGGATACTCGCGGTCGCGTGCGTCGCGTTTGTAGTAGCGGTATTAACCCCAAAGACAGCCGCAGCAGCGAGTTGCTCTCTATTCGACAGCGGAATTGTGCGCACAAAGAATATGACAGCACAGGGCACGAGCTACCAGGTCGGAATCAAGAAGAAGGGAAGTGTTATTCGAATTGTCGATAGCGCGTCATGTGAAAGGGTGGATGCTATACGATTTACGAAGAGTACACAAAAACGTACACACCGTATTCGAGTTGCGAATTTGTGGCAGGGGGACGGACCAGACGAGGTTCCGGAAATTGTTATAACAGACCGTATCGGTTCAAAGCGCATGAAGCTGCGAGTGTATACCGTTGCCGCAGATGGGCAAATGGAGCTCTTACTAAAGAAGACCGTAAACGTTTCAAAAGGAAAGCAGTCTTTGACAGTAGCAGACAAGCAGATAGTTCTTGGGGGAACCGCATACCAGATCGTGACACTATTAGGCTCACCTGTGCTCCGGCCGGTGTCAGCGAGCCTTCAGTTTTTAACCATTGGTGATTCTGGGGACGTCGGTGATGATCAGGATGCCGTCGCTGCCGCGATGAGTCAGCATGCCGAAGAAAGCAACGACATATCGTTTATTGGAATGCTCGGTGATAATTTTTACCCGTCCAATACCATCAGCTCTGTGGAAGATGAAGACTGGGAGACCGCATTCCATGCACCGTACAGACTCGACGGCCTAGACGTCCCTTTTCACGTAGCGCTTGGTAATCATGATTATGACGACAACGACGTTACGGCGATTCTTGCATACACCGATCCAGGTGGTACATGGAATTTACCGAGCGCGTACCATTCCTTTACCTATCCCGCAGGCAGCGCCACGCCGCTCATAGAGTATATTGTGCTTGATACGTACACGATTCGTAACGAACTAGATGGGTACGAGGAGCAGCTCGCCTGGCTGGAGTCGAAGCTAGAAAGCAGCACAGCGCGGTGGAAGATAGTGGCCGGACACCATCTGGTATATTCCTACGGGGTGCACGGTGGAACAAGTAGAATCGTAGAGCACGTGCTGCCAATCTTGAAATCAGCCGGAGCGGATCTCTACCTTGCGGGACATGATCATGACAAGCAGTATATCGATCACCCAGATGATGATATCGCCTACATGGTGAATGGGGCAGCGAGTCGTCTTCGAGACACTTCACAAGGGGAGTATTCAGAGTTCGCCGCGAGCACGCTGGGATTTACTTCATACACAGTGACCAATAACAAACTGAGCATCGAGTTTTACGACACCAATGCCCAGGTTGAGTTTCAAAAGACCTTGTCCAAATAATTTGGCAGGCGCGCTAGAGGGCAAGGGCGTCATGTAAATATAAAACACCAGCATCATACGCTGGTGTTTTCATTTGTCTTTATGTGGGCATGCCTGGACTTGAACCAGGGACCTCCTCATTATCAGTGAGGTGCTCTAACCAGCTGAGCTACATGCCCATATTCACTATGGTGCAAGACAGATCATAACAAAACCGTATTGTTCTGTAAAGACTAATTGCAGGGGGAGAGATTGACAAAAAGAAAGAAAAATGGTATTATAAAGAGGTTTCAAACACAAAAAAAATAACTCACAAATAAGCATATGGAAACAGAAAACGATAAACGTCGACGGGAACGAGCAGCACAGCGGGCACAGCACGATCAGAGGCCTCAGCAGGTTCGTGAGGAGCCACAGCAACCCGCTGTGGGTGCGGCAGGCCGTCAGAGGGTGC
>FLOH01000938.1_pt1 | contig 50346 bp, 37 predicted proteins | sample 756751 | NCBI WGS metagenome assembly FLOH01 (sample SAMEA4026879, study PRJEB14308) | marine metagenome | biome: coastal water; material: water | depth 74 m | reverse complement strand
CCCCCAAGAGGGACCAAGGTCAGCCCAAACCCGGAGGAGCTCCTCACGTGCCTCGATCAACTTAGCCGGTATCTTTTTCCCACTCATCGGCGTCAGGCTACGGCTCTTTCATCCAAAGTGCCAGAGTTACGCGGAGCCCCCTGCAGATCCATCTAAAAGAGTTGCCCCTGGCCTTCCCGTTTTGTGATCGCCTGCAATGCCGGATAAGCAGCTACGAGCTCTGGGGGTGCGGAGACCAGCTCACCCGTAAGTCCGTACTTGATTTCAATCCCGTTCACCGCCGCCTTGCCCGCGAAGTGGTTGTTGGTCACCACGTAGGTATCTCCCCCTGCGTGGGCGAGGCGCTCAGCGTAGCGCGCGAACATCGCAGAATCCTCTTCGCTGTAGAGCCAGTTGTACTTGTCGTCGCGCTCTTTTTCGGAGTCGTACCAGTCCTCCGCATTGCGACCGTGAACTCGGAGATATCCCACGGGGCCGAGGAAGTACGGAAGAGCATTGCGGTCACCAACCTGGGGCACAACCTCCTCCGAGGCGGGCATGTCGATGTGCGCTAAGTTGACGCCCTCTCCCTCAAGATAGTGCAGCGCATCCGCGCCGAACCAGCTGCGGTGGCGCAGCTCAACAACCAAGGGGAGGTTGCCCGAAAGGCGCTGTACTCGGGCGAGTCGCGAGCGCCCCGCCGCATCGTTCTCGAACCCCTGGTGGAACTGGGCCAGCGCAACGCCCAGCTTTCCCGCATTTGTCATCGGCTCGAATGTCCGGCGAAACTGAAGCGCCTCACTCTCGCCTATTTCGCCGTGGGTGAAGTCCCGATGCAGCTTGATACAAAATCGAAAGTCCCTCTGATCAGCAACCAGGTCGACCCACTTCTCTACATGCTCAACTCGAGGGAGCGCATAAAAGCTGCTGTTGATCTCGATGCAATCGAAGTAGCGTGCCAGGTAGGAGAGAGGGTGAAAATTCGGTCCGCCACTTCGTGGGTAGACTCTGCCTTTCCAGTCTGCGTAGGACCACCCCGCAACGCCCACGCGGATCACGACTGCTTCTCGGCAGAGTCCTCAACATAGGGGTCCCAGTGCTCGGCGAAATCTTCCTCTGGCCAGTCTGGCCTTACGCCGAGCTCTTGAAATCCCCTACGCTCCGCTGAGAGGAGGGCCGTTCGGAAATCACGAACGGCGGCCTTCAGGCCCTCGTCATCGGCATCGCGCGGAACAAAAATTGGCGGCTCATAAACCACGGCCACCTTAGAGCCCCACTTGGGGATAGTGAAGCGGTCCCATGAGTTCACTCGCCATGCGGGTTCAGCGACAAAGCCACAGGGAAGAATCGGGTAACCCGTAGCTCGAGCAAGCCAAACCACACCTGCCGACCCAGAGTGCCTTGGTCCTCGCGGCCCATCTGGAGTGACTACAATTATTCCCCCGACCCGCAGACTGCGAAGCATCTCGCGAAGTGCCTTTGCCCCGGTCCGACTCGACGACCCGCGAAGGACGCTCATCCCAAACTTGGGCAGCAGGGTGTTCATCAAATCGCCATCCTTACTCGGAGAGACGAGCACCTTAAACGGGTAGCCGTCGTGATGGGGCAAGCCTGCGATCATCCGCCCGTGCCACAACGTCCATAGGCACCCCTTTGCAGAGAGCACCTCATCGAAGTTTGACTGATCGATGACGGTTACATCCCAAGACTTGGCAAGTCTCCGCAAAACAATCGGCGCCACAAAGGGCATGAGATAGGAGCCGACCTTTCGTCTCGCACGCCGGATGGACCTTTTTATTTTCTTGGGGAGCACGGGCGCATTCTAAGCAAAGAGTGGGACGTTCGCGATGTCGACTCGCCTCTACGGCAAGATGTCGTCACCCGCACCACCACCATCAAGCCCGTCGGGGCCAAAGGAATAGAGCGCATAATCTCCAGTGGAGAGCAGGGCGTAGTGGAGCGCGTTACCCCACCCATCTACCGGAACCTTCGACTCGCCTATGTATCCATTCGGGTAGGCCTTGGATGGTTTCAGCAGGAATTCTAGGGACGATGGATTGCTTCCCATCTCGAGGGAGTACAGCAGAAGGCCAACCTCGATCACCGGGAAAGCGACCCTCGTGTCAAATTCAGCGAGGGGCATATTGATGGCGATTTCGAACTCCACCGCATCCCTCTCCTCAACCACTGTCCATGGTTCTGGAGCGAAGATTTCCTGCCAAGAATTTCCCGTCGCGAAATACAGTGCCGCAACCCCGCCCCCGAGTGCAAGCATGATCGGCTCTGGACCGAACGCGCTCTCTTTGTGAGTTCTAAGGACTCCGTCTTGCAGCGTTGTCTCGCTGAACGACGGGGCAATGTGCCTCGAAAAGATCGAGGCAGAAGGTAGCGCACCGAAGATCTCTTGGGGAAGATCGATACCCGCAGAGAGCATTCCGGAAAGCGCTAGACCACCCTTGTAATAGGACGAAAGGATATTGCCCAAATCGAGATAGCCAGCACTTCTCAAATTCTCTGGTACCTCTCCCTCTTCGCCGAGTATGCGAGTAAACAAGGGGTGGCTACCGCGTTCATAATCCTCGCCTTTCGCCCGGCGACGGATCTCGCGCTTTATCAGTATCGAAGAATTGGTAATCCAAAGCTTCCCATCCAGCACCGCAAAGGTCGGTGTAAGGCCTACGGGAATCCCTACATTAAGAGATGTGTAGCTCGTCCCCTTATAGGGCCGGCGAGATACCGAGAAGTCGCTCTCAAGCTCAACCAACTTGTCGCATAGAGCGTCGAGGGCCTTCATCAAGTCCCCCTCGTTCGTAACGGGAACGATGGCAAAAAGTTCAGGGATAGAGATTCCGCTCACCGGGCTGGCCCAAAACGCAAACTCGTTGCCAAGGTTGTCCACCAAGTCTCTTGTGAGATCTACACCGAGGCCACGCGCAAGTTGGGTGACGTCACTGTCCTCGCCTACCAGGCTAAGGAACAACTCCCACACTCCGCGCGGGTTCATCGCGCCGGTCTGCACAAACACGGCGTCATTTGGAATCCACTCAGCAACATTAGCTAAGGAAGCTACGGTGTTGATTTGGCTAGGGGAGGCGCTGGTGCAGCTGTCCGATTGATACAAGCCATTTGAGATGCGCGTGACCCAGCCACCCTTAGATCCCGAGACACCCATGAAGTCGAGAATGGCCTGGCTGGCGGTGGGCTCTGCTTCCGACTTGGATGCAGACATCGCTGTGTTGACGAAGCCCCTCCAAGCCACCACTCCCTGTCCTCCAGATGTGTGCGTCATTGCTTTTTGGTAGCTCTCGGTTGCTGCCAAGCTAGTCGGTGCGACCTCGCCAGCTAAGGTCTTCTGGATCGGGTCGGTAAGCTCTCGGCCCTGGATCATTCCGAAAGTCGCGAAGGTCCGGTTCTCCACCATTTGCAAGCTGAACTCGATCGGCGGTGCTCCCCCTGGGCCTCCAAGGTCCTCGGGAGCCACTCGAAACGAGGTCGGTGGAAACGGGGGCGGGACCGCGCCCTCCATGGGCTTCAGAATGGTCATCTGAAGAAAGGGAAGGTTCGCCTGCGCTTGTGCATACAGCATGCCAAGCAGTGGGGCCACGTGCTCGGGATGGTGCCATTCGACAACAAGCTCCAAACCTACAAGTGAGGCTACGCGGGAAATCGCTAATGGGACGAGCTCGTCATACGCGCCCAGGTCTTGGTCCCCTCCAACACCTCCAAGCACTCCATCTTCGCCCAGAGCCTGGAGCGTAAAGGTTCCATCGTGGCCTGGCTTGTAGTCGAAGCGGCGACCATAGGAGTCCAAGAGAAGGTACTCTCCCAAACCGAGGGCGTCGAGGTCTCTCGGCAGAGCTCCCGTGCTTAGGTAGTCGCCTTCGATTCGGTCGCAGAGAAACTCCAAGTCGGCTTGCTGAGACGATGTGACAAAAGTGCGGAACTCATCAACAAGTGCGTCGAAGGCACCCTCGTCAAGGGACGCTGAAAACGACACGCCTTTGACGTTTCCGAGCAAGGCGAGAGCTTGTTTTAGTTCTGGAGCTTGCAGCTGCTCAAGCGCTTGCTCGGGACTTGAAAATCCAGCGATCTCCAAGAGACCGGCCAACTCCTTATCCATCGCAATTTTAGCAATAGCTGTCTCCCGCCAAGCTCCAACAAAGGATGCAACGTCGGGGATATCGACAAAGAGTTCTGCTTTGGATGTGTGCAGGCCGGCGTTGTCCTGGGGCACACAAAATACAGAGGCGGCGGAGAGAATTAGATGGATAAGCATAGAGGTTCAGCGGCGCGATCTAGATGCCCGCGAATGCGCGGAGCTCCGTTTCGGCATCTTGCAGTGCACCCTCTAGGGCGCGCAGTTCTGATTCGATTGGGTCGCCCTTCTTGAAGGCGGCCTTGAAGGCGGCGTGCTTGGCTTTCACCTCTGCGTTGTCGCCATCGAGCATGTAAGAGACCACCAGTCCTGACTCGTTCAACAGTTTGGCGGACTGGTCGGGGTTGTCGACCGTTAAGTTCATTTTGAAGATTGTGCTCAGTGCGTCGCAGCCTCCTCGAATGTTAGAAACGGACCACTTGCGCATGGCCGCCTGATCGCCCCCATCTTTGTTGAGGTAGTAGCGCTCGCAATAGCTAGCCGTTCCGTAGCGAAGCCAATCGGGAAGTTTCTTTTCACTTAGGAAGCTGCCCAGGTCGAACTTGCCGTCTTTCTTCATTCGCACGATTGCGCGAGGACTTGGGTCGAGAGCTTCGACAAGTGAGAGGGCGGCGGCGTGCCGCGCGAGGAGCCGACCAAAACTGTTCCCGGCATCACTGCTTGCATCCCAATAGGCAACGCCTGCTCCCATGTGGTTCCCCGACTCAGTGTCGAACCAAACCTCACCGAAGTAAGCCCCATGGACAGAAGACAAGCCACGCAGCTCTGTGGGTTGAACTCCAAAACTCGGGTTGCCGGAAGCAAACGTTCCGTACTGGCTTGTGCTCCGCAGAAGAGCAAAGACTACGGGATCAATCGGGACCCGCCCCAATACACGAACGAAGTCGGGGACGATACTTGCCGCCTCCTCCAACGCCTTCAACGCCACCGAGCGATCGGCAGTTGTGTAGATCTGGAATCGACCATCGTAGGAGGGGATTTTCCAAAAACGCTCCGAAAGGCTGTGGTAGCGATTCGCATCGCTTTCGGTCTTCCACTCTTCCCCGCACTTGAATTTTCCGGCGTCCGCCTCGGCAACTTCCTCGGGAGAGATCCACATCAGGTCGTGTCGGACAAAACCCTTGTTTATGAACTCAAGGTCACTTGCGTTCACCCAATTTCCGTCGGGGTCCTTGGCCATGCCCTTCTCTAGCCGCTCCACGTCATCGGGGTCAACCCACTCCCCCTTGTACTTTACGAATCCAGCAGCCTTGGCTGCCGCATCTTCTTTTTTGGCCTTATAGGCCTCGTACTTCTTCTCGGTCTTGAACCACTGATCGTCGTAGAAAATGTGCCCGCTAGCTTCACGGGCCCCTTTGTGGTCGGGGTCTAGGCTGAGGATCTCCCGCAAGACCTTGCGGTCCTCCTTCTGTAGCTTGAAGGACTCGCAGTAGTTGTGGACAAGCCACAGCTTGGCTACGTCTCCTTCAGCTGCAGCGAATCGTTTTTCAAACTCCTCTTTCGCATCCTGCACGACGCTTGAAGTCACAGGGGTCGAGGTTGCCAAGGGCTGGGGAGAAGGCGAAAAGCTAAGAAGGACGGCTAATAGGGCGGCGTTCATAATGAAGATTCGGGTGAGGGATCCGGACCGGGAGGGCATCAGGGTATCGTCCTGGGCTTGCTTTCCATGCCCCTCTGCGGTCCAAGAACCCTTTTCATCGCAAATTACATGGAGAGAACGATAAGATGCTCCGCTTCCAAGCCTGGGCACGCCGCCCCACAAAGCTCAACCCACACCAGAAACATGGCTGATCACAAGGCCCCCACACAAGTCGTAATCGCTCCCTACGAGGAGACCTCTCAGCTTCAAAAGTTGGTTTCCACCTACGCGATGCCGTTTTTCGTCGTCGCCTTGGTCGCCACGGTTTTCATTCTTTGGAACCAGACCCGCCAAGAGAACAAGAAGCAGGAGCTCGACAAGAGCTGGAACCAATTGGCAGCCCAGGTCACCATGGCAACGATTGGAACCGGCGGGCAATTGCCCTCACCTGGAACCCTTGGAGCCCTAGCTGAGAACCTTAGGGACACCTCCGCGGGTGCCTGGACCAAAGCTCTCGAGGTCAGGAGCTTCATTGAGAGTGAAGATTGGTCTGGCGCAGAAGCCGCACTGGCTCAACTCGAACAAGATTACCCGAATCACCCAATCGTTCGGGACACCCTTCCTATTGGTGAGGAAGGGGCCCTAGAGAGCATGGCCGTCCAGCTGCGAAGTTACATCGAGAGCGAGCGAGCGTTCGTCGATGCCAATCCTGGCCTCTTCCAGCTAGCAGCGCTCCCCGAGGGATCCCCTAGAGTAAAAATCACCACCAGCGCTGGCGATATCATCGTGGGGCTCTTCGAAGACCGGGCCCCGGAGCATGTGGCAAACTTCATCAAGTTGGCATCAAGTGGGTATTATGATGGCACCAAGTTCCACAGAACGATCCCTGGCTTCATGGTGCAGGGAGGCGATCCAAACACGAAGTCTGGTGACCCATCGACCTGGGGTCAGGGTGGCCCCGAATACAAGATTGCGCAAGAGCCCAACAACCTCTATCACTTTAAAGGAGTCCTGGCGATGGCGAAGATGCCCGGTGATTCCGAGAGTAGTGGAAGCCAATTTTACATCACGACGGGTACCCCCCACCACCTAGATGGCCAACACACCGTTTTTGGCGTTCTGCTTGAAGGGGCTGATGTGGTTCGGATCATCGAAAACGCGCCGGCGAATGCGGACACTTCGCTCCCAGAAGAGCCGACGACGATAACGGAAATGACCATTCTCTAGGGACCCGTTACAGGTGTCTCTCCCCGAGACCTATCTCCCGTGGGATAACAAGGACAAAGACACCTAGCACAGTATGCGGGCTTGCCAAAAGGTCCTACAACCTAAGAAGAGAGGGGCGCCCCCACCAGCTGGTGGGGGCGCCCCTCTCTTCTTGTCCTAACCCCCGGCATCGGCAGGAGGGAGGTCACTTATCGGCATTGCAACTTCCTAGACTTCCTGGCGCGGGGCGATCACGTCATAGATACGCTCCAAGTCATCTCTATTGAAATAATGGATCACGATCTGGCCCTTGTACTTGGGCCCGTTCTTTAAAGTGACCTTGGTGCCCAGGGATTCGCGGATGCGATCCTCCATCGCCTTGGCCCATGGAACCAGGGCTGGCTCCGCGGGGGCGGCACTGGCCTCGGGCATAACCTCTTTGGGAACGCCCAACTCACGCACCAAGACTTCTGTTTGCCGAACAGATAAGTCCTGCCTAATGATTTGATCGGCGAGGGCGTCTTGAGCCTCGGAACCTTGAAGGCCAAGAAGGGCCTTGCCGTGCCCCATCGTGAGCTGCTCGGACGCAACGCATAGCTGTACTTTGTCGGATAACTCCAGTAAGCGGACAAGGTTCGCGACCGAAGAGCGCTTCAGGCCGACCCTGTCAGCAACTTCAAGCTGGGTCAACCCGAGTGCATTCATCATCTCCCGATAAGCAAGACCACGCTCGATGGGGTTTAGATCCCGACGCTGAACGTTCTCGACGAGGGCCAACTCAAGCATGTCCGAATCCGAGACAGACTCCCGAACGACAGCCGGAATGGAGGTCAGGCCTGCCAGGCGGCTCGCTCGCCAGCGCCGCTCGCCTGAAACCAACTGGAATCCATTTTCGATCCGCCTTACCACTACGGGTTGCATGACACCATGGGCCAGAATACTATTGCGAAGCTCTTCTAGCCCGCTAGGATCAAATACACGCCTTGGCTGAAATGGGTTCGGTCGCACCTCGCTCACTTTGACGGAGTTTTCGGAGGCAATCGGTGTGGGGTCTTGAATAAGGGAGCCGAGCCCTCGGCCTAGTCTCTTGGAAGTCATTGGTTGAGATGTGACTGTTTGGATGGTGAGGAAACCTACATGTTCCACGTGGAACACACAGGTTAGAACAACGCACACAACATGTCGAGTGTGAAACAAGTACAAACACTACATCTAGAGAAGACGAATGCTGCCCATCGTTTCTGTGCGGTTCTAGGGACATGGATACAAAAGAAGCACCGAACATAGAGAGCCCGCGCAATCTTCACAGCACCACGGCGCAATCCCCACCATGCAACCCTTTGCACAATCTCAGCTCGCCCTAGCCCGCCTTATCCGTCAACCGGGTACTTGGATCTCCCTTTGGGCATGTTTTGGCCTGGGGCCAGCACTGTCGGCATTTCAGCGCCAGGCTCCTATTGGGGACGATGCTGGGGTGGATCTACTCCCGTGGCTCTTCTTGGCTGCCCTAGTGGGGGTCCTGATGGGCTCCAGGCTAATCCCAGGCACGGAGCAGGCACGCCGGGCTTCCGTGCCCACTACCTCTGGAGATTTCCTCTTTCTCGCTATCCCCGCCCTCTTAATGGTGTTGGCTGCCCTCCTCTCGCTCCGGATGGCCGGGGCGGAGCCGCCCTCGCTATTGGCGCTTGCGTCAACGCTTCAACTTGCCGCGCTGGGAGCCCTCTTGCTACCAGCGGGGCCCCTTGCACTCCTAGCTATCACGTGGGTTCTCCCACCACTTTTCCCGAGCGCCAACCTTTCGCCGCTCCTACCTTTTGGCCCGGAAGGAACCTCTATCCCAGCGGTTCTGGCTTTCTCTTGCGCACTTTTGCTACTCACAACCCTTCGCCCCTATGCGCTACGCAGTTCTAGGTGACATTCACAGCAACCTGAGTGCCCTGGAGTGTGTCCTTGAGGACATTCGGGCGACCCAGGTTGACCAAATCCTCAGCGTGGGCGACGTGGTGGGGTACGGTGCTTCCCCCTCGGACTGCATTCGGTTACTCCGTGAAGAGGGTGTCATTGTCGTCAAAGGGAATCACGACGCTGCTTGCGTTGGCGAGTTGAACGAAAACACGTTTAACCGATACGCCCTCGAGGCCGTTCGATGGACACGGGGAGTGCTAAGTACGGACGAGATGGACTGGTTGCGCGAGCTCCCCCTTGAGGTCACGTTAGAACACTGCCAGCTTGCCCACGGGAGCATCCACGAACCCGAGGCGTTTGAGTACATCCGAACAACCCGGGACGCGGACCCCTCACTGGAGCTCATGACAAGGCCCGTCGCCTTTGTGGGGCATACCCACATCCCGATCGCCCTTATGCGGTTGCTTGAACCTGTCGGATCTACAGCCTATTCCCCGGACCTGGATGTCGATCTTCGCGAGTCGGATCGCTGCCTTGTGAATGTAGGCAGTGTCGGCCAACCCCGTGATGAAGATCACCGAACGGGCTGGGTCCTGTTTGACAGTGAGGCCCAAACGGTCAAGCTGAAGAGGCTCCCTTATCAGATCGAGGTCGCTGCGAGCCGAATACGAGACGCAGGGCTGCCTCGGATGCTCGCGGATCGGCTGTACTTGGGTGTTTAGGTCACAGCCCATGGGGGTTTAGCCGGGCTCGCGCTATTGCCTAAGTCCGGGCGTACCAGTCCCCCATAAATCGCAAAAAAAACGGACGGAGGAACGAGGCCGTCCTTAGTCGCGGGACGAGTGTCCCAAGTAAGACAATTCGTCGGGCAGATTCTCGATCCCGTCTTCTCCAAGCCCGTTTTTGAACAGCAGGGCAATGTCGCGGAGGGGTGCTACATCCCCCCGAAAAGTGAAGGTCTTGACGTCGGGATAGGACCCCACTGTCACCAAAACCTCTAAAATAGAGCCGGCATTGCAGGTTTTACCGCCGACCTCGAGCTCAACTGCGGTCCCGTACTTCGAAACGATGCCGACGATTAGGGCTGCAGGTCTAGCGTGCAGCATCAGCTCGTCCGGAATCTGAATAACCAACTCTCTTGCGTCTGTGTATTGCGGCAAAATATCTTGGGCTAGGGGCCTTCCCGCCTCCATAAGGAGGTGGGCGGAGACTAGGAGCTTATTCAGGATCCGGTCTTGCACTTCGCCACGGTGGATAAGCCTGGCAAGACGTTTTTGGGCTGCGTGGCCCCGGGTTTGATTCTCGTGTCGCTCAACGAAGTGCGTGAGACCGGTAACGGCCTCAAGGGTATGGAGCGCCGCAGAGCCTAGCCCACGTAACTGCGAGAGGCGTGGGTCCTGCTTTTCAAGGCTCGTGCCCTTTATGTGCGTGTCATAAGCCGACTGAAGGTTGTGAACTGTAGCCTCAAAAACACGTGCCTGCTCTTCTGCACAAACTGTACTTAGGAATAGGTTACGGGTATCGGGGTCCAGTTCAGTGCTCTCGCTCAGGTGGGCGAGCAGGTCGCAGGCTGAAACGAATTTAGAGGCGACCTCCGCGATCTTTTGATGATCATCACTAGGCTCCTCTTCGTCAACGTTGTGGGGGAGGCGCTCCTGGATGGTTGAAACCTCAAAGGAGACGTCTGAGAAGGTCCCCAAGTGGGGGGATGCGCCCAAAGAGGCCATTTCTGCGTGAAGCTCTTTCAAGAGGAGCTCGACGCAACTCTGTATGAATGCTCGCACGTTGGCGATTCGACCCTCAAATGCGCTGAACTCGGCGACTTGGAGAATGTTTACGAGTCCGTACGTTTCACACCTGGAAACGAGGTGTCCGAGACTGTGGCCCGCGCCCGCAAACCCCCGCAAAGAGCCCACCAGCTCCCTTAGGTAGCTAAACGTTCGATTCCGAGAAGCCCCGTAATCATCCAAGAGGGTCTCAAAGGTCTCGGCCTGTGAGATCAGTGGGAAGTAATGCCGCTTGTTCCAGATCTCCCCAGAAAGACCCGCGAGAGCGCCTGTAAGGGTGCAAAATCCCCCGCACTCCTCCTGCAAGACAGACAAGAAGCGCTCTTCAGCAATGACGAGCTCTAAGGCTGGGGCGGTGGTTGTGGTGAGGTCAGACATAATCCGTATCGAGAGATGGTCCCTCGGCGTTTTGTTGGGTGGGAGCAAGTCTGCAGGCCTAAAGGTACCAGAGAATTGGCCACGAGCAGGACGTTTTGCCTTTCTCTTCGGATGAATCTCTGTGCGATCTCAAGGCAGAGGTCCTTACCGGTCGAAGGTTGGGGTGCCGCACCACGGGATCCTACTGCGCCTCCGAACGCAGCAGACCCAGGTGCGGCCTCCTTTCCGTCCCCTGTCGGCGCCAATACCACCTGGAGGCCCGCCATCTCTTCCGAGAACTGCCTGGAGACATATCTCCACGAAATCAACGAGGTCCCCCTGCTCACCGCTGAGCGGGAGATCGAGTTAGGTCGCGCCATCCAAGCTGGCGATCTAGAGGCCCGCGAACACATGATTCGCGCCAATTTGCGGCTAGTCGTTTCCATCGCAAAGAAGTACACCGATCGAGGCATGGTGCTTGCGGACCTGATTGCTGAGGGCAACCTTGGACTCATGAAGGCCGCAGAGAAATTCGATCCCGATGCAGGATGCCGATTCTCAACCTATGGGACTTGGTGGATAAAACAGGCCATCCGTAGATCCTTAACCAATACCGTCCCCGCGGTTCGCGTTCCTGGATATATGGCCGAATTGGTCAACAAGTGGCGTTCAATTGCCTACGAAATGTCCTTCACCATGGGAAGGCAGCCAAGCTTGGAAGAGGTCGCCATTGAAATCGGTGTCCCGGAAGAGACTTGGCCCTTACTGCGCCAAACACTGTTGACATCGGGAACAACCTCCCTCAACGCCCTTGAGGGCGCCGGTGGTATCGATCCCGAAGCCGATGGTGCAACCCCCGAGGAGGCCACCACGATGGTGGACCTCATGGAGCACCTCGAGGTCTTCCTCAAACAGCTCGATGACCGGGACGCGCGGATCATCCGTCTCCGGTACGGAATCGCCAGTGACTTCGACGGGCCGATGACTCTCAAGGAGATTGGACGCCAAGTGGGCTTGACCCGTGAGCGCGTCCGCCAAATCGAACGTCAGGGACTTGCCCGACTTTCGAAGATGATGGGCGGCGAGTAGCACACAGCACAACGAAGTGCGACAATCGGGGGACGCGCATTGCGCGTCCCCCGATTTGATTAATTCACCAGCTAAACGGGCCCCTAAGGGCACTCCTCTTTATGTACACCTGCCGTTTTGTGTACATAAGTGCCCGTACTGCGACTTCTTCTCCATCGTTGGCCAAAACGAAGACCACGAGAAGTTCTTGGACACCCTGCTCGCTGAAGCGGAAATCCGTGCGCCAAGGTCCCCCAGAACGATTTTTTTTGGTGGCGGCACCCCAAGCTACTTCACCGCGCCTCAGCTGGAGCGTTTACTAGCTGGGCTAGAGAGAATCACAGGCTACCGCAGCTCGGCTGAAGAGGTCACCGCCGAGTGCAACCCTGAGAGCTTGTCCCTCGAAAAAGCAATCCTGATGCGGGAACTGGGTGTAAACCGGCTCTCCGTCGGCATTCAGAGCCTAAATCCCGCGACCCTAAAATTCTATGAGCGCCCCCACAGCCCCGAAGAGGCCCTGGCCGCCGTTGACGCTGTCCGCACAGCCGGATACGAGCGCTGGTCCGCGGACCTAATCCACGGTGCCCCCGGCGAACCGCTCTCCGACATCGAACATAACATACGTCAAGTACTGGACTTAGGAGCTTCGCACATCAGCGCTTATGGCTTGACGTACGAGCCGGGAACACCCCTTTACGCGAGCCTCAAAAAAGGAGCCTTTGAACCCCAAGACGAGGATCGTGAGCTAGAAAATCTGGCCGAGGCCCGCCGCGTCCTGTTCGATGCGGGCCTTAACGCCTATGAGGTATCCAACTTCGCAACAAACGGGCAAGAATGTAGGCACAACTTAAATTACTGGCGGAATGGAGGTTATGTGGGGATAGGACCCTCCGCTGCCAGCCATGTAGAGGGAACACGTACGGGAAATGCACGCTCTTTGGGGCGCTGGAGCCGCGACGTTCTCGACAAGGGTGCTAAGCCCGCCTGGAGTGAGACCCTGGAACCCATCGATCGCCTCGGAGAGACCTGGTGGCTGGGATTGCGGTTAGCCGTAGGGGTCGACCCCGCAGAGGCCCGCGCACTAGCGAAGTGGGAGGGGCCGGATCCAACGGAGCCCATCCGCGAGCGACTTCTCGAGCAAGGCCTACTGAAAACGATGGAAAACCGAACCTACATCCCGGAGAGCGGGTTGGCCTTGACCGACTACATCGGGAAGCAGTTTTTGTCCCCAGGCGCCTAATTTGAGCGCATTTTTGATCCCGAACTAGCTCTTCCCCAGCGTTATGGATGGCTAGGGGAACGGTTGAGGCACCGGGCGGATAGGATCTTCGCGAACACCATTAGGTAAACGTCGTCGTGAGCAAGAAAGCTAAGAAAAAAAACAAACCCCAGAAGAAGAGCTTCGCCCTCTTTTTCCTTCGTGGCCTAGGAGCACTCCTCCCCCTGGTGCTGACGATATTCATCTTCGTCACCCTGTTGGGATTTGCGCGGACCTATGTCACCAAGCCGATCAACAACACGATCTACTGGAGTTTAGAGAGCAACTCGTTTGGCTGGAAGGCGCTCCGCGAGCTCGGCATCGACCCCTATGCCGCCGAGTTCTTGGACGTCGATAACTTGCCGGTCAAGCCGACCAACCTGAAGCTCCAGTACGAGCTAATTCCCACCAAGGCAGAAGGGGATATTCGCATCTCTAGCGAGACAGCAAGGCGCGATGTTTTTGAAAACGTCCTTCGCGATGAGCGTGCCGAAAACGAGGGCTTCTTCTGCGATCTCGAGAATCTCTGGATCGACAAGGAGCACCTGCGCGACGCGGTTTCGACGGTAGTCCACCCGCTCATTGGGTTGCTGCTATCCGTCTTGATCGTACTCTGGCTTGGGTGGATTGTTACGGGGTTCATCGGGCGCAAGATACTCGAAAAATTTGACCAAGCTCTACTTGCGATTCCGGGGGTTCGAGCCGTCTATCCCTACGCTAAGCAGCTCGTTGAATTCTTCATAAGCGACAACGAGTTGGAGTTCGACACCGTTGTCGCTGTGCCCTATCCAAACAAGTACGTCTACTCGCTTGGATTTGTCACAAGCCAGTCGCTCAAGAGCATGCGTGAGGCCACCGGCAAAAACCTCGTCTCCATCTTTATTCCATCCTCGCCCATGCCGATGACGGGCTACACAATCCACGTCCCGCGCGAGATTCTGATACGGGTTCCAATCACTGTCGATGAGGCCCTGCGAATCACCGTCTCTGGTGGCGTACTTGTGCCGCCTTCGGAGTTTGTCGGTAGAGGGATCGGCGAAGAGCTAGAGGCAACCAAAGGCGAAGATATATCGGAGCGGATTTCGAAGGCTCTTGCCGACGCTGGCAACAAGCCAGGCGACGACGACCTCGACCCATAGACCTCTGCCTTGAAACAATCAACCGAAGCCAGTCTCCAAAAACTGACACCAAAATAACCGCGAGGACCAAGCGTGAATTACGCCGACCGACTGCACGCCGCCATCGAGAAAACGGGCAACGCCTGCCTCCTTGGAATTGACCCACACCTAGACCAGCTCCCCCTTGAGTTCTCGGACGCGCGGGACACCTCACTTCCGCGCGGAGAGCGCGCCGAGGTCATGGGTGACTTTTGCGTTGCCCTTCTAGACCTTGCAGAAAACCTCGTTCCTGTGGTCAAACCTCAGTCTGCATTCTTCGAGGTCTTTGGAGCCGACGGCCACTACCAGTGGGAGCGCGTTGTCGCCCACGCGAAGTCGCTTGGCATGCTTGTCATTGGTGACGTAAAGCGAGGTGACATTGCGAGTACGGCCGCAGCCTATGCACGCGGCCTCCTGGAGGGAACGGGCGGCGTCGATGAGGTCTCTCACCTTTGCGACGCCGTCACCGTAAACGCATTCTTAGGTGAAGAGTCCATCACGCCGTTCCTGGACGTCTGCAAGAAAACGGGAGGGGGGATTTACGTTTTGGTTCGCACCTCGAATCCCGGTTCAGCAGATTTTCAGCTTTGCGGTGAGCCCACGCTGTCCGAACGAATAGCTGACGCCGTCGCTCGCTGGGGGAAGGAGTTAATGGGATCCAAAGGCTACAGCTCTGTCGGTGCCGTAGTTGGTGCTACCCACCCAGAAGCCCTAGCGGAGATGCGCGCGCGCATGCCACACTCCCCCCTCTTGCTACCGGGTTATGGGGCACAGGGAGCCGGCGCAGAAGACATCGCGGCCGGCTTCCACAGAGGCGGGCAAGGAGCACTCGTTAACTCTTCGCGGGGCATCTCTTTTGCCTATAAAAAGGCCGGCCGTCCCTGCTCCGAATGGCGGGAAGCGTCCACAGAGGCCTTGAATGTTATGATTGAAGAGATCTCTGCGGTCGCCCACTCCGCCGTATGAGCTTAAGAAGTGAGTTCCTGAGTGCCGACATACTCGGCCTGTCGGACCTTGCACGTCACGCACTCTCCGGGCGACCGGTACCCTCTCGTTTTGCGTCACCGTGCATTCCTAAAACCCTAGGCGACCTCTCTCCTCCAGAGGAGCGCTTCCTTCCTGACGAGCGCGCCGAACTCAGTGCCGCGATCGAGGGCCCGCTGACGGCGCTGGGTTCACACGTAGCTGTACTTGAGGCTGTGCGCGCCCTTGCAACGCCAGGTGCGAGTGCCGTTGTTGCCGGGCAGCAACCAGGTTTTCTTGGCGGGCCCCTGTTCAACATCTATAAGGCTGTTCACGCGGTTCGACTGAGCCGCGACCTTCAAGAGAGGTGGGGCAAACCCGTCGTCCCTGTTTTTTGGAATCACGCAGACGACCACGACATCGCGGAGGTTCACAACGTGCGTCTAGTAACCCCGAACTTGGACTTGCGAAGGTTACACCTGCCTGGAATGTCCTCGGGCCGCACACCCTTCTCGGCAGTCCAAATTGACGCGGAGAAGCAGCGCTTAATCTCAGTCACCGAAGTTCTTCGGGACACCTTCGCTGCGGACATGTTCACGCAGGAAACGCTCGAGTTATTTGTTCCTCGTGACGGGGAAACTTTAGCTCGGGCTTGGACCCGCTCCATGACGACCCTCTTCGGACACCTCGGGTTGGTCGTGATTGAACCAGACTGGATTCGCCCAAGCCTCTCGCGCTCACTCGCCACTCTCGTTGCACCAAGTCCAATCCCCGAGCTCTTGGAGAACAAGGCGCGTTTGGCCTCCGCTGGGTTCGCGGTCGCAATCGAACCCGAGGAGGCCGCCCTCGTTTACCACGTTGGCCCCAATGGACGCGTTGCGCTCCGCGCTGGAGGAGATGGCTACCGCTTCGATGGCGAGGCTGGTTCGCGCACTCCCTCTGAGCTTGCCGCAGAAATTGTCACCGCCCCAAACGACTATAGCGCGGGCGCCCTCCTTCGCCCGTTAGTGCAAGACCTAGCGCTACCTGTCGCCGCTTATGTCGGTGGCTTTGGAGAGCTCGCATACCACGTTCAGTTGGCCGAGTTGAGACGCTCTCGCGATGTGCCTGAAACTCCGTTTGTTCCCCGGCTTAGCTGTACGCTAATCGATGACGCCGTCGAGAGCTCTCTCGAGCAGGCGGGCTGCACGGTGGGGGATTTCCTTCGGACCAAGGGGGCTTGCGCACGATCCGTTGATGAGGAGTCCTGCACCGATGACACCTCGCTTTCTAGTGAACTCCACGCCATGTCAAAGTCATTTCGAAAAGAGCTCAACGCACTTCGCCCGCGCTTGGCGGACGTCTCTCCACACCTTCCCCAAATCCTCAAGCACACAAGCCGGATAATTCACCAGCAGATGCAGCGATTCGCTGACAAGGTGGACCGCGTAGCCAATAACAACGTGGGGGGTCTTCGGCGAGACGAGCGGAGGCTAGACGTGCACCTCTTACCTAGTGGCGAGGCCCAGGAGCGTGTTTTGACCGGTGCCCAATTCTTGTCCCGTTTCGGCCGTGAATGGATCGATGCCTTACTCGACGAGATGGATGCACTGCCTTCCGAGCACATGGTTCTCTATCTCGGCCCCGCACCGAAACGAATACGAGAGCAACGCCAACCTGGCACCCCAGGAGAGGACAAGTGAGCGGCCTCGACATCCTTGTCGTCGCCGCACACCCGGACGACGCCGAGCTCTTCACGGGCGGACTCATCCTGTCAGCGCGCGCCGCGGGTCTATCTGTTGGCATCATCGATCTAACACGTGGAGAAATGGGGACGAGAGGGAGCGCGGAAGAACGATCTGCCGAGAGCGCCGCCGCGACAGCCCTTATGGACCTTCAACACCGCCAGAACCTGGATCTTGGGGATGCGGGGCTCGTGGCGAACCTGACCAACCGCAACCGGCTGGCCTGCGAGCTTGCACGACTGAAGCCCCGTGTCGTGATTGGGCATCCTGAAGGAGATGCGCATCCAGATCACGCCGCAGCCTCCCAACTAATGAGAGACGCCTGGTATGTCGCGGGGCTGCAGAAACTGATCGAAAAGCTTGAACCGGGATTAACTGCCCACCGACCTAGCAGACTGTTTCACTTTTCATCAGGCTCACCTTGTGCGTCACTACCGAGCCTTGTGGTGGATATCGGGGACGTCTTTCAGGCAAAGCAAGACCTCTTGCGGTGTTACGCCAGCCAACTAAATCAGAACGGCTCCTCGGACGCAGGCGAACACTTTATGCTTGGAGCGGATATCCTCGCACGTAGCGAAATCAACGCCCTCTATTGGGGAAGCCAAATAGGAGTACCTTTTGGCGAACCCCTCTATCACCGCGGACCACTACCCGCAGACGTAATCGGCCTTCTGCGCTAACTGCGCACGGCCCCAATAGCATCATGACCATGCGACGTATCGCGATCGTCAATCAGAAGGGTGGAGTCGGTAAGACGACGACCGCTGTCAACCTAGGCGCCGCCCTTGCACTCGCCGGTCGGCGTGTTGTGCTTCTCGACCTGGACCCCCAGGGGAACCTGTCTACACACCTTGACATTGAAATCCCCCCTGGGGAGCCGTCCACCTACCAGGTCCTTTGCGACGGCCTCCCTTTTCGAGACGCCCTGCGAGACACCTCGACGCCCGGGCTGCGCGTCTCGCCGACAAACATCGACCTGTCGGGGGCCGAGATGGAATTGGCTTCAGCGCTCGGTCGCGAGAGTATTTTGAATGACGCGATCGACACCTGGGTAACCGAGCACTACAAGGAGCACGGCGAGGACCCTGCGGACTATTTAATTGTCGACTGCCCGCCGAGCCTTGGCTTACTCTCCGTGAACGGACTTGTCGCTTCGCGTGAGGTTTTCATCGCACTTCAGACTGAATTTTTCGCGCTACAGGGCATGAGCAAATTGGTGGAAATCGTGCAGCTCTTAAAGCGCCGATTGAACCCCGATTTGGTGATCACGGGAATCATTCCGTGCCTGTACGACAGCCGCCTGCGCCTCGCGCGCGAGGTGCTCGCGGAGATTCGAAAATACTTCCCGGGCCCTGTCTTCAACAGGTCGATCCGCAAGAGCGTCAAGTTGGCCGAAGCCCCCAGCTATGGCCTGTCCATTTTTGGGTACGCGCCCAGCTCTCCAGGTGCTGGAGACTACGCGGAGCTCGCACAGGAAGTCCTCGCACAGGAAGTCGCACCGATCGTCGAAACGCCCCTAGAAATAGAGCCTCAAGCCGAAATTTACAAGCAACCAAAAGCCAACCCGATTCTCCCCGAGGAAGAGGTCAAAGCGCAGGTTGAGCCTGTTGTTTCTGAGGTCGTATTTCCCCAGGCCGTTGCGCCCGAAGCCGAGGTTCCCGAGACTGTTGTTGCCGACGTCGTCTTTCCGGATGTTGTCCTTGCAGCCATCAATCTCCCGAATCATGCCAACGTCGAATCCGTTAAGCCTGAAGCTGCAAGCTCTCTGGAAGCGGGAGACGAGGGGGCTCCCCCGGAGACCGTGGAGTTGGAGCCCGCGTCACAAATGCGGAGCCACGAATACAACGACTCTGGAACCGTGACGCCCCCCAGGCGGACAGCGACAAAGGCCGCCGATCTTCCGCCACTCCCCGAGTCTGCATTTCGCGTCGATCCGTGATCGGATAAGCCATGCGTATTGGCATCCTCTGTCACCCAACCTATGGGGGTTCGGGAGTTCTCGCCTCCGAGCTAGCCATACAGTTAGCCGAGCGCGGAAATTCGGTCCACCTGTTTTCTCACGCCGTCCCTCCACGACTTGCTAAATGCGAAGGGGGGGTTCACGTTCACGTCGCCCGCGGGATGCCCTATCCCATCTTTGAGGCGCCCCCGCACAACCTCGCAATTACCTCAAGCATCCTAGATGTGTTCGCGACGAGTGGACTCGACCTTCTTCACGCTCACTATGCGATTCCGAATGCCACATCCGCGCTACTCGCACAAGCGGCCGTGCAGCAGGCAGGCGGACGGCTACCTGTGATCACAACCCTTCACGGAACGGACATTAACCTTGTGGGTAAAGACGAGTCCTATGCGGCACTAACCAAGTACGCACTCCATGCGAGCGACGCGGTGACGTGTGTTTCCAGCGCACTCGTGGAAGACACATATACCTGCATCCTCAAGAGCCGGGAGCTCCCGCTAGTCGTAATCCCAAACTTCGTGGATCTATCTAAGTATGCAGGGCCTTTTTCCCGCTCGGGAGCTTGCGTACGAATTTTGCACGCGAGCAACTTTCGCTCCCTAAAGCGCGTAGGTTGGCTCGTGCAAGCATTTGCCAAATGCGTGCACCTGACGGAATCTAAAGTAGAACTCCATCTAATTGGCGATGGACCGGAGCGCGCCCAAGTCGAGGCGACTGCTATCAGCTTGGGCCTGGGGGATCGCGTTCGATTCATGGGCGAGCGCGACGACCTCCCCGGTCTATTGGCTAGCTCTGACATCTTCGCCCTAAGTAGCACGCAAGAGTCCTTTGGGCTTGCTTCACTTGAAGCTATGGCTGCCGGACTTCCCGTGGTCTCTACTGATGTCGGAGGCGTTGCCGAGGTCGTCGATCACGGGACCACCGGTTTTCTTTGTTCTGTGAATGACATAGAGGCTTACGCGCAAGCCTTGGCGAAATTAATTGAGAGCCCCACACTTCGGAGCGCCATGGGGGCCGCTGGAAAAAGACGTGCCGCGATTCGCTTCAGTTCAAACACCGTCGTCGACCGATACGAAGCGCTATATAGGGAGGTCTGGGAGAAATGAACCGAGTCTATTTGGATCACAACGCAACGACGCCACTGCGGCCTCAAGTTCGCGACAGGTGGATGGAGTTGCTGGACCGAGGTTTCGGCAACCCCTCTAGCTTGCACGCAAGTGGTAGAGCCGCAAGAAACATCGTTGATGAAGCGCGCGAGATCTTTGCCAAAAGGCTCGCTGTTAGCGAGTCCGAAATCGTGTTCACCTCTGGCGGAACCGAGTCGAACAACTTGGCACTTTTGGGCACGCTGCAGGGCCGCGAAATTCGGGGCTCGGTGATCACCAGTCCGCTCGAACATCCCTCTGTTTTGGAGCCCTTAGAGGCCCTCGCAAAAGAGGGCCACGAGGTGCGCTTCACAAAGGTGAATCGTGCGGGTCGCATTCACCCCGAACAAGTTGCCTTCCAAGCAGAGTCCGGAAACGTAAGCCTCATCTCTTTGCACCTCGCCAACAACGAGGTCGGTGTTGTGCAGCCCATCTCCGAGCTGGCCTGCCTGCTCTCTGGATTTCAAAAGGGGCCACGACCCCTTTTGCACGTCGATGCCGTGCAGGCTCTCGGCCGAATTCCGCTTGACCTAGACGGCAAGCTTGCGGGTGTAGACTTGGTCAGTCTCTCGATGCATAAAATAGGTGGTCCGCTTGGTGTTGGAGTTCTTGTTCGCCGCGCCGGCAGTCCTCTTTGCGCTCGCACCTTTGGCGGAGGACAAGAAGACGAACTGCGTGCTGGGACGGAGAATGCACCAGCTATTGCTGCGGCTGCCCTGGCCCTAGAATTGGCACTCGGCGAGCAGGACGAGCTCGCGCAGAGGCAGCGCAAATTCTGCGGACAAATTTGGCAAATTTTGAGCGCGCGCTTTCCACAGTTAATCCTCGCGGGCCCGCCACTCGAGCAACCATCGGAGCGCCTTCCGAACACGCTAAACATCCGCATGCCAGGTACCGACGCCCGCATGCTTGTGACTCGCTTTGACATGGAGGGCTTGGAGCTTAGTGCCGGCTCCGCTTGTGCCTCCGGGGCAGTAGAGCCATCTCACGTTCTCCTCGGCATGGGGCTTAGCGAAGAGGAGGCTCGCTCTGGACTTCGCATCTCACTTGGTTGGAGCACTTCGGAGGGAGATTGCAAGAGCGCGGTGGAACGAATGGTGAAAGTTTTTTCTTCGTCGCACGCAACTAGCGACAGCGGCACCACCTTGTGAACAAATCGCGAAGCGTTGGGGGTAACTTCGTTGCGCGCGGCGCTTCTGTCTCCATAATGGCTCTCCGCTTGGGCGCTTCACGCCGATCTCTCTTCCACTGACTCACAACTAGCGCTTCGGCTCCTTCTCTGCTGTCTGCCCTCCGGCGGCCCACGGGAAGAACTCCTCTACGGGAGAGGCTGAACCGGTCGCGGTGAACTTCATCGACAGGACTTCGGCACGGCTCTCTTGCGAGCGATTCAGGATTCCCCCCTCCAGAGCGCCCAAAAATGCCTAAGTCTCCGTACTCCCTTGAGCAGTCCGCTGCATCCGTGATCACCATGCCACCCTCCACAGCCGCGGATCCCGCCCCCATGGAAGACCCGGAGCGGAGTGCTCAGGCTGATCGAGTTGACCTTGAAGTCACGTGGGAGCAAGTGCGGGCCGTCTTGCGTGAGTCCATCGACCAAACGCCTTACTTCACCTGGTTTCAGCAGGCTGTTTTGCGGTCATTAACGGACAGCACACTCACCATCGCCGTACAAAATGAGTTCACGCGCGACTGGCTGCTGGACAACTACATGGACCAGATCGAGTATTCCGTTCACACGGTCTTGTCATCGAGACTTAAGGTTGAGGTTGTTGTCGATGCTGAGCTAGCTGCCCGCAAAGCGCCACGCAGAGATCGCAATCTGCATGCTGCTGGCAACGCGGCTCCCCCGGCAGAAAATCCTTCGAAGAACAGTGCAGCCCGCCAAAAGGCGGGACTTTTGCGCTCGAGCGATGTTGTCCTTAACCCCTCCTACACCTTCAGCAACTACGTAGTAGGCCCCTGCAACCGCTTTGCACATGCCGCTGCTGTAGGAGTCTCGGAATCACCTGGCGGCCCTTACAACCCCTATTTCATCCACGGAAGCGTTGGTTTAGGAAAGACTCACCTGCTGCAGTCCCTCTGTCGTCAGATTCTCGATGACGACCCCAGCACGAACATCCTCTTCCTGTCTTGTGAGACCTTTATCAACCACTTCATCGATGCGATTGGAAAGGGTGATCAGACCAAATTTAGGCACAAGTACAGGGACGTAGATGTCCTCGTTGTGGACGACATCCACCTGCTAGCCAATAAAGAGCGAACCCAGGAAGAGTTTTTCCACACGTTTAACGCCCTCTATAACGCTGGCAAGCAGATTGTGCTGTCGTCGGATAGCCCTCCTAAGGATATTCCTAGCCTTGAAGAGCGCCTAGTTTCGCGCTTCAAGTGGGGCCTGGTTACCGAAATCGAGCCTCCTTGCTATGAAACGCGCATGGCTATCATCATGCGAAAGGCCAGCGAGAGGGGCATTGTCCTGCCCGAAGATGTCACCAAGATACTTGCGGAGCGCCTGGACTCGAATATTCGAGAGCTTGAGGGCGCGGTCAACAAGTTACAGGGCTTCTCTAAACTAATGGGTGTTCCCATCAGTATGGACCTCGCTCGTCAGTGCCTACAGGACGTCTTTTCAGTGCGCCGCGGTCCCACCTCCATGGACGATATCGCCCAGCTTGTCACCGAGCATTTTGATGTCCGCCTTAGTGAATTACAGTCAAAAAAGCGGCACAAATCCATCGCCTGGCCACGTCAGGTATCCATGTATTTGACCCGTAGAATCACCAAACGATCCCTGCAGGATATCGGTGGATTCTACGGCGGCAGGGATCACTCTACGGTCCTACACGCAATCAAGAAGGTCGAAGAGCAGCTTGCGCAAGACCCAGGCCTCCAAAACCTCATTGCCGATCTAGAAACCAGGCTGCGGCGCGCCGCACTTGTCTAACAAGCGTGTCCATATTCACCTCACAGGCGAGCCCCACGGGCCCTCTAGAGGTCTGGCAGGGACACATGGCAGAACATCCTGCAATAGATCTATCTAAGCCCTCAGACGGGGCTCAAAGGAGTGGATTGCACACCACTTCCATCCCTATAATGGCGGGAAGAAATCAGGCTCCCGGTCTACCCATTTTCTCATCGCGGAATTCCGTGGTGACCCATCTTGTGGATAACCCGTGGATAGCCTCTGGAAACAACGTTGGCGGTACGCTGATAACCACAGTCCAGGCTGTGTGCTTCCTAGGGATGAATTCTTCACAACTCAACTTTGGAGAGGTTCTTTTCTGCAGCTCCCCGGAGCTCTGTGGAAACGCGTGTCTAACTTTGCACTCTTCCACTGCTTCTCCACAACACTCACAGGGCAACCCACACTCAAAAGAGTTGCCTAACATCAATCAAAACAACAACTTACGTCATACCTGTGGCTAGTTGTCCCCAGAAAAAGGGCCCCTCTGTTAAGACTACTAAATTCTTAAAAGAGGTTATCCCCAGACCAACCCCCAAGCATCCATGAAGATTCTCTGCAACCGAGAGCAACTCCGTGAAGGCCTGTCTATCGTAAGCAGCGTCATCCCTAGCAAGAGCACTCGCCCGGCTATCGAAAACGTCTGCCTCGTGGCAACTGAGAACGCACTTGAACTTGTTGGTACCGATCTGGAGGTTGCAATTCGCTACCGCATCGACGATGTCAAGGTTGCCGAAACAGGAACCCTGCTGGTCTCCGCTCGCGTCGCCAATGACTTCGTTCGGGACTTGACCGAGGAGACGGTCACGATCGACTCCACGAGCGGAAACTGCGTAATCACGAGTGGTGGCGACCATGCAGAGCTCGTGACGGTGGACTCCGATGAGTTTCCTGTCGTCGCGCGTTTTCAGGACGAGAACTCATTCCCGATTTTGGCCGGGACGTTTAGCAAACAAGTTTCACGCACCGTCTTCGCCGCAGCTCGCGAGCCAGGGCGCTATGCCATGCACGGCGTTCTGATCGAGGTAGAGGACTCCCAACTTCGCCTTGTTGCCACGGACGGCCGTCGCCTGGCTGTGACCAACACACTTCTCGATTGTCCCGAAGGTACGAGTAAGCGCTCGATCGTCCCAACGAAGGGGCTCCAGCCCTTTACGCGCATTCTCACGGACCCGATGGCCCGGGTGCGTATTGCTTTTGACGAGGCACAATTCGCCCTCAAAACGGATAACGCCGAAATCTTTGCACGCCTCATCGATGGCGAGTTTCCGAAGTATTCGCAGGTCGTTCCGCCGGAAGGTGCGTGCAAGGTAGAACTCGACGCAAGCTTACTAATCAGCAAGCTGCGCCTTGTCTCGACAGTCACCTCCGCCGACGCGCGCGCGGTTCGCTTGGCCTTTGCCGAAGACCACCTCCAAATTGTCGCGAAGGCAGCTGGACGGGGAGAGGCAACTGCGCAAATGGTTGCGAACTACCAGGGCAAAGATGTCGACATCGTCTTCAACCCGGATTTTTTGATCGACGGTTTGAAGCAGTGCGAATCGGATACCGTGCACTTCGAGTTCACCGACCGAACAAGCCCAGGCAAGTTTCAACTTGGCCAGGGATATATTTACGTTGTGATGCCAATCACGATCGATGCGTGACAAGGATCCTAAACGCGGTCGGGTGATTTCGATGGGGGATGCCCTCGACCGATTTCTCAAAGAAAACGATCTGCGTCGAAGCGACCCCAACGCAACTATTTTTACGACTTGGAACCAAGCTATCGGACCAGCCCTTGCAAAACGTGCTGTTCCGGTTCGATTCGAACGAGGTGAACTAACGGTTCTCGTCGAGTCTGCCGCCCACTACCAGGAACTTACCAATTTCACAGGTTCCCAACTTAGACGTCAAACCAACGAGCTGCTCGGTGCACCCCGCATCGAGCGCATCTTGTTCAAGTTGAAGCGCTGAGCCCCCGCGATATGTCAGACGAAGAAAAGAAACCCCAATCCAGCTACGGCGCAAACTCCATCACGGTTCTCGAAGGTCTCGAGGCAGTCCGTGTACGACCCGCCATGTACATCGGTGATACCGATGTGCGCGGCTTGCATCACCTGATCTGGGAAGTCGTGGATAACTCCATCGATGAGTGTCTCGCAGGACGGGCCACACGTTGCGACGTCACGATCAATACGGATGGTTCCGTTAGCGTTCTAGATGACGGCAACGGTATCCCTACAGCGATTCACGAAGAAGAGGGAATACCTGCCGTGGAGCTCGTGCTCACAAGATTGCACGCGGGTGGCAAGTTCGACAACAACGCCTACAAGGTTTCGGGCGGACTGCACGGCGTCGGAGTATCGTGTGTTAACGCCCTTTCCGAGTGGCTTGAAGTTACCGTCTATCAAGGCGGCAAAGAGCACAACATGCGCTTTGAGAGAGGCGCAAAAGTCCGCGAGCTGCAAGTCGTAGGAGATGCTGATAAGACTGGAACCCTCCTAACTTACAAACCCGATCCCAAGATATTCACAACACTTGAGATCGACCTAGAGATAGTCACCAAGCGCCTTCGCGAGACGGCCTATCTGATGGGCTCACAGGGAGTCGCGCTATATCTCGAGGATCTGCGCATTGGTAAGTCGGAGCGCTTTGTCTATCCAACGGGTCTACTGGCCTTTGTAGACCAGCTCTGCAAAAACAAGGAGCGTGTACTTCCCGAAACTGTTCACTGGGTTCGCGAGATCGACAGCGAAGAGAACCCGGGTGCAAGCTACCGCGTTGAGCTTTCGTTTCAGTACACCGACGCGTATTCCGAGCAGATCTTCACCTTCGTCAACAACATCAACACGCACGGTGGCGGCACCCACCTCGCTGGGTTGCGTTCCGGATTTACGCGCACGTTCAACAACTACATCAAGCGCGAGAAAATTGCCAAGGAAGGCGCGAAGCTTCCCTCGGGTGAAGATTTCCGCGAGGGGATCTGCGCGGTACTTTCGGTCTATGTTCCGGACCCACAGTTCGAAGGTCAGACGAAAGACAAACTGGGTAACCGCGAAGTTCAGGGGGTGATTGAGTCGTTCATCGGCGACTGCTTCCAGACCTACCTTGAAGAGCACCCCGTGCCCGCGAAGTCTTTGGTCACTCGAGCCTTGCGCGCAATGGAAGCGCGAGACGCCGCTAGGAAGGCGCGTGACCTCGTCCGACGCAAAACGGTTCTCGCCAGCGGCAACATGCCCGGAAAGCTTGCTGACTGCCAAAGTAAGGACAAGGAGAAGTCCGAGATTTACCTAGTCGAAGGTGATTCCGCTGGTGGCTCCGCTAAAGAGGGCCGCGACCGCCGGTATCAAGCTATTTTGCCCCTCAAGGGTAAGATCTTGAATGTTGAAAAAGCGCGCCTAGACAAGATGCTTCAACACTCCGAGATTCTAATAATCATCTCGGCCTTAGGCTGTGGCATAGCAGAGGAGTTCGATCTTGAAAAACTCCGCTATGGCAAGACGATCATCATGACCGACGCCGACGTGGACGGCTCTCACATCCGGACTCTGTTGCTCACGTTCTTCTTCCGCCACATGAAGCCGCTGATTCAAGCTGGCCGCCTGTTCATCGCGCAGCCGCCGCTCTACAAGGTAAAGAGGGGCAAAGCGGAGGAGTACTTATCCGACGAAGCAGAGCTCAGCCGCTACCTTGCAAACCTTGGCATTGGTGCGGTCGTGCTCAATGACGAAAACTCGAAGAAGAGCTGGACTGAAGTTGAGCTCAAAATGATTTTCGACGAGCTAGCAAAGCTGGATGGACTCTCGACACGTATGTTGCCTGCTTGGACCCAGGTGCAGCCCGATACTCTTCTGGCATCATGGGACGGTACAACCATCCCTACCCACTGGGTGCGAACGGACAATGGCGACAATTTCTTCACCAGCGCGGAAGAGCATCGCAATTTCTTAGAGTTGCAAATGAGCCTCGTGGCGGAAGGTCAAGAGCTTGGGATCTACACGGGTCCCGACTGTGAGATCTCTCCTAAAAATGCCGACGTGAGCGTGTGCCCTGTTGGGCGCGCCAGCGACGTAGCGGAGATTCTTACGAACCTCGAGGGTTTCGGTCTTACGATCAAAGGTGGTGGCGATTGGCTTCTAGAAGGTGTCAAAGGCGCAGGCCAAATCAAGTCTCTGCTCGAGCTTGCTCGGACCCTAAAACGAAGCCTTCAAGACCAAATCGATATACAGCGCTACAAAGGTCTTGGTGAGATGAACCCAGATCAACTTTGGGAGTCAACCATGGATCCCAAGACAAGGCGGCTCTATCGCGTTGAGCTAGAAGATGAGTTCCGCGCTGACGAGATTTTCACCATCCTGATGAGCAGCGGGGTGGAGTCAAGGCGCGAGTACATCGAGCGCCACGCTTTAGAAGTCACCAACCTTGATGTTTAGCCCGACCGTCGAACGCAACACCCGTGGCAAAGCCTAGAGCAAATTACAGTGAGTCTCGCTTGGCCCGAAACCTAGTCGAGCGTGGCTTGGTCTTGGGCGAAAGTTTGGAATCACTATTTCAATCCTGCTCAGAGTCCGGCGGACTGCTCGCCGAGGCGCTCGTCAAGGGAGGGTTTCTTTCAGACTGGGAGCTCTCGCAGGTTGCCAGCGAGGTTTTCAACCTGCCCTTCCTTCCGGTGGACGTTCATAGTCCTGCGGACGAGGCGCTCGTGGGGGTGGACCCTGAATTTCTAAAGCGCTGGTGCCTTGTTCCCCTAACGCGTAACGACGACCTACTAACCGTTGCGATCCCAGGTTCCATTTCACCTCAAGCGCACGACGAGCTTTGCGCGATGGTAAATGGACAGCTCGCAATCGTGATTGGAACTGTTCTCTCGAATCGACTTTGGCTTGAGACCAAGTTCCCGTAGAGCCAAATTTAGTCCGTCGTGTCCGCAGCTGGCTTAGGCAATTCGGCTTCGGCTTTCGACGAGGGTGTCTCGCTAGCAGGTGTCTTAGCGGGTGTATTGACAAGCTCCGCGCCGATGTCGCCCTCTTCCTCTTTCTTAGCGGGAACGCCCTCCGGATGGGGTGCAATTCTGGGTGAGGGGGGCCGCCAGCTCGCAGGCTCTTTGGTTAGCTCCTTGGCAGCCTCCTTGAGGGGATTGTCGATCAGCCTGCGCGCGCGCCTGATCTCCTCGTCGAAGCCGCTCTCGCGCTTGAAGTCGGTGACACCACGTCTCAACTTTTGTAGCTGCACGGCGCCTTTGGCTGCGACCTCGGGGAGTCGCCGTCCAAAAATTAGGACGGCGGCGATCAATACGACAATGACTTCGCCAGGGCTGAGATTTGAGAAGAAGGCCAGCATGGTGGGATGATTATGCCGCAATCAGCGGGGTTCGACGAATCCGATTTTTGAGGGCCGGAAGAGGAGCTCGGGGCGCAACTTCAAGGTCAAGGTGCTCCCGCCTTCACCGGAGACCTCGCTGACGCCGAGCTCTACCATTAGATCGTGACCGTAGCGGCGCACAATAAAGGCGTGACCAAGCTCGGCATCTTCCCGAAAGGAGAGAGTCTGCCGCGCTTCAAATTCCCACTTGGGCGTCCACCGATAGCGCACTTCGGCTGTCGCCGCCTCGTAGTGAATCGCCAACTGATCATCGAGAGCTCGATGGTGGGAGAGTTCAAAGCCCAAGTTTTCCATGGGGACGAAGCCAAAGCTGGAGCGAGTTAGCAGGGATCCCTCTCCTTCCAAGCTGTAACGCCCGTCATGGGAAAGGCTGATTGGGACCTGCCCAATCTTTGTCCGCAACCCGGCAAAGACATCCGCGCTCTCCCAACCTGAGCCCATGTCATCGTTGAAATAAAGTGTCGCGAGCTCCATGTCAAACTGCTCGTCCTCGGCCCAGCCGAAGAGGCGGCCTGAGAGCCCTAGCCTTAGAGCGTCCCGCCCCGTTGGCAAATCCGCAGCGTCAAAAACAACGGGAGTCCCACCGCTCTCCTCGTGAACCAGCGCCTGGCCAAAGTCCACAAACGGGGAGAGTTGGGCGATCGTTCCGTCGTCAGCAGCGTGCCAAAAAGTATTGGAGAGCCGCAACCCGGCAGCAATGTCGAGACGTGTGGGCGCGTCATCTTCCAGCGTGTCTTCATCCCACGCGGTGGCCCGGAGCTTCGCATAGGGAGTGAGTGTCCAGCTACCGCCCGCCTCGCCAAGCAAAATGGGCATCTCGAACAGGTGAGTAGAATCCAGGCGCGAGACGCGACGATCCCCAAAGCCATCAGCAAAAGGCGCAGGAAGGGCGAAGGGGCTTTGGTAGAGAAAGCTTCCCTCTCGCCGGCTCAAGATTTGTGCAGAGGAGTCGGAACTGTAAAGGACGTCGTGTCCTCCGACTGCCTGAGTTATCGGGGTTCGATCCCAAAAAGCACGCATGCTTGGCAGCTCCTCGGTTTGGGTCCGCGCCGAGTCCACCTGTAGCTTTACACGTACAGACTGGAAGCTATCCAGGTCGGCATGACGCCAGTTAAGATAGTTGTCACGCTCTTCGTAGTTCAGGAATTCGTCCTCCCAAAACTCAGCTTGTACGCCGGGGTCACTCTCTGTGCTAAACGCTAGATCGACCCAAGTTTTTGGATCGATAAAGTAGCGGCCGCGCGAGCGCAGCCAGGTGCGGAGGTCGCTGCGGTCAGCTTGGTCGACGCGGATAAGACCACGGTCTCGGTCACCATCAGCGAGGCCTCCCAGGTAGGTCTCCAGGTAGTAGCGGCCCTTCGACTCCAACTCTAAGCCGAGGTCGATAAGAATTCCGCGCGAACCCAACCAAGATAATCTCACGTGGCCATCTGAAGTGGTCGGAGCTCTCTTGGGCTCGTCACTAGAGGGTGGATCGCTTCCATCATTTACGCCGATCAGATCCGAAAACCACTCACCAATACTACCGGCGTCGAAGTCCAAAGTCGTGTCGATAAACGTTCCAAAACGAGCGCTACTGCCGGCTTTGATCTGAGGAAAGACAGGTGTACCGTCCTCGTCCGCGTTCCACGAGATCGGCGGCAGAGGCAGGCGCGCTAGCCCGTAAGCACGAAGCGAGTTGCCTTTTAGGGAAACGTCGAAGCTGTACGCCTCTTCAGAGTTCGCGCGAACAAGCTCTAGTTGTTCCGTTTGTACGTAAAGGTGGCGATCTTCAAAGGTGCAGGTGCTAATTACGGCATCGTTCGAATGCAACGTTCCGTTCGGTTCCCGGTGAAGCCACTCTGCTCGCGCTCGCCAAGTGACATCACGACCGCGTAACTTTCGGTTCATAAAAAGCTCAGCGTCGGCAATCCATCCGGACTCCGTCGTGAGGTTTAGATAGAAGGCATCCGCGCAGGCGACCCGCTCACCGTTAACTCGATATTCGATTGGGCCCTCAAAGTAGACCTCGCTTAGAAGTTTGAGGGCGAAGTCGCTGGTGAGGTTGTCCAGCAAATCCTGGGGCTCGAGCGCTTCTGGGATTTCGGCCCCGAGAGAACCCCGGGCGCGCTGTTTAGCCTGGTCGATCCAAAAGATGGCAAGGCTCGCACTTAGCTCTTCCTTGCCGCGAGTAAAGATCGGCCTGTCGACAATCTGAAGCGTGTAGCCATCTTCAATGACGTAGCGCATTCCTGAGTGTCGAAACAGGTAGGGCGCATCTTCCGGGATTGAAAGATTTATGGGAAGGCCCAGAGCTTGGAATAGACAGAGTGCCAGCGAAAGAAGAGTCATTCTTTAGCCTCTCCTGCGTCTTCCAATTTCGTCATCTGTTTTAGTAACTCGTGCAGTTTTGGGTCCATGGTCACTTCGCCCTTTCCGCACTCAAACGCCATCAAGTGAGAATCAAATTCGATCCACTGACTTGTGGCCAAAATGCCCAGGAGGCAAATCGAAGCTGGACGCCCCGCGACTCGAAGGTGCCGCCCACCTTGTTCAAGAATTAGGTCAACTCCAAAGAGCTCGAAAGTCTGGCCCTGACGCAGGCGAACCTGACCGTGAGCCAGGAAAGAGACGTTCGGAAAAATGGCTGTAGACTCATCAGCTACGCCCCGGATGAGCTTGTCCGTGAAGGTGGCGTGCTCGGCGGTGAGTTGGATTTCAGGCGCGCCTTCAGATGATCCGGAGATAGCGACATCTCCATCGAGCTGTAACGTTCCGGGGACTCCCTCGAGGCGATTGCAGTGAATGTTGATTGGCTTGGAGTCGCCGTCTCCCATGAAGGAGACACCGGTGACGTCAATGTTGACACCCTCTGCGATGAGCTCTGAATCGGTGGCTTCCATCCAAAGTACTCGCCCACTATAGCGGGCGTTGCCTTCACCGGATTTACTCGGAAATGGTCCCGAAACAAGGGCGCCTTTTGGGCCACCGTCGAGACGGACGCGATCGCCGTTGTTGCGCTCCAAGTTAAGGACGTCACCTTGACCGAAAAACGCGGTGACCCTTTCTCGAACGGTTACGCCACCTTCGGCGACAAGGTTGAAAAGAGACCGCTCTCCAGACGGAAGGCTGGGGTCACCCTCTCCGGGAAGCAACTCAAAAGAAGTGGCGGTGATTTTCCCACACGCAACCGTCCACTCTTTTTCAAGTGTCGTCCAAACAGCGGACTCCACGGTGTGCGCGATAAAGACAACTTCGCGCATGCCCTCTTCGGAAACCTTCTGTTCGGCGGAAAGGGAGCTGCAAAGTAGAGCGAGGGAATCGCCGGCGAGAATCGCCTCACCGGAAACACCACCACTCGCGGTAAAGCTCAAGTCCTTGGCGAGCAACTTCTCTAACTCTGCCCTGTTCAACTTGGGAGCACGCCCATCGTCCGTAGAACTTTCAGGCAAACCGCTCACACGCAAAGTCTCGCAGTCGAAGCGGAACAACCCATCCTTAACGGGCAGGGAAGCGTGCACATTTTCATGTGCGCGCAAGATAGTGCCATCCCTCGAAATGGCCTTCGCGCTGACCTCGGCACCGTTCATCTTGAACTCGGCTGAAGTGTCTTCTGCGCCAAGGATTTTCAAAGAGTCCAGGCCCGATAGGATCACGACATCTCCCAGTCCACTCGCGACGCCCCCTTTCCCTCGAAAGGAGAAGCTAACGTCGCCTCGGGCATCAAGCTGCCTGGCCATAGGGTCAAATCCCGTAACGTCACTCGCCTTTGCACTTAGCTGGCCGGTCTTATCGGTGAGGACGAAGTCGATGTCGTGGGCTTCAGGTATCGTCCACCGGTCGCCATGTACAGCCAGCAAAAGTGAGCGTGCTGTTTTCCCACGAACGGAGACGCCGGCGTTTTTCAACGTGCCGTCCGCACTGAAGGTTGCCGCGCCTTCGCTGGCAAGGAGAACGGTACTTCCGCCATCTTCTAACGGTGAGTAGTCGAGAGAGAGGGAGTCTGTTCGAAACAAAAGGTGACCAGCCTCTGTGAGACTGTCGAGCGCGACGCCCGCACTTCCCTGTAGAGAGAGGCTGTCATGCTCTTCCGAAAGAGAGCCTATAAACCCACCTTGTGAGGTGAGCCTGGAGCCTTCCCAGGTCAAGGTCGTCGGAAGCCTCGTGACAAAGGTTGAGCTTTGGTATATGGCAACGGTGAGGGGCCCTTCACAATCAAGTTGAAGAGGTTGGGAAGAGAGGGGAGCGGCACCCCCTCCGGCTTGGGACAAGTCGAACTCGACATGTGGTTTTCCGTCGACTGTAAACGAGCCCACTCCCAGTGAAGATTCCGACTCCTCGAAGTCGAACGTAAACAGAGATCCGGTAAAGGTAGATGCACCAAATGCCAAGACGCCTGTTCCGTCGACCTCGACGCCATTGAATTGGAATTCCCCATCAGGCCTCCGGACGCCATGAAGGGTTAGCTGGTCACTAGAGAGGGTAGCGAGCTGCTCCGCCAAAATGGCGAGCCTCGCGTTACCCGTAATGAGGAGCGTGAAGGGGATGTTCCCCTTGGACGCAATCGCCTCATCAATAGATACACCAACGCCGAACAGCTCGATCGTGCTGCCCGACAGGCGGTAGAGTGGGACTCCGAGTTCATCTCGAACGATTCCAACAGCGTCGCCATCGATTTGAAGTCGTGGCACTTGGCCGTCAGCGTGAATCGAGGTCGCCTCAAATTCTATTCGCGGTGAGACAACGCGCGGCCGAGAGAGTTCGCCCGCCTGGTTTTTCGACCCTGCTAGGTTGAAGGTCTGAGCTGGCAAGTTTCCCTTGAAGTGCGCCCCCGTCAAGGTCATGGGGGCCAGGGGATGACCCTCCTTGAGCTGCATGGTGACCCCTTCCAGTTCGAGATGTTCCCAACCGATTTTAGGGACGATAGAGCCAGGCTCATTCACTAGGCTGGCGTGGCCACCCGTCGCGGCTAGTGTTCCCTTGTTGAAGTAGGTGACTAGGATGCCCACGAGGTCGATTGAGCCCTCGGCGTTTGTTGAGCTGTCCCTAACCTCCATTTCGCCGATTGCCTTGCCACCTCCCGGTGGGAAGAACTCAGCGCGAATCTTTTTGCTGACCTCAACGCGCACAGTTGGACGAACGTCGTCCTCACCTGCTGGGTCAGCTTTGACCGTCTCCTTTTTGGGGTTCTTTGGGAGCGCTATTAGACGTTCAGTTTCCACGCTCGGCTCAGGCGTTGACTCACTCCAACCGGGAACCGAAGAGACACCGCCTTGAAGTTTGAACAAGACGGCTAGGCCGGTCGCGAAAAGCAGGATGAAGATGAGTAGCTGTTTCATCAGAAAATAGCGCCGAGTCCGTTAGGACTCAAACCGCAAGAGCGCCTCTTCCCATAGATCTTTGGCGCGCAAAATGGCCTCACAAAAATCCCGCACGGCACCACGGCCACCCTTGCGATCAGCAACGAAGTCGGCGCGACGTACAAGCTCATCGCGAGCGTCGGCGGGGCACGCGAGAACCCCCGCGCCTCGGGCCATCGCGAGGTCCACGATGTCGTCACCCATCGCTGCAGTCTGTTCTTTGGTGACGCCCAGCCGCTCTTGGATGCCCGTCAAAATCGGGTACTTGCCTCCCCGAGCGTGTAGGTGGAGCTCTTCGATGCCGAGCTCTTTCGCTCGGCGCTTCGTAGCGGCGCAACCGCGGCCTGAAATCCAAGCCACGGTCACCCCCGCGTTTCGAAGGAGTGTGATGCCAAGCCCGTCGGCCGCATGAAACGCCTGAAGCTCTGTCGTGCTTTCCGCGTTTCCATCATCATCGCCACGGGAGTCATAATAGATGCGGCCATCGGTGAGCACGCCGTCTACATCGAGTACGAGCAGTTTTATATTGGCCAAGCGCTGCTCTAGTGGAGCGCCTTGGTTTGGAGCAAATCCCATGCGCTAAATCCTTACGGCTAGAAGGTCTTGAATGTCGAGCAGCCCGATGGGGTGTAGCTGCGAATCAACCACGGCAACCTGGTCGATATGAAAATCGTGGAGGATCCGAACCGCATCGTCAACGAGATCGTCTGCTGAGACGGTCTTGGGACCATGTCCCATGGACTGATCGATCGGCGCATCTAAGCGGTCGGTCACGGTGTGACCAACGGTTTCAAAGAGCCTACGCAGGTCGCCATCGGTGAAGATGCCGATCAGGGCGCCCTGTTTATCAATGATGAGGCCGGCGCCGGGACGACCAGGCGTTTTGGACATTTGAACGAGTGCTGCACGGAGTTTTGTGCCACTGGCGATCAGCGGCAGCTCCGACTCCTTCCGCATGACCTCGCCAACGCGCATCAGCCTTCGACCGAGGGAGCCGGCCGGGTGGAAGCGCGCGAAGTCCTCACGGGAAAAGCCCCGCTCGGCTTGGATCACCATGGCAAAAGCGTCACCAAGGGCGAGCATGGCTGAGGTGCTGGCTGTAGGGGCGAGCCCCAAGGGGCAAGCTTCGTCGATAACGCCTATATCGAGGGTGAAGTCGGCGAGTTTTGCGAGGCTCGAGTCCCTGGAGCCCGTCATGGCGATCACGGAGGCGCCAATCCGCCGAACAGCCGGAAGAAGTGCGCGAATCTCGGCTGTCTCCCCCGAGTTTGAAAGCGCGAGCACCACATCTTCGGACCGAATACGTCCCAGGTCCCCATGGACAGCCTCGGCTGGGTGTAGAGTGAGGCTAGGGGTGCCTGTAGAGGCTAAAGTCGCCGAAATCTTGGCTCCAACAAGTCCAGCTTTTCCCATACCCGTAACGACTACGCGCCCGCTTTTGGCGGCAATTACCAGGCTGACCGCCTGATCGAAGTCCCGAAAGTTAGCTGCAAGGCTCTCTCCAAGTCTTCGAATGGCCTCCGCCTCTTGATTTACGACCTCTTGAGCAAGCGCTAGCCGGCCCACAGTCCCTTCCTTATAGGTATTCACAGGTGTTCTCCTCTTGGGCGATACATCTCTCGCGCGACCCGCAAAGTTAGATGTGCCCGCGCAGATTGTATCCATTGAAGGGGCATGTCTCGAAGCAGTGCCTTCAAAGAAGGCGACTCTGGGCCAGTTCGCCGATAAACTGCGTGCTTCGTGAGTATAAAAAACAGACACAAAGAGCAGTCCACGGCGCCCATTCTTCCTGCGTCAGCTGGCCCAAAGGTAAAAAGAGCGAGCGGCCGCAGGGTCGATTGGCCCGGGCTTTTTCGCAGGGTGCTTGTTCCTGGGGTCCTTTGCGCACCCGTCCTTATGATGGCACAGGGCAGCATGGCTCCATTCCTTGGCGCTGTTCCCTACGGAATGGACGGAGTTGGGATCGCCCTCGTCATCGGTTTGCTGGTGGTTTGCTTGGGCATTCACGAGGCTGCCCACGCTTGGGTCGCCTATAAGTGCGGCGACTCCACGGCGAAAGACCTTGGGCGAATCACCGTCAACCCGATTGTTCACATCGATCCAGTTCTGACGATCATCGTTCCGCTCATGCTCTATCTGTCACCGACCGGGTTTCTTTTCGGAGGCGCAAAGCCCGTCCCCGTGAACTATCACCGGTTGCGATCTCCCCTACGGGACATGATGTTGGTCGCTCTCGCCGGGCCCGTCTCTAACTTTCTGTTAGCCGCCCTTTTTGCGCTAGCCCTGCGAGTGGTCGGCGAGTTCGGACTCTATGAACCGGACCAAATGATGGGGGTGATTCTCCGTCAAGCCGTTCTGCTCAACTTATCCCTGGCAGCATTTAACATGCTTCCGATTCCGCCCCTAGATGGCTCGCGTGTAATGGCTTGGATTCTCCCTGAGAGTTTGCGGCCAGGCTTTGTAGCCATCGAACGTTTCGGGCTGCTACTGGTGCTGGGTGCGATCTTGCTGCCGGGAGTTCGCGACGTCACCACGAACATAATCATGTCTTCGATCAACGCCATGGCGGAGTTCATCTATTGGTTTTTGGACCCCGTGTTGGCGCTGCTGCACACGCTTGTAGGAATAGTCGCATGAAAGAGTCACAGCAAGAAGATACCGGTGCGGAGCAGGGCGAAAACAACTTTACCGTTCACCTAGACCGCGTCTTCCAGGGCCCCCTCGATCTGCTCTTGCACCTAGTGCGCGAGCAAGAGGTGGAGATTCACGAGATCGAAATCGGAAGTGTGATCGGGGCGTTCATGGACTATGTGAATGCGCTTGAAAAACTAGACCTAGAGTTCGCTGGCGACTTCGTTGTGATGGCAGCCACGTTAATGGCTATCAAGTCCCGATCACTCCTTCCGAGAGATGAAGTTAGCCTTGAGGACGACCTCGACCCACGGGACGAGCTGATCCAGAGGTTGATTGAATATCGAAAATTTAAGAGCGCCTCTCAGGATCTAGAAGACCGCGCAGCTGAGCGCAGTCAGCTGCAAAGTCGAGGGTGGCAAGGCGAAGTTAAAGCCTTTGAGACGGAGCCCGTTTTAGAGATGGGCGAGCTGACTCCATGGGACCTTTTGGGCGCATTTTCCAGGCTGATGCGCGAGGTCGATACCGGTCAAACCGAGAAGATCTATCGTGACACGCGCCCCATGCGCTGGTACGTCGAAAACCTGGTCCAGAACATCAGCGCCGCGGGAAGAGTGAGTTTGCGCGAGGCGACCGAAAGCCTCGGAGATGGACTCACGAAAGCGAGCCTGATCGGCACGTTCTGCGCACTTCTCGAGCTCGTGCGCCTGGAGCTTGTGGAAGTTCAGCAGGACAAGCAGACTGATGACGTCATCCTGGTTATCCGGGAAACCGACGATGCCAAAAACGTTATGGCTTCAACGGTCTTCGACGACGATATGGAAGACGAAGATCCTGAGTCCGACCTGGACACAGAAGTCTAAAGCTGGCCTCGATGGACTCAATCTAGGGTTTGAGACCAAACTTTAGAAACATCGGGGAGGAGTTCTGGGTGTGTATTGGCGATGGAATGACCTCGAAAAACAGACCACCCCTAGCCCGCAGCTTGGCTGTTGCCGGGAGGGTGCTCGTTACCTGCAAGGTTGCGCTAGACGAGAGTTCAGCCGGATTTGTCGCGCGCATTTTAATGGAGGCCTTCCGGGGAAAGGCTACAGCCTCTCCTTGTTGCCCTGGCCGGTGTAAGGGATGGCGACGGGTAGAGAGAGACTCCCGAGGGGATTAGAATGCCCTCTTTTTAGGCCGCTAGATTCCCGAGACACTTGCAGCTTTCACGTCCGGAGGATCCCTACGAGTTGCACGCGGATTCAGGCCGGTTTTGCCAGGGGAGGTTTAGCACTACAGGCCCGCCCACGCCGCACCTGTAGGACCCTCAAGCGGCAAGGCTCTTCTCGCTGGCTTGCAGGGGGCAGGACGACTTTGGTGTGGGGCTATTTGTGATCACTTCTTGTATCCGAAGGCCCCGTGCGTGGCTGCGGTCTCCTGGTGGCGAGATCGGTAACGGTTAGCAGAGAAGCGAGCACCCAAGCCCGTTTGAACGTTGTGATCAAGAGGTCTGTGCCAGGCCGGGGCGCCCCGCCGGATCACGAGTACCGGTAGAGAAATTCTCTACGAACTGCTGCCCTGCAAAGGTTCACCGGTAGGTCAATCGACGTCGCTACGAACGCTGCAGCGAGTTAAATCGGCGAGGCTGCCCCCGGGATTCGTGTCCCGGAAGTCCCGCTCTCCATTGATGTTTTCCGTCTAGGTTGTGCGGACTCTGCGCGTCGCATCAAAGATTGTCTTGCTCGGTGAGACCCCGGAAACTTGCGGTCGGAGACTCCAGCTTCTCGCAGCCGTTTTTCTCGCGCAAAGCGCGGGGAGTATTCCGCTTAACCCGCTGGAGTAGAAAATCTAAAGGCGCCGCTTCTTTTGAAGACAGACCAGCAAAATCACAGGTTAGTTTGGATCGTCCTGCGGATAGGGTCCCGCGAAGGTGACAAAATCTGCCATCGCCCCGTAGCGCTCCACGACCTCAGCATCGGACAAGTCGGGAGTGTCCTCCGCGACAAACGTGACGACAACAACCTTGGCACTTGGGCGCCTCTCGCGAAGGACCTGCACGATGCCTCCATCGTTGTTTGCGTGATAGCTTCCCACCACCAAAAAAGCTCGATTGGCACCAGCGTCGAGCGCCTTTAGAACGGTGTCCGCCATCGTTCCATCCCAGAGCCCTTGCGATCGAAATTTGGCCTTTACGGATTCGCTAGGTACGAAGGGTTCTTCCGGCCCCGGCGCGTCTCCAGTGGTGAGGTCTGCAACCCCGTGTCCTTCATCGAGTCCCGACATCATGGTGTAGAAACCCTCGCGGTAAGGACCCGAGGGAAGCACGCTGGGGATTTGAAAGAGGCGCTGCTGCTCTTCGCTCAGGGCGGCTAGGGCTTCGTACCCCAGAGCCTTGGCGGCCCGGGTGTAAATACGGGGGGAGTTGGCGGCGTAAACGGGAACACCAAGCTCATGGGCCATTTCAATGAGTGGCCTGTGCGGGGTGGCGGTTGTGCTGGGCGCTGTAAGGAACGTCTCCTCGACGGCCTCCCACTCCACGATTCCTTCCGCCCAAGCGTCCAGTAGGTATTGCCAATCTCTCGTGATGAACTCTAGGCAAAGAGCGGCACTTGGGTCGGCCCGCAAACTGTCACTGAAAATCTCGGCATGATAGGGGAGGCCCACTGGATGTCCGTGAAGCTCCGCCAGAAGGACGATGTCGGCGTCTAGGGTAGCCTGGACGACCTCTTCCCAGAGAGCAACCTTGCCCGTGGCCCCTGAGAAGATGACCAGCTCGGCCACCCGGTCTTGCATGGGAAGAGGGGATGCCAGGTGTGGGGTTGCCGTGGTGGAGAGACACGATGTGAGACTGGCGAAGAGTACAAAAGCGCGAGCGCAGACGACCAGGGTGGTTTTCATCCCTTCAGCTTGCCGTCTCGCGGCCTATTTGGGCCAGGTCTTCTCCCTGAATCGAACGCGCACGGGGCGGGGCAGGGGGGGGACCTACAAACCCTAACGGCAAAGGGCGTTTAGATTCCGTAACGGGCTGGGTTCTCCAGGTGGGACAGGCCCAGTTTGAATGAAGCGGACGGTTGCTTGGAAATGGGGGTGTTCGCCTTCATTTGATCTGAAATAGGATGCTTTCAGCTTCTCAGGCCACTGCGCCCTTCAGGAAAGATGTTACCTCCGCACCGAACGGCCCATTTGGTTCATCTTTTGCAAATGTAGAAGGTCTCGCCTCCCCAGTCTCCACTCTATACCTATGAAGAAGTCCTCCCCCTGCGGCCTCACCTTTGCCGCATCTCTCCTGCTCGTACCCACACTTTTCGCCAGCCAGGGTGGAGGCGTAACGATCGACGGCCCAACCGGCCAAACGGGAGCCCAAGCTGAATCCATCGGAAGTACGGGGAGACCTACGCAGGATCTAGGATGGCTTGTCTCGGTTCGGCCCCAGGTGGGCCACGCGGCTCGACTCCAAAAACTAGGTGAGCTCCGAGGGAGGTTGGCGACAAGCACAAACCCGACGGATCGAAGAGTTTTGCGCGTTGAGTTTGAGACGGCGGCAGAAGAGCTGGTGGAGAGTGGAAGGATCACCTCTTTGGATGCTCGGACCGATGCGCGCGCCCGAGGTTTGGTGGTTGGCGAAACCCTGTGGCTTAGCCCAGGTTTTGCGATCGCACCTTCCGATGGGAAACTTCTGGACTCGCTACGATCTCATCCGGACGTCCTCGCTATTCAGAAGGTGACATGGCAGATGCCTCAAATTGGGACAGCTATGAACGCACTGCACCATGACGGGGCCGCCGTTCACGCGATGAGCTTGGGTGGCATCAATCTCAAAGGTGCTGGCGTGGAGATCGCTGTACTCGACTCTGGAATGGATCTCAATACAGGGAGCACAGGCCGACCCCATAAGGCCTTTTTCGCCAATGGCAACCCCGTTGATTTGAGTGGCGGGGGAATCGGTGGCAGTCGAGTTCTCACCTCCAACACGTTTGGAACCCCTTACTACTTCGGACCACAAGTGGCTGAGGACTTGCACGGGCATGGAACTCGGGTTGCCTCGACAATTGGAGCTGCCAAATGGAGCTTCGGCCAGGACGTCGCCGACAGCTTTTCAAGCGAGGCGCACCTTCATAACTTCAAGATCAGCGACGATGCATTTGCGGGTGCGCCCGCGTCTATATTTGTCATGTCAGCAGCGCTTGAGGCGGCGGCTCTCGACCCATCAATCCGCATCGCGAACATGAGCTACGACGGCACGGCAAACCCGAACTGGTATCCGAACATGGCGATTGACGCCGCGTCCAACGCCGGAGTTTTTGTGACGCTCTCTGCGGGCAATGCGGGTAGCGATTTGACGTTTGCCCACGGCGCCTATAACGGAATGGTGGTTGGCGGGTCGTATGAGTTTACTCCCTCTCCCTATTTCACCAGTGCAATCGGCCCCCTTGCGAGCGCGACGACAGGAGATCGCCGGTATCCAGATATGATTGCCGTCGGTGACCAGGTAACTACCGCGCAGCTGGACAACGAGGCGAAGTACACCATCGCTACAGGCACCTCGATGTCCGCAGGTTTCGTAGCGGGTTCCGCTGCCCTGCTACTGCAAGCCGACCCAGGTTTGAGCCCCGTCGAAGTTAAGGCCACTCTTCTCAACAACACTTGGAGCGTCCTGGCTGGGGATCAAAACGCAGTGGGCCTCGGCTACCTTCGCACCAAGGAGTCTGTAGAGGCAGTCCTAGCTGGTGATGTCCGAGACGGCATGATTGAACCGGACTCATCCTCGGCACATCTTGTCACGTTGAGTGCGGGGCAAGTGGCACGCTACACACTCGTCTGGGAGAGGATTCACTCTGGGCCCCTGAGTGGTCCAGACGTTCCAGATTTTGACTTGCGAGTATTTGATCCATCGGGGTCCCTAGTCGCATTTTCTGCGACCCTGTTTGATGTCGAAGAAACGGTTGGGTTCACCGCGCCCGTGACGGGCACCTATCGGATTGTGATTGCAAATGACGAGTCGTCGCCAAGTGGCCCTGCCATCCATTACGGGTTGGCGGGAACCGGGCTTGGCGCTTGCTCGACCGTTCAGGTGAACTCCATAGCTCCAGCAAGCTCACCAGCGGTGACCACGCCCGCTTTACCCAACCTCGTCTGGCTAACAGGTTGCGGTCTTGACACGGTTACTCAAGTGCGCATTGGTGGAGCCCAAGTCGCTTTCGGGATCACAAACCCGGAGTCCCTTACCCTCGCGATTCCACTTTTGCCCGTCTATGGCCTTACCGACGTGGAGCTTGTTCATCCCGGAGGCGCGTCCGTCATCTCCTTGCATTTGGACGCAGTTGACCCACTACTCGGAGGCCTTAGCGTGGCCCCGTATTATCTCGCCACAGACGTCATCTATGGGTCGAAGCCGGGCGACCTTCATATTCTTGCATTCTCGCTAGCTCAGCAAGCCTCCACGTTGCCAGGCGTAGTGGCCATGGATATCGGCGCAGGGTTCACGGACCTGACGATCGCGATGCAAAGTGTGATACCAGCGGGTCAGGGGTATGGCGTGTTCACGATCCCGGCCTTTGTCGCATCTTTGGCGACACAGTACTACCTGCAATCCGTTGTCATAGATGGGGCTGCACCCACCTTTCCACTTCCAGTGAGCAACGTACATACGGTTGAGTTTTTTCCCTAAGAGCATCTCCCGACTTGGCCAAATCGCCACGCCAACTTTGACCGCTATCGCTGTCAGCTTCGGCCTCGCCGTTCACTCCATGTGGGTTCACAAACGGGTTCGACCCGCAGCTGGGTTCTTATGGATGCGGATCTCGCAACACTACCCAGCAGTGTGAATCCGTCGGCCCGAGGGAGGGCAGCCGTTGAGGAGATCTTCCGGGCAAGCGTGTACTCCACACGGTCTTGCCCGGCCGATCGATGGCTGGGGTGCCATCAGCATGGCCCATAAACTTTAGGCGTGACAGGCAGTTGACCTACCCCGGGATGACTTGGAGTTGCTTGAACTAGTGAGCCCAGCCAAAGTCGTCTCGAAAAATAGAGCTAGATGGGGGGGGCCGTGAACTAAGGTAGAAAGTTCATGGGCTCTCCAATCACTCTTCCGCTATGGCAGTTCTACCTGCTTATCGCACTCGCATTTTGGGCTAGCCTTACGCTGTTCCTGGTTCCGAGTGTTCGCTGGTTTCTACGGAGGCGTGTCAACCGTGTGCTGGAGAGGGTCGATCAAAAGTTGCACATCCGTTTGCAGCCTTTCAAGATGACCAAACGGCGCGTGCTCATCGATCGACTCATCTACGACCCCGAAGTGTTGGCGGCAATGGATGCGCATGTTCGGGAAGAGGGGTTGCCCCGAGAGGTCGCCCTTGCACGAGTAGAGCGCTACGCCCGAGAGATCGTGCCGGCCTTTAATGCCTACACCTACTTCGCCTTGGGGTATTGGCTTTCGCGAAAGGTGGCTTCCAGTTAGTATCGCCTTCGCATCGGAACGGAAGACGAAGCCAAGCTCGACGAGATCAGTCCAAGTGCATCGGTGGTGTTTGTCATGAACCACCGCAGCAATATGGATTACGTCATGGTGTCGTACCTTGCGGCTTCGCGCACCGCTCTCTCTTACGCTGTGGGGGAGTGGGCTCGGATCTGGCCTCTGCAACAGCTCTTGCGCTCCATGGGCGCATTTTTCGTCCGTCGGGAATCTCACAATGCGCTCTATCGAAAAGTACTGGTGCGCTACGTTCAGATGGCGACGAAGTCGGGAGTGACCCAGGCCGTGTTTCCCGAGGGTGGGCTCTCCCGGGACGGTTTAATGCGCGAGCCGAAGTTTGGGCTGATCGACTATATGGTGCGAGATTTTGACACGACCGATAACGCTACCGGGCACGACGTCGTGTTTATCCCGGTCGGTCTGAACTACGATCGCACCCTCGAGGACCGAACTCTTCTCGCATCCATTCCGGTGGAACCGTCGGAAAGCGGGGAACCCCAGAAGGCCCTCGGTCGGATGTTGGTCCTCGCAAAAACGTCGCGCTTCCTGCTTCGCAATTTGGGATTGATGATGCGCAACAAGTGGTACCGATTCGGCTACGCATGCGTAAATTTTGGCGCACCAATTTCCCTTCGAGCCTGGCTAGACGAGTACGGTGCGGGCAGCCCAAAGACCCTGCCCCAGGAAGAGCGCTTTGAAGTTGTCGCCAAGCTCGTTGGTGACCTGATGGACTCCATCGGACGAGTGATCCCCGTACTTCCGGTGTCCCTAGTTGCCGAGGTTTTCCTCGCGCGCGAGCGGCCGCTTAGCCTGCTTGAATTGCAAGCTAGCGTCTTCGAGAGGATGACGGAGCTCGACCAGAAGGGGGCACACTTGTACGTGCCTAGAGAAGATCGTAGCTATGCGATCGAGTGCGGGTTGCGGACACTGACCCTGCGGAGACTCGTTGTGGAGACGGAGGGGCTCTTCGAAAGAGTACCCGCCGAGGAGAAGCTCCTCCGGTACTACGCGAACTCGATCCGGCACCTATAAAGCGCCGGTGAAACGCCCTACTCGCAGAGGGTCCCGGACAGTCCGTTGCTGAAAGCGACTCCGCCGGTTTGGGCGGAATCGAAGAGTACGGCTTGGGCGAAAATTGACAGTCCGGCCAAGCTCGATGAGGACGGAACCGAAAAACTAGCCGATCCAACTCCCGTGGAATCCGTTGAGATGGGGAAGGCGATTAGTCCCGCCAAATTTACGAGCAGGGTGCCTCCGGCAAAGGGGAGTGCGGTCTGTCCGAATCCGACACCGACCACGCCGGGTGTCGTGACTCCGATGGGGCCACCGCTAAGGTCAACCACGTGGTTGGCGCCAATCGCAGACGGCGAACTCGTGCTGAGGCCGAGGACGTTCGCGCCTCCAAAACCATTCCCGTAGACCGTGTAGTTGCAGGGTGGATCGATGGCGAAGTCCCAGATGCCTCGGCCGTACGTTCCGAAGCGGATCGAGTTCGTAGAGGGGATCGCCTCTGCGCTCCAGTATAAATTTGAGGGAGCATCGACCCCGGTGATGTCGACCCAGGCCGCGTCGGTAGTTCGCCTCCGATAGGCGGAGGTCTCCGTGCCGCAGAACATGGTGCCCGATCCGTCCGGTGCCTCGGCAAGACAGTAAACCAGGGTTGGCGGGAGGCCCGCAGACCAGTCCGCGAAGGTCACACCCCCATCGACGGATCTCCAAACCGCACCGTTGGAATACCCGCTGCCGCCGATGTAAACCGTGTCTCCATTTTGGGCAGAGGCGCGGATCGCCGTACCGTGAAAATAGTGCGGGCCCGGGACTCCAGCAGTGGACGCCGTCCAGGTGACACCGTGGTCGTTCGAGTAGAAGAAGTCCCCTTGGTTTGTAACCGCGTAGGCGCGAGTCAGTTTCGCTGATGCGAAGGTGACGCCGGTTAGGTACTCGCCAGGTTGAGATTTGAAATTGAAGGTCGACCACTTCGTTGGCGACCAGCTATTGCCGACTCCCTTTTCGTAGCGGTAGAGGTATTCGGCGCAGAGGAAAAAGCGCCAGATGTGACCGGGGTCTGGTGCAAGAAAGGGAAGCCAGGAGTAGCTCTCACTAGCCGGGAAGTCTGTCGTGTGGAGGGCAGGTGTGGTCTCGCCGTCTTGGATCAAGACGAACCCAGGGTAGACCGAGTAGACGAACTTGTGCGTCCCGTCGCTAGACACAGCGTGCGCGTAGTCACCGCTGATGATTTGGTCGAAGTCCACCAAGGTGGAGCCACCAGACGCAGGCGCTCCGGCCCACTGGTAGCCCTGATCTTGAGCTCCTGCGGCGATGTGGTTGACGTCTGCGGTGGAGGTCAGCGTCGTGTAGTACTGGCTAATTCGAAGTCCATCGAGAGAGAGGTTTTGCACGGAAGCCAAGCCGTCATACGATCCGAACAGTCCGCCGTCGGTGTTCACGTACCAGGTCTCGGATCCGACGCCTGTGGACACGACGTCGATACCTGGAATGTCGGCGTGAAGCTTTGTTGAGGGAGATCCGTAGTAGTCTCCCCAGCCGTTAACTTTGGCGAACACGCTTCCGCCATCGGTGGAGCGCCAGGCTTCGACTCCCCCCCAAACAATCAAGTTAGGATTCGTCGTCGAGGCGTTAAGACTTCCCCAGTAGTCCGTTACGTTTTGTTTGAAGATCCATGACAAACCGCCGTTGTCCGATCTGTAGAGACGCGTTCCGCTAGAGGCGTGGCTGACTGCGAAGATGCGTGGAGCGCCGGCTTCAGAGGCGCATAACTCGACGGAGGTTCCATGCTCGGGAAGTTGTCCAAGTGGGGTCCAATTCTGCCCAGCGTCTGTCGAGCGAACGAGCCCGAAGTTGCCGTATGCAAAGAGCTGAGAGCCGCCGGTTCGATCGCACCAAGCGTCTCCCTCGTAGCTCTCCATTTTGTAAATCGAGAGGAAGTTCGCGCCCCCATCTGTGGAGCGCAAGAGGTCGGTTTTTGTCGCGCCCGATTTTGTGTAACGCGCAACCATGTACACGTTGTGCGATCCGTCCGTCGCCGAGAGGATTCGTCGCACACCGTTGATCGATCCAGGAAGTCCCGTGGGGGTAAGCCATGTCGCGCCGCTGTCTTTAGAGTAGTGCACGCTGCCGCCGTCCGTGGCAGCGAGGAGCACGTCGGGGTCTCCCGCAAGGGCGGCTGGAGAGATGGCAAGGAAGTGCGCGCCTCCGTACAGGTTGTCCCCCAGGGGTTCCCAGTTCGTGCCGTCCATGTTGCCCCGCCAGATGCCCGCCTTGGAGGATCCAACATACAGCTTCGTGCCGTCGGGAGAGTGCGTTGCGGCGTGCACTCGACCGGCTTGATTTCGACTTCCAACTTCCGTCCACCGCGAGATCGTTGCAGCTTGGCTTCCACGACTGCTTGAGATCGTGTTGCGCTTCTCGAGTTGTGCTGCACCGTTTTGCGCCTCGATTTCCTTCCAGTTTGTACCTGGTGCCGCCCAATGGCGCTCCGCCATCCACGCCTTTCGCGCGGCCTTGTTCTCTTTTTCCGCCCCCTCTCGCAAAATGTGCTCTGTAGGCAACGGGGTTTGCCGATCCCCAAGATCACGTGGGGAATCAGGAGCCGCACAGGCGCATATCAGAAGGAGAAGGAAGAGGCTCTGTGGAAAACGCATGGCGAAAAGTGGGGGATCGGACGAGTTTGAGTCGTGGTGGAACTCAGAGGGACGCACAAAGGGCGGCCAAGGTTCCCTACCTATCGTTGGGGAGCGAGTAGAGGGGGGCGAGCATGCCTATTGCTAACCTTTGCAAGATGAGAGCGTCGAATCCGGGCTCCGCACCTTTACGTTCGTCGCTCTGTCGTCCATGATACTCGCGCCCGCAATGGATCTCGGGTATATCTCCAACACAGACCACTTCCACACCAACAGTCCAATGAGTCAAGCCGCCGACGTCACTGATGCCCAATGGGACAGTGTCGTTTTAAAAAGTGAAGTTACCGTATTGATCGACTTTTGGGCCGATTGGTGTGCTCCCTGCAAGGCAATGGGCCCCTATGTGGATCGCCTTGCAGCTGAGTACGAGGGCCGCCTTAAAGTCCTAAAGCTCAACACTCAAGATAATCCTGACGTGCCCGCTAGCTACGGCATCATGTCCATCCCCACTTTCCTGATCGTGAAGAACGGCGAAGTGGTCAAGCAGATCATCGGAAGCCAGCCATACGATCGGCTGAAAGCTGCCGTCGATCCGTACCTCTAAGCCGACCAACAACCTTTTGCTCTCCGGCGCCCTCCTCATTTGCGCGTTCTCTTTCTAGGATCCCCCCCCTTTGCAACGCCAGTTCTGGCTGCGCTGCTTGAAAGCCGGTTTCGTCCGATCGCCGTCGTGACGCCTCCGGACCGCCCGCAGGGGCGAGGGCGCCGCGTAGAGCCTTCCCCGGTCGCATCCCTCGCGGATGCGGCCGGTGTTCCTTTAATGCAACCGGCGTCAGCCAGGGACGAGGGCTTCCAGCAAGCCATTCGCGACTTGCGGCCCGACGTCATGATGGTTGCGAGCTACGGCGAGATCCTCAATCAGTCCTTCCTAGACATTGCTCCCGCCCTGAATGTGCACGGCTCCCTTCTGCCGAGGCATCGCGGCGCCTCGCCGATTCAAACGGCCATATTAGAGGGGGATATCGTGACGGGCGTTTCCATCCAACGCATTGTTCTTGCGCTTGATGCGGGCGATATCCTGCACGAAAAGCGCACGCTCATCGGCCCAACGGAAACTGCTGGTGAGCTGTTCGCTCGCCTTGAGGCGCTGGGCACAAGGGCCGCTGTCGAAGCGCTCGAATATATAGATACTGGCAAGGCCATATTTGTGCCCCAAGATGAATCGCAGATGACGCACTGCCGCAAAATCAAAAAGGAGATGGGTGTGGTGGACTGGACCCGCAGCTCGAGAGAGCTCGACTGCCATGTTCGGGGGATGAATCCCTGGCCCTCCGCACAGACGTCGCTAGAAGATGGGCGAGGTCTAAAGATTCATCGTGCAACCCCCCTGCTGGCCGGCGAACTGGACGCTAGTTTGGTTACTGATAGCGGCTGCAAGGGTCCAGGAACCGTGATTGAAGCAAAAACAAGGCTACTTGTGGCCACCGGAGACGGCGTTCTCGAGCTGCACGAAGTGCAGCTCGCAGGGAAGCGCGCTATGCCTGCTTCCGACCCTTTGCGCGGCCTTTCGATAGCCGTCGGCAGCAAATTGGGCTGAAAGAGGTGTGCGCCGAAGCGCCACATAACCGCTTCACCCGTCCACTACCTAGCCTTCCCCGATTAGACTGTTGGGCTAATTCGGCAACATAGGCGCGCGGGACTTCCCCGAGAGACGCCTTGAGCAACCCTTCCACATCCCTGTGGCGATTCAAACATGGTCCGACAACTAGCTTGGGAAATATTGCGATCTGGCAAACCGACGCCTATGCGCGAGGTTGATTTCGCAGCAGAGCAGGTGGGCCTCGATCCTCGCGATCGCGCGCTCTTGCGCCGTATCGTAGGCACCGAGGTGCGCCACCGCTCCACGATCCGAGCGATCGTAAACAGGTTCGCGCGGGGTAATCCTAAGGCCGACATCCGGGCGCACCTCCACGTTGCGCTCGCGCAGATCTTTTACATGACCCGGGTTCCACAGCGCGCCGCTGTCTCCGAGGCCGGCGAGGCCACCCGCCGCACGCTCGCTCCGTCGAAAGTTCCCTATGTCAACGCGATCCTCCGAACCGTTCTACGCGAGCGGCTCCCCGGTGCGATCGGCGATCCGACGTGTGATGTCTATGGGACGGATTGGCACTTTGAAAATCCGCTTTTCGCCGACCCCGAAAAGCACCCGCTGCTGTGGATTGAAGAGGCGCTCTCGATCCCCTCGGCCCTGGCAAAGCGTTGGGTGAAGCGCCACGGAATGGAGCGCACCTTAGAGCTCGCGAAGTACTTTTCAACGGAGCCGTGCCTGTCCCTGCGGGTGACCGGAGATCGCGATGCGATGCGCGCGGAACTGGATGCATACCTGATCGAACAAGAGGGTGCACCCGAGGCCAATGCGGATGAGCTCGGCGCGCCAACGAGATTTCGCGATGGCGAACACGGACAATTCCTTCTGGTCGAGGGAGGCAACTACGGCAACCTCTTCCATGCGCCGGCCTTTGTTGAGGGCCGGGTAACCGTTCAAGGTGAGTCCGCTTTCCGCGCGGCGGAGCTTATGCAAGCTCAACCGGGCGAGGAACTTTTGGACCTGTGTGCAGCTCCCGGTGGCAAGACCTCGGTTATGGCAGCTGCCGGAGCGAAAGTGGTCGCTTGTGACGTCTCCGAGCACAAGTTGCGCCGGCTTGCCGAGACCGTGGAGCGCCTTGGCTTTGGCGAGCTCGTCGAGCTCGTTGAGCTTGACGGGAAGGCTGAGCCAAGCGATGGTGCTCTTGGGGACCGGACCTTCGACGGCGTTTTTGTCGACGCACCTTGTAGTAACACTGGCGTGCTGGGAGCGCGCCCGGGAGCGCGATGGCGCTTTGGAAAAGCGAACCAGGCCAGCCTGCGTGCACTGCAGTCGAAACTATTTCACCAAGGTGCTGCGCGCGTCAAACCCGGTGGCCGCCTGGTGTGGTCGACGTGTAGCTTAGAGAGCGACGAGAACTCCCAGCACGTGCGCTCCTTCCTAGTAGAGAACCCGACCTGGTCCCTCGAAGAAGAGTGCGAGGCGCTTCCGAAGTGGGCTAGCCACGGCGGTCCCATCGATGGCGGCTATGCAGCGCGGCTGCGCCGCGGTAACTAGCTCACCTAAAAGGTATACCCTAGGCAGCGTGACGCTCACTCCAAGCGACTCGGTCTCAAACTTTCGACTTCAAACCAATCGGCCTAGGCCACAATCGACCCTCTAAAGATATGGCGAAAAACTCAGAACGCAGCCGCCCCCAGAAGAGCTCGGGTGCGGGCGCAGCTATCGCAGGTTTGGGTGTGGTCCTCATACTTGGCGTGATCGTTGTTCTTGGAATCATGGCCTCCAAGGGTAGCCAGGTCAAAATGGAAGTGGATGTTGTCGCGGAGAAGCGGGACCCCTTTGAGGGGCTTGAGCGTGACGATGGAATGATTCGAAAGGCGCCCAAAGCGCAGACGTTTAGCGGAAAGTCGTTCGATTCCGAAGCGGCCGAGTGGGAAGCTGTGCTGACCCTTCAGTATGAAGCTGCAGAACTTCACAGCAAGTCCGGAACTTTGCGCGAAGCGGGCGACAGCGACTGGCGCAAAGTCGCCCGGGAAGCAAAGGTCTTGTACGAGGAAGTGCTAGAGAAAGGCCGCGCCTATCGAGCCATCTATGCCGGTGAATTCGGCGAGACAGCATCGGAG
>FLOH01000937.1_pt1 | contig 50401 bp, 50 predicted proteins | sample 756751 | NCBI WGS metagenome assembly FLOH01 (sample SAMEA4026879, study PRJEB14308) | marine metagenome | biome: coastal water; material: water | depth 74 m | reverse complement strand
CGTCAGATGTGTATAAGAGACAGGTATAAGAGACAGTACGCTTGCTTATCATTAGCCATGATCTGGTGAAACTCATTTTCCGGAATCTTGAGGACCTCACCAGACTGGACTCCAATAACCGATGCCGATGCCATGGTTTTCTCAATGAGAGAATACTCCCCGAAACAGTCACCTTCGTTCAATGTGTTCAGTTTAACCTCTGATGCTCTATGTTCTGTCCGGCCTTCAAGCTGTTCTGGAAGAAGAACCCTGAGCTGTCCCTTGATTAGAATATAGAGGGCGGATGGTCTCTGTCCTATTTCTATCAAGGTTTCTCCTTTCTCAAAACTTATTCTTTGGCAACATTTGGAAAATATCTTCAGCTCAGCAATTGTTAAACCATCAAATACTTTCACGTTTGACAAGATGTCAGCTATTTTGCTTTCGAACATAAGTTCCCCTGATTTTGGAGGTTGAAGTTACAGAGAACCGCAGACAATGTCGACAATTTTGTCTTTAGAAATGAAATAACATAGTCAGGCTTTCTCTTGTATCTGGCAGTACCCTAATGTGAGACTAACTTGCATAATCATGGCGCCGAACTGCCTTGATTTTCTGCGGACTGACAGTCCAAACCTGGAAAGTCAGAACTCGTTAGGGGACGCTCGTGCAGAACTTGCGTAGAGCTTAGAGATATTTCTCTCTATCAGGAACTTCCCCGCTGGAAGCGGCCCTGGTAACGCAGGAGTTCGTCACACCGAGATACCGGGCAACCTCGGCCCCCGAATATCCCAGTTCCTTGACCGACAACCGGGACATGATCCGTCGCGCTTCAATAATTTCCCGGCGGCGACTCCCCGAGAGAAGCTCCCCGCTCCGGACCCCATGAACTTCACAAACCCGCTCTGCCAATGAATCCAAAGACTTTCTCTCAAGGGGCAGCCTTAGATTCCTGCTGCCCATCTCATCCATTTCTCCCAATAGCTCCTGAACAAACTCCCCATCCCCCAGTATCCTCTGGTCCGAGGCCTGTCTATCGCCGCTCCGTCTCAAAGCCAATACCTCAAACCAGCCTCCCGCGCTCCTGACGAGACCTCCCCCCACCAACTCAGGTCTCCTCCCTTTGTTTATCCCTCGGCTTACAAATTCCTGATAACGTCTTTTCGCCTCATGACCCTTTCCGAAAAATGACCGTACATAGTCCGTATCCTGCCACTCTCTTTTCACATTTCCTATCAATGCCGAATGACCTGACCACGGATTTCGGTTCAGTTCTCTCATATCTTTCACCAAACCCGCCCTGAGGGGGTTTAGATGAATATAGCGGACCAGTTCCAGCAGATAGGCATCTTCCTGGCACACAATTGATTTGTATCGGTTTTGGAAAAGATGGCCGTGACGTCTGTGCCGCAGGTTGAAATTAACGGCATAGCCCGTCAGCAGCTTGCGCATGCTGGATGATAAAGGCTGCTGATGGGTCTTGCAAAGTAGGTGAAAATGGTTTGGAAGCAGGGCCCAGGCATAGACGACCCAGGCGCCGTCTTGTGCGAGCCTTCCCAATCGAGAGATGAAATCATTCCGATCAAGGCGATTAAGAAAAATCTCTTTTCTCTCAATACCCCGACCGATAACATGGTGCAGGACACCGGGGGCATCCAATCGTGCTAATCTCGGCATGCAGAAGATATTCTCATGATCCGACAAGATATGTCAAGCACGTTCTGCACGAGCGTCCCCTATCCCCGATGAATACCTGCCTGACACCTGAAACCTGACACCTACGGCTTTGGATCCCCATTTTTATACATAAAACCCTGATTATTGCCTGATTTTAATAAGCACCTTGAAAGGGCTGGGTCGATGGGGCTATTTACCACGGTCTTTGAGTTTGAGCGGGACAGTTCGAAACAGGCCGGCATTGACCACTGAAGCCACCAATATTCGTGCTTTGTTGATCATCCGGCGGATATCGTATACCAGGACATTGTCCGCAGCTAACATGTTTTTTTTACCGGTCATTGATCATCCTCATCAAATAGCCTCATCTGACCCTTCGGAAGAGGGGCTTTGGCCAGGTTTTCCACCCGCAGGCTTGTAGTCGTCATGACCCCATTCACAGCGGACAAGAACGGTCCTGGGGATTTTCTTGACGGTCAGGTTGTCTCGGGCTGAGGGACGGGTATTGATTTATTGACATGGGTCTCAATCAACAGCAGGCTTGACGAGTTATCTCTGTTTTCATCTATAATTTTAGAATATTAAATGAGTTATTTACTTACTGACGGACGTCCCCTATATCCCCCCTTTCTCCGCAGAGGACTTGGCTCCACATGGAGCCTCACCTCCTACTTCATGCCGGTTTTAACCGGCGCTTTCCCTACGTCCCCATTCCCCCGCTTTGAGCAGTTTTTTAAGCTCGGAAATCTCCATCATATCTCCTGCTGCATATAGGTACTGGATTGTGTTTGAGTACCTATTAATTAGGTACTCTGCTTATTTCGCCATGCGGCGGTAGGCCCTCGACCCAGGCATTCAAGTTTTCCCGTGTTTCTCTGTGATCTGAGGATCCGGCGAATCAGATCGATTCCCACATTAGGACAATTTTCTTGAAGATCACGGATTGTGAAATTGCCTCGGAAATGACCTATTGCATCCAATACCATTGCTGTTTTTGTTCCGCGTCCGGTCGTAACAAGCCCGACGCGGCGTTCGAACTCCTGATATGCCCCAAACAACATGACACCCAGAAAATATTCCCACCAGGGCAAAATGGCATGCCGCATATCGTGCCATCCATGGGAAGAAGTGTAGAGCGTCTCATAATACCCCTCTTTGGTTTGCTCAACCATCTGTTCAAGGCTGATATAGCGGCCTGCCTCATACCCGGCTTTGTAGAGCAGAAGAAGCGTCAGAAGTCTTGCCATACGGCCGTTGCCATCAAGAAACGGGTGGATACAAAGGAAATCAAGGATATATGTCGAAATAAGAAGAAGTGGTTCAATCCTCCCTGACTGCCAAAGCTCGCTAAAATTCTTGTGAAGCGTCTCCATAGCCTCCGGAGTCAGGTGGGATGAAAGCGGATGAAATCGGACATTCCTTGTGCCATCCGGCAATACTTCCGTAATCTCATTGTTCGTAATCTTCCACTTGCCGCCCTGACCGGGAAAATACTGAAAAAGATCCCGATGAAACTGCAATACAATGCCGGTTGTGAATGGGATTTCGGCATAGTTCCCGTGGATTGTATTGAGAACATCCCGATAGCCGGCAATCTCCTGCTCAGATCGATTTCGAGGAGTCGTTTTTCTGACAACCAATTCCTTGATTCGCCCCGGAGGCGCCGTAATGCCTTCGAGCCGGTTGGAGGATTCCGTGCTTTGGATAACCGCCGTCTGCCTTAATGTTTCAAGGACCTGCGGTGACTGCTCTTTGTACAGATCCTGTTTGCCCTTATACTCCCCGATCCTGCGGATGGTTTGCAAAAGGTTATGGGTAATCGGCTGCTTCAGGAGATATTCTGAATTCAGGGATTTCATTTTTTCACTCCAGTACAATCCTGACCTTGCTTGGGTCCTTTCCCGCAGTAAGTTGGCTGAGATACGTATCCAGTCTGCTTTTCATTTCACCCGGATTGAAGGGTGAGCCTCCCGCAAGAAGGGCATCCTTTAGATCCGGGACCTTGATGTTAACCTTTTTGAGATCCGACAGCGCTTCACGGATGGCCTGAACGAATTCATCGCTGAGATTATCAGGCAAGGCCATGGCTTTCAGAAGCTCCTGAATATGTTTTCACATTTCCGGTTTGAGCAGGTCAATTCTTTCCTGGTCACTCTTGCGGGCAACAATGATGCCTTCAACAAGGCATTTGAGTTGGTGTTTGTTTATGCCATCCAATGGGTTGGGCTCCGGGATTTTTTTGGCTTGAAGCGCATAACATTTACGGGTTTTCCTTTTCCCAGCGAACGATATTTATAATTTTATGGCCGTCCCGCACTCCCAACCCATCCAACTCTACTTTCCCATTTGTTTCATTTGTCCTGACTTTTTGGCTTGGATAGGAGAATAAATAAAATTCTACTGGAACACCTGTGTCATCACTTATTTTTGAAACAAGGGCCATGGTCTTTGGGAAATTATCAAAATTGAGAATAGTTTGACCAGACAAAGAAAACCGATCCGTCAAAACACAAGGTTGAAAGTATGATTCGGCGCCAAGATTGAAATCAGCTATGAATTTTTCCAATGAGCCTTTCAAAAGCATATAGTATGTGTAAACTTCGATTATCGCTCGGAGTAGTGTTTCCTGATTTCTTCCATTAATTTTCAACTCAAGTATTTTTATTGATGAACCCGCTTGAGCTACCAGGTCTAATTCACCAAAACGGTCTTTTTGATGTTCTTTTAAGGGCACTTGGTAATCGAATATTTTGCCGAAACAGTAATCGGACTTCGAATTAAACATCGCGATCGCAAATAGTTTTTCACTAAAAGTGAGGTCCCCGAATTTTTCTAACCTGGCTTTGACGTTAGGGATACCATTGTGTAGCGTATTAAAACTTTTTGAACGACGTATCGGTACGCCCGTGCCAACGTCCTTTAGTTTTGAAAAGTTCCGCAATAATTCCTCTGAGATTACTTCCACGTATGGCTCACGAGAGTCTGTCGTCTTTCCCTGATAATTCAGAAAACCTTGCTGGTAAAAAAAATGAGGATTTGAATCCAATGATTCCGTAACGGCGTTACGAATTTCTATTTCAGTATAGCCTCTTGGCATGATATCAGCTCCCCGGAAAGTAGTGGAATCATCCATTAAAAGGCAAGTCTACCTTTGACATTTCTTATTTCACCAGTCGTATCAATAAGAATCAATATCAGAGTTCCTATAACAGCTACTTATTTAGGCCTGGCTCTCATAGCCAAGACGTTATACACACCACACAGGGTGAGTTCCTCATTCGCATCGCATCGATCCAGATGCACACGTATCTCAGTTTCCCGTTTTACGATCTCTGCAGCCATCTGCAAGATCACATCACCGAAATCAGCTGTTTTAAAAAAACATGACGCCATTCAGAATTGTCCACGGGAAGGCCAACTTCCGGTAACACTTGGTTTCGAAAGGGCATCCATAAAAGATTCCGACAATTTTCTCATTTATACCTCCCACCATTCGCCGTCATTATGAGCCTCCACATTGGGAAAAAGCTCAGGGTATTTCTCGGGGAAAAAACTGTGAATAGGAACCACCCTGTGTGGATTGATTGCTGAGACCAACCTTTTGAGATCGGCCGGACTGGCATGCCCGGATGTATGAATGCTATGTTTCTGGATGGAATGCCGTGCAAGCCAGTCCTCCACCTTGTCGTAAGCGCCCTTATCCCAGTACCCTTCCCATTGTGAATAGATGTAGCTGGCTCCAGAAAGACAGTTCCCCCGCTCAAGGTCTAATCGATGCAAAGGACGGAAAAGCAAGGTCGATTTTCTGGCTGACAGTTGAAGATCTTCAATAAATATGCGGTTGGCAGAGTGCCGTTTCAGCAGTTCAAACCAGGCATTCTTTTTAATCTGCACACGCTGGCGCTGAGGCACATACAAGACGACATCCGACCAGGTGGACTGGGGGAGTTTTTCGTTGCCCGTTGCCTCCAGAATTGCTGCCGTATAAAGATCAATAATCAACTTCCTCCCGGTCTTTTTGGAAGCCCTGAAAATTGAAACGACCCGGTCGATATTCTGGCCAGCAGTGTGGACCAGCGCCAAGCCTTCAGTCATAGAAAAGAGATGGATTAATTGTTCTTCGATCTCTTTTTCCGTGGGAAAATGTTGATCACCGTTGAGGCAGCCCAAAGACGATCCTTCCAGCAGCAGCGCGTCAATACTTTTGGGTGGGTTCGCCGTAAGGCGCTCAAATAAAGCTGCCTTGCGTCCATGGGAACGTAAATCGCCGCTATAAAAAATCCTTTTACCGCCACTTTCTATCAACACTGAATATGCATCATAAGCCGAATGATCGACAAGGAAAGGGGTAACAGTAAAGGGACCTATCTCGAAACTGCGCCCGGACTCGTAATTCCAACCTTGTGCTGGAACTGGCCAGTTGCCGGGAAGGAAAGGGACTGCTGCTTCAAGTATTCGACGAGCAGCGGCGCCCATTCCGACCGGAATCTTCTGGGAGATGTGAGCGAGTAACCCGAAATGGTCAAGATGAGGATGGGAAATCAGAATACCCAAAAGAGATGGATCGCTACCATCTAATCCAATAATTGAGGGAACATATTGCCCGTGGTTCTCTTCTGCATCCAATGGCAGGCCAAAATCTACAAGTAGTCGTTGCCCTTGGCTTTCAACCTCAACGCAACTACCACCTATTTGCTTGCTGCCACGATGGATGCACACACGCATGATGTCCCCATTTTGCTGACAAAATTTTAGACCGCGTCTCTCAATTTTTTCCCTGCTTTGAACTTAACGGCGTTTGATGCCTTGATCTTGATGGGTTCGCCGGTTCCGGGATTCCGACCTTTGCGTGCTTTTCGACGGACTTTTGAGAATGTGCCGAATCCGATCAGGGTGACCTTTCCGTCCTTCTTCTTCAGCGCATTGGCGATGCCGGTGATAAAGGAATTCAATGCAGCATTGGCAGCGGATTTGGAAATGCCTGCATCTTTCGCCATTTGTTCAACCAGTTCAGATTTCGTCATGTGATGGCCTCCTTTCTTGTGTTGGTTTAGAATTTAGGAACACGAATACAAAATTCATTTCATGAGGCACTGTGGTTGTTGCCCTATCTGTTAAAAAGAAGGTTGGAGTTTTTTATGAACGTCTCACGCTTTCTTCCACATTTTATATTGGCAGAGGAACGAGTTTACTGAGGAGTCGCGATCGGCATCGTCCCAAAAGATTTTTCTGCGCTTGATTCCTCGAACGATGATGTGATGGAGTGCTCCGGGAGTATCTATTTTTGATTTTCGTGGCATAACATCCATATATCATGAGCAAAAAACACTGCAAACTGTAAATGTGTGGGGCGTCCCCAAAATCCCAGACCCACTCGAATAGCACGAACAAGAGACGGGTTAGGATCTCGATCCTACCGAGAACTCTGCAGCAATGCGCATTTCCAATTTTTCGGGTGAAACTTCTTTTATCTGATCATCCTCCCAGATGACCAAGGGAGTTCGCGTCTGTTTAGCCCTTTCAAGGATCTTCCCTGCTGCCTGCCGAATGGCCGCGTCTATCTTTTCAACCATGCGGGTGTCTCTGTCTGTTTCATTTTCCATTGTTACTCTCCTTACCTGTTCTTTCAATCCTCTCGAAAAGAGGGAGATGAAAGACCTGCAGCCTGCCTTCATTTTTATGAGCTACTCTCTTTGGGGGGAACTCCGATCCATCCAGTAACCATACCTCATGGGCAACAGGCCAATACAATTGAAACAAATTGCCAAGACCTGTTCCATATCGTCTCCGGACAACCGGTTCCGGTACATTATGCCCTCCGTGCCGAACTCTCGCCTTTACACGTGTCACAGCCATATTTGCGCTTGGAAGCCACAGGAAGAAAAGCACGATCCGATACCCTTTCATTTTCAGCTTTTCGAAATGCCGCACATAGCCCCGTCCGGCCAGGGTGGTTTCGAACCCGAAGTTTTCTCTTGCTGCGGTAAGTTCCTTAATCCTGGCCAGAAGCAAGCGTCCTGCTCTCACATTCTGTGTCTCCGGAGCAAACGGCGAAAGCCCTGCAGCGATCAGGTCGGCATTCAGGAATTGACGGCAGTGCACAAAATCCGGCAGAAATTCGTTGGCAAAAGTGGTTTTCCCGGCCCCGTTCGGACCTGCAATCACGTAGACAGTGGAATTTTGAACGGTCTCATTGCCCATAAGAATCCTTTTTTAACCACGAATAACACGAATGCTTTTTTGACATTGTAAAACCTGGATCATGCTCTTATCGCTACGTTGTGCTCTTGCAACAAAGCAAGCATCAACAGAACCCCTTGTCCTTTTATTCGTACTATTCGTGCTATTCGTGGTCACTTCCTCCCGCTTATCGCCTTTACCTCCGCCAGGAGATCTCCGAATTTCCCGTAGTTTACCTTCACCCCGTCATCCAGATCAAGGCTAATCCGCTGGTCGGCGTAGTGCCGCAGTTTTTCGTCAAAGCTCTGGAGTTCGGCCAGGCTCTTTTTCAACTCAACGGTTTCGCTTTCCTTAAGCAGCTGTTTACCCATCCTGGTCGGTAGTGTACAATTTCTTGTGTGAAATTCTAAAGGGTAGAAAAAAAGGTGCTTCTCCTGTAAATAGGGTTTGACGAATTAACCTTATTAGGAAAGGAGAAGCACCTATGAAAGTGGAAGTAAGCGTACCAGAAGTTGTAAGTTTCTTCAAGGAGATTCAGGGCCAGCCGGAGAAGGTTTTTGAAATGATTCGTACAGACATCAGAGAGAATGTTGGTCGATATCTGACTCAGCTGATGAGCCTTGAGCTGACAGATTTTCTTGGTCGGGACCCCTATAAAAGAACTGATGGAAATACAAATCATCGCAATGGCTCTTATGGTCGTGGTTTCGCTCTAAAAGGAATCGGAAAAGTCGACGTTGAAGTTCCACGAGACAGAAATGGAGAATTTAAGACCCGGATTATCCCTCGAAGTAAACGATATGAGAGTGAAATTCGCCAGGATTTGAGCATGATGTTTTTGACCGGCGTAAGCACTCGTACTCTATCAATGATATCTAAGCGGTTGATAGGTTTTAAGATATCTCCAAGTGAGGTGAGCAATGCCAACCAGGAGTTGATCGACGCAGTAGAGAAATGGAGAGTGAGAGACCTTTCTGAGGAGTCCATCAAATATGTTTTTCTGGATGGTGTCATTTTCGATATGCGGATAAATGGGTCGATAGAAAAGGTTCCTGTTCTTGTGGCCATAGGCGTAACCGAAGAAGGAATAAAGCGAGTCTTGGGTTTCCAGGCAGGCGACAAAGAATCAGCCCCTGCCTGGCGGGAATTCTTCAAAGATTTAAAAGGTCGTGGCCTGGATGGAAGCAAAATGATCCTCGGTGTTATGGACGGTTTACCTGGACTGGAAAAGGTATTTAAAGAAGAATTCCCCAAAGCGAAGGTCCAAAGATGTCAGGTTCACTTGGTAAGAAATGTTTTAGCAAAGGTCACAAAGAAATCAAAACAGGCAGTCGCAGATGATTTAAGATCCATATTTTATGCATCATCTAAATCTAAGGCATTGGAATTTTATGCTATTTTCAGGACGAAGTGGCAATCTGATTTTCCGTCAGCTGTCAAATGCCTTGAGAGGTCTTTGGAATCTTGTCTTACTTTTTTCATCTGCACAGAAGACGAATGGATCTCACTGCGAACAACAAACATCATTGAGCGTCTCAACAAAGAATTCAAACGCAGAATGAAACCCATGGAAATTGTTGCGGGTGAAAATGCCTGCTACATGCTGTTGGCTTTTATAAGTTTGAAAATGGAGTTGCATTGGCGGTCAAACCCTATAGGAAAAGTACGTAACAATCTGCCATGCCTTAAAGAATTGGCACAAAAAAATTTCACACAAAATTCTTGACACTACCTCCTGGTCCTCAACCTTGCGTCTACAGCTCATATCCCAGTTCTGCCAGGTTCGTCACATGGCGATGTACGTCCAGGTGCTCTATCTTTAATGGCCTGCTCATGCAATTGTCGGGCTTGGTCCTAACTTCGCCCACTATCTGCTAAGCAGCCAATTTTAGGCGATTCCGTGGTCGCACCGGATAATCCACATGATTCAAGAGAAAATCAAAGAGGTCGTTGGGTTTAGCCTCAAAGAATCGTTCGGCAGCTGTGGTACCATCGCGTCTTTTGATGTAGTAGTTATGCACGACTGTAAGCGCTTTTAGTAGTTGATCACTCAATCGGTGAATTCCTTGATGTCGGAGCGCTAATTGCGCATTCCTCCCTTCAACGCAGGAACTCGATCTTTGAAAAAGTTGAGCGCAATCTCTGGCGGCTTTCTCCAGTTTCTCCATTTTGCAATCTGAGCATTCGTCAAGGGGGTCGCCGAGGCTGACAACAATCGACAGCAGCTCTTGGGCCTTTTGGAGAATATCGGCTTTTCGGTCAACATCCCTCTCTTTCCCTGCAGCCTGTTTCAAATAATGGCCTGGGATCAAGTAGTTGTACATCAAGTGCTTGTCGCGATTCGATAACTGCATATTCTCAAGGTAGATTTCGATCATTTGAAAGAAAAAAGAGATAGTCGCCACCATGCCGCCCACAACGCGTTGGGCTTTATCGACGCGCTTCTTGCACCGATCCGTAAGATCAGCTGTCGCAGTGTGAATCCTATCAAAGCAGTCTGCCAAAAGGTCAGACACGGTTTCGGAATCCTGCTTTTGACCGGTTTCAAGGTTGTATGGGTGGTAAACTTGTCCTATATCAGCCTTTGCACTACGCACGATTTCGTGGTTTAACCGGGCCTGATCTAAATCTTCTTCGGCCTGTTGTTCCTGTCCTTTAGCTTGTTCGATTCTTTTTTCAAAATGGGGCCGTCGCCCCCGGGGCCGTTTGTCAGCACCGTCGAATCTTTCTTTTTCATGCTCTATGTCATGGGTCTGTTTGACCGTTTTCTCGTATTCTTTTTCAGCCTTTTTCACATTGGACATCAAGGCGCCGCAAGTACCTTTTCCAATTTCATAGATGACGTGGAAACAGTCGGGTGAATGATGGACCTTCAGGCCTTTGAGGGCGTGACTGATGAGGCTGCGCCCCTCATCACTGGCAACTTGAATGACCTCAAGCGGCAAATTCCCGAGCGCATCGTTAACAGCCTCATTCCAGGTTTTGGCCTCGCGGTTCATGGCATATCTTTCCACAAGGATAAAGTTTGATACCGGTTCAATGGCGACAAGACAAATTTCAGGATGGAAGGTCTCATCCTCGCAAAGCGTGATTATTTTCCCCGGCATTTGCTGACCGAGCCTTTCATCTTCGATTTTTCCGTATTGGATGATGTTTTCATCTAGTTGTTCAGACACCCTGCGTTGACACGAATAGGATGACGCAACAAATGGAGAAAGGCCTGATCTATCCAAAAAATCGCTGACATTGTGGATGCTGGCAGTTCCAGCCTTTGTAAACGATACATGAGCCGAAGTCACCAGCCTGTGCAAAAAAGCAATACCAACAGGGCTTTCAAAAAATGCGATCAAAACAGGGTCTGCATCGATGCTGTTTTTCCTGGCAACCCAGTACCGCAGTGTTGATCGAGGAACGCCAGTCTTTTTTGCAAAGTCACGCTGGCTAATGGTTTGCTCCCTCGTTTCAAAAGCAGAAACAAGTTTTGCCGTATCGGCTCGCTCCCATCTCTCTTTTCCAATTGATACGCAAGGTGATTCGTTGTATGATGTATCCAAGGCTCGATCTGGTATTTGTTATTGAAAATAAGTTAGTTAGCACTCACCTATTTTCTCATATCAGATCGAGCTCAAAATGTCCCGTATTTTCTTGAATTGAACTTTCTTTTTATCGTTCCTCCGTCTAAGTGGGCGAAGTTAGGACCAAGCCCCATTTTCATTGATCTTAACATACTATTCTACATTATAATTCAGCCTTGAAAACACAACATTCCGGGAGGCGTGAAGGAATGGGTATCAATATTTTCAACCCTTCTTTTCCTCGTTCACTCTTAATCTCCTTTCGACCTGAACTCAGGACCGAATGGCGCCACCTCAGGTGAAGCCTGCGCCGGCGGTGCATGTATAACAATGATCTGCGACGGCAATGGGACTCCCTGAGGGCGGTGGTCCATCCAGTTCGGATACATGAGTCTTCCTTTTTCTCATGTGAAGTCCTCTGGCCAGATTGAAATCGCAGTCGTAGAGATATCCGTCCCATGAAATGGAAACCTGGGTTCGGCACATGAGCCCGTCAGTGGCGCAGGGATTGAAACTGGATATAAGACGTTTCAGATAGGATTCAAGATTCCCTTTTTCTTCAAGCCAGTCGCGGAATCGTCCCAAAGGGACATTGGCAAAAACGAAGAGGTTGTTGAAGACAATGCCCCACTTTGTCATCAGCACGTCACGAAACCTTTTTGCCAACTGCTCCTGAGGCGCAGGTAAAAATGCCCCTGTGGGATTGCATACAAGATCCAGCTCCAGTCCTGTTTTACCATGCCCATAGCCCATGCTATTGAGCTTCCGGAGGGCGTCGATGCACTTCTGAAAGATGCCGTCCCCACGCTGGGAATCCGCCTGTGCTTCGTTGAGAGAGGGAAAAGAGGCGACGATTTGGACTCTCTCGTCCTTTAATAAATTCATCAAATGATCCTTCTTCCCATCATTTAATGCGGTCAAGTTGGACCGAAACATGAGCTTTGGCGAATAGGGAGAGATGCCTTCGATGAGCTTAAAGATATTCGGATTCAACTCAGGAGCACCGCCGGTGATATCGATGACCTCAAAACCGCCTTTCTCGGCATAGGCGATGACAGCGTCCGCCGTCTCGGCGTCCATATTCTCCTTTCGGTCAGGCCCTGCGTTCAAATGGCAGTGGCGACAGGTCTGGTTGCACAGGAGCCCCACGTTGATTTGAAGGATTGTTGTCTTCCCCCGCTCCAGACTGAGGCCATGCTTGAAAAGGGTCTGGCGGAAAGGCTCCAGAGCCCCTTCGGGCAGCCTGATTTCCTGTAAAGCATCGTCACGATTCATGGCCATGACCTCCTTTACATGGACATTTTTTGAGCGATATTGCGCATTTGTACCCCGTGTACCAGGGATGCGCCTCCCCTGATAGCTGTCACCACATGGACAGTCTCAGTCATTTCCTCCAGGTTGGATCCCTTCTCCAGGCATGCCTGGGTGAAAGCATCAATACAGTAGGGGCATTGAACGGCATGAGCGACCGCGAGAGCAATAAGCGATTTTTCCCGCTCAGTAAGGGCGCCTTCGGCAAATACCGCATTGTAATAGTCAAAAAATTTCTGCGCCAGCTCAGGAGCCTGCTGACCAATGTCTGGAAATTTGGATAAATCTTCCGGTTTGTAGTACGTTTCCATGATAGACCTCCTGTCTTTTCCCTCGGTTTTTTTCATCACAATATCATTTTCCGCTCATCACCGGGCTTCTTTCTTCGGAGTTTCCTCTCTCTTGATTTTCTTGATGATTTTAGGAATAAAGAAGGAGAAGGCGAACAGGCCGACGGAGAAGAATATTTTGAAAGAGATCAGTTCTCCCCAGTTCCCGGAGATCCAGACTTCTTTCACCGTCCCGATGAAAAAAGTAAAAATAAAGGTCCCCACAATGATCCCCAGGCCGGTTCCGAAGAAATAGTCCCAGAACTTCACCTTTGTAAGCCCCATCCCGAAATTCATGGGGGTGAAAGGAAAATAGAGGAGGCGGAGATAGAGCACGGTGGCAAAGCCGTTTTTTTCGATGCCGTCATCATATTTCTTTAACCTGCCGCCGATGAGAGATGCGGCGAACTCCCTGCCCAGAGTCCGGCCGATAATAAAGGCCGCACTCGCACCCAGCATGGCCCCGATCCACACATAAAGAAAGCCCCAATAAGACCCGAAGATCGCCGCTCCCAAACCGGTGAGAAGGGTCCCCGGCAGAAACAGGCAGACCCCTACGGCATAGAAAACCATATAGGCGACTGGCGCCCATATGCCCGCGCCCTCCAGCAAACGACCCAGTTCCTCAGCCGTTAGATATCCTCTGACCGGTGTGAATCGCACCAAACAAATAGCCAACACGATGAAAGCAATCAAGATGGCTACTTTCATAAAGGCTTTCTTTCGGTTCTTTGGAGCTGCTTGCATTGTTTCATTCATTTGCTTGTTCCTCTCAAAAGACTTTGACTATCGCCAACCTGCGGTTGGTCCCATGGTCCTCCAGGTTGCTTTTTGTCTTTGTCTGCAGTCATCTTTTTAGATTCCTGACAGCCTCTGGTCCCCATGTTCCGGAGTTGTACGGAAGAAGGATTTCAGCACGATCCGCACAGGCTTCGCATTCCTTCAAAATGGGGGTCAGAAAGGACCAGCAAAGTTCAACACCATCTTGCCGCCAAAAGAGCATGTGATCGCCCAGCATGCAGTCCAGAAGCACTTTTTCGTAAGCGTCCAGTATGGGACCGGTGTAGTTCTGATGATAATGAAAATCCATTGTGACAGACCTTAGACATACCTTGGCGCCAGGGTTTTTTGTTTGAAAAGTCAACGAAATTTTTTCATCCGGATAGATGCCCAGAGTGAGTCGATTGGCAGTGATCTGTTCCCCCAGTATCTGGCGAAACATGGAATGGGGGACATCTTTAAACTGAATTACGATTTCGGTTCGCTTTTTGGCCAGCCTTTTTCCTGATGTGAGGTAAAAGGGCACACCCTGCCAGCGCCAGTTGTCCAGGAAAATCTTCATCATGGCAAATGTGGGCGTCAAGGATTCAGGGCTGATGCCGGGTTCGTCGCGATAGGCAGAGACCCTCTTTCCATCCATGGCGCCGACGTCGTATTGCCCAAGGACCAGGTAATTTTTTAGATCAGCGGTGGGAAAAGGCCTGAGAGTCCTATACACCTTGGCCTTCTCGTCACGGACCCGATCGGCCTCGAACAGGGAAGGGGCTTCCATGGCTGTCAGGGAAAGGAGTTGCATCATATGGTTCTGGAACATATCTCTCAAAACACCTGCCTGTTCATAGTATCCCGCCCTGTGCTCCACACCGAGGGTTTCCGCCGCGGTGATACTCACGTGGTCAATGTATCTTCTGTCCCAGATCGGTTCAAATATGGAGTTGGCAAAACGGAACATGAGAATATTCTGGACGGTTTCCTTGGCCAGGTAATGATCAATGCGGAAGATTTGATGTTCTTGAAAATGCTCGTGAAGGGATCTGTCCAGGTCGATGGCGGTATCCAGGTTGCGACCGAACGGTTTTTCCACAACGATTCTTGCCCAGCTGTTTCCTTTTTCGCTTTCCCCTGAAAGACCGGCCTTCCCCAGCATTTGGGCGGTTGATTGATAAAGAGACGGTGGAATAGCCAAGTAAAAAACCCTGTTCCAGCCAGTGCCGTGTTTTTTGTCCAGTTCCCCGAGAGACCTGGCTAATGCCTTGAAAGAAGGGAGTTCACCGTAGTCGATTGCCTGATAGTAAAGCGATTTGGAAAAGTCTTGCCACTTTTGATCATCCAGGATGTTTGCGGTCTTCAAAGCACTTTTCATTTTATCTCTGAATTCTTCATGATTCAGTTGGGTGCGTGCGCATCCAACAACCAGGAAAGGATCGGGCAAACCACCCGTAAGAAACAAATCAAAAAGGGCCGGAACTATTTTTCTGGCAGTCAGGTCACCTGATGCACCCACAATAACGACCATACAAGGATCGGGGATTCCTTCCATGACGCAAGATTCATAACGAATCCCCCTATCCGGCGTTGTGGTCTCCGCCATGGCGGCGTTATCCAAATTCCGTATCTCATCCGTTCTGCCCATAACGATATTCTCCCTTCAAAAAGCGTTGCACCCCTTTTCTGCATGACGGTGAGCGGCATCCTTCATTAAAACCAGTTTTCAGTGTTCAGGTGTCAGGTGTCAGCGTTCAGTATTCGCTATTGCGGCTTTGCCTGACAAACCACTATATGCCGTTGAGTTTGGTATGGATACCGCAACACCCATTTGCCTTCATTCCTGACACCTGACACCTGACACCTGGAAAGCAGACCAAGCTATGATTCAAATCCGATATGCACCAAAAGTGTAAACCGGTGTATGAAGGATGCCACGGTAAGCGATTATTTTTTATCAGCCGCAACCACCGCATGGCCGCCGAACTCCCGCCTGAGGGCTGCCACAACCTTATCGGAGAATGAATCCTGTTTCTGAGAGCGAAATCTCTGAATTAGAGATACTGCAATCACCGGCGCTGAAACACCGGTGTCTATGGCCTGCTGAACAGTCCATCGGCCTTCACCTGAATCATCCACGTAACCTCTGATATGAGAAAGATCCGCATCCTTGGCAAAGGCGGACTCCATTAGCTCTAAGAGCCATGAACGCACCACACTCCCCTGGTTCCAAAGATGTGAGATTGCGCCATAGTCCAATGATTCAGAATAGGGGGATGCCTTTAAAATGTCAAACCCTTCACCGTAAGCCTGCATCATACCGTATTCAATTCCGTTGTGGATCATCTTTACAAAATGCCCTGCGCCAACCACTCCGCAGTGAAGGTAGCCCTCTTTGGGCGCCAGGGTCTTAAATATGGGTTCCAGGTGTTGGCAGGTTTCTTTTTCCCCTCCAACCATCAGACAATAGCCTGCCTTCAAACCCCATATGCCGCCACTGACGCCTGCATCTACAAATTTGATCTCTTTTTCGGACAGCACGTCGGCACGACGAATGTCGTCCTTGTAATAGGTATTTCCGCCGTCAATGACAATGTCGCCCGGGGATAAAAGATCTTTAAGCTGGAGGATATGGTCATCCACAGTGGGACCGGCCGGCAACATTATCCAGGCCGCACGCGGTGGAGAGAGCTTTTCAACCACCTCGCCAAGTGCGTAGGCCCCAATGGCGCCTTCCTGTACAAGTTGATCCGTTTTGTCGGGTGTTCGATTATAGGCGATGACGCTGTGCCCTCCCAGCAAGAGCCTCTTCGCCATATTCATGCCCATCCGTCCTAATCCGATCATCGCTATCTGCATTTTGTACCCTCCTCACCGGTGATTTATCGCCCCTAACGCTATTCCTGCAGCTCGCAAGCCCTTCCTTTCAGATGGAAGAAGAATTTCAGGCCTTTCTTGACCTTGTCTGAAAATATCTTGGGGGAAAAGAACGTGCCCGCCACACGCTTATTGATCTCGCCAAGGGTCGGGTATGGGTGGACAGCAGCGGCCAGGGTGGAAAGCTTTACCTTCCCGTTTAAAACGGCTACCCACTCGTTGAGCAGCTCTCCGGCCTGGGGTCCGAGGATCTGAACACCTAAAGGCTTCTCCTTTTCATCCAGGATCATCTTTACCTTACCGACCTTTTCACCCTCTGCAAGACTTCTGTCATTGTCTTTGAATGCTTCCGTCCAAACGGAATATTCAATCCCGGCGGCCTTGGCTGCTTTCTCATTCATTCCAATGCCGGCCAGTTCAGGATCCGTATAAGTACACCACGGAAGAAATGTGTAGTCGGCTTTTCTGGGAAGATGAAAAATGGCGTTACTGATCACAATGCCCCCTTCATATCCCGCAGCGTGTGTAAATTGATATGTGCCTGTCGCATCACCCGCGGCGTAGATGTGTTTTTGACTTGTCCGCAGCCTGTTATCTGCTTTCAGGCCCTTTCTGTCAAATTGGACTCCGATTTCAGTAAGACCCAGGCCCTCCAGATTTGACGTCCTTCCCATGGCCACGAATATTTTCTCGGCCCTCAGGTTGATTTCTTTTCCATTTTTATCTTTGATCAATACCTCTCTCTCGGCGCCCTTGTCGCTTGTACGGATTATGGATGCGTTTAAATGAAATATGACGCCCTCGGAACTTAAAACATTCATGACCTCATCAGCCGTGTCCTTGTCCTCTTTGCTCAGAATCTGGCCACTTCTCTGGATGACCATAACTTGTGTTCCCAAGCGACCAAAAGACTGGGCCATCTCCATGGCGATGGGGCCGGCGCCAAGAATAATCATGGATTTGGGCAGGTGATCCAGTGCGAAGATCTCCTTATTGGTAATATAGGGGGTTTTATCCAGTCCTTCTATGGGGGGAATTCCGGGTGATGAACCCGTGGCGATGACCCAGTTCTTCGCCGAATATGTATTCCCGTTTAGGCGGATGGCGTGTTCATCGGAAAAGGTTGGGCTGCCAATTTCCACCTTTACGCCCAAAGAGCAAAATCTTTCTTCGGAATCGTGTTTCTGAATGGCGCCGATCACCGATTGGATTCTTTTTTTTACCTCGCGGTAATCCACCGGCGGCAGGTCAACAGCGGGAAGACCATATGCCTTTGAGTTCCTCATGAAATGGTACACATGGGCTGTCCTGATCAGGGTTTTGCTGGGAACGCAACCAAAATGGAGACAGTCTCCCCCCAATTGATTCTCTTTTTCCACGAGAAGCGTTTTGGCGCCAAACTGTGCCGCCCCTGCCGAAACGGTTAGCCCTCCGGAGCCACCACCGATAATTCCTATGTCATAGTCATACGTTGCCATGGCGCTTTTCCTTTTTACAGATTATTGTCCGTTTAGAGTCCAATCATAATCAAGATATTCAACCTCGATTTCCCCTGCATGTTTCTTTAATCCATCCCTCAGTTCCCCTTGCGCATATTTCATGAAAAACCCGACAATGTCGTCGTTGAAGTCCTCGGAATACCACTTGAAAATGCTGCTCACATAAAGGGTGTTCCCTTGAAGATGGTTGCGTTCGGGATCATTGATGAACCTCTTCGTCATCTCTGTAAGCTGATTATCCAGCACATCTCCCTCATAGGGTTCGGACCTGAGGGGAGGGCAGCTCTTGGACGCACAGTTGACCACAAAATGAATCCGAGGGTCCTTGAAACGAGGTCGCAGGATGTCATGTTCAATGTTGTCCAGGCTGATGACATCGCCGTCGATGCGGGCGATTTTCTTTTTCCACGGGCTCTTGAACAGACTGCCCAGATCTTTGATGGATTTTATCCCGGGATACCCTGTCAGGATAAGTTTGAGGGTCCAGGCATTGTAGGCATTGATGTAAAAGGCGAATTGCTCGTTTCGGGAAAGTGTTTTCGGGTCTGTCTTCTCCAGAATCCGGAGATAACGGTCTAATTTGCCTTCCTCCTTTTTGAGACCCTGGTAATCCACGACGCCATTTTTTACATACCTGCCCAGGAGTTCCGCATAAAGGCTGTTGTCCACCCCACCAGGTGCCCCATGGGCGCTCGGCAGGGGCCAGGAAAACAACAGGAACAGGGGAAAAAATGAAAATAGATAGGGGAAATTTTTCATCACCATAATTATCCTCCAGTGGGAACGGTTGAAGCATATGGACCAAAGGGGCGCTATAGTCCTTATTTACTGCTTTTGTAAAATTTCACGAGACCCAGGACATCGTTCGCAGCAAAGCGGCCTATGGGTCCCGAGCTGTAACACGCAACCTCAACGGTGTGGTCGGGACGGACAAGGAAATTTGTTGCATGGAGAAATTTCTTGTCTTTCTCGTAATAGGCCCCCGTCAGCCTGGAAACCTCTTCACACTGCGTGAAAAATTCTCTGAATTTCTTTAGCTTTAAGGAAGAGGGGTCTCCGTGTAGGCCACATTCGCTTCGTCGGATTTATGGATCGGCAGGACCTTTCCTTGTCGCACATCCTCAACCCAGTTGGGGTTGAGTAGCAGGGACTTGGCGCTGAGCACGATGTCGGCGTCCCTCAAGGCATCCTCTGCACTGGCACGATCGTAAATTTTCCCGCAGATCATCAAGGGAAGGTCTGTCACTTCCCTGGTGACCTGGGCCATGGTCCGATCCGTATCAAAGGCCTTTGCGTTGTAATCATAGGTAGAAACAGAGATGGCATCGATGGGCTCTTTGGAGAGCAGCCGGATGATTTCCTGATATTCTGCTTTGTTGCCGAAAAGCGAAACTTCCATGTCAACGACTCCCCAATCGGAGATCCGAAAGGTCAACAACCGCTTCTCGGGAATGACTTTTGAAACGGCCTGAATGATTTCGTGGGCAAAACGATACCGGTTTTCCGTTGACCCACCATAGGCATCCGTCCGCTGGTTGGAATAGGGGGACAGGAACTGGCTGATGAGGTAGCCGTGGGCGCCGTGTATCTCCACCCCGTCAAAACCCGCATCGATGGCTCCCTTTGCCGTTTCCACAAAGCCCTGGATGACGTGGTCTATCTCGAAGCGAGTCATTTCATCCGGGAGGGGATAGGGGGAATCCGTCAATGGATTTTTCTGTCTGGGGATGGTGGGGCTGGGGGCAATGATCCGGCCGGCGGGATTGACCTCCGGCCAACCGACACGTCCGCAGTGAAACATCTGCATCATCGCCACGGCCTCCGCATCCTGAATGGCGCGGACAACCGGTCTCCAACCGTCGATCTGCCGCTGGGTGAGTATCCTGGCCTGCCTGGGATAACCCTGTGCGCTTTCATAATCGGTCACGATGGCTTCGGTATAAACAATTGCAGCCCCATTTCCAGCCCGCCGTACCAGAAAGTCCAGTACATCCTGGCGTGGAATGCTGTCCTGTTGGGCCGACATGCGCGTCATGGGCGCAACCCCTATGCGATTTCTGAGCCGGTGATTTTTCAATTCAAATGAAGAAAAAAGCTTGTCTCTGCCCATTGCAAACCTCCCTTTCATGAAACCCTTTAGTCGTTTGAAGATCACGTTTTCTTGCGAAATCCCGTTGGATTTGGGAACCTGCCGGATGTATCCTATCATATCAAAATATCTCTCAGGAGATAATTTTTCCCGCTGAACAACGAAGGCGATATTGGCGTTGAGCCGAACCTGACAATCTTTTTTAGACGACGGTTATTCATCCTTTAGATTTCCCTTAATTTAGATTTCAACCTCATAAAGGACATAATCACCGGACTTGCCTTTTAGTCTGGCAGAATTCATTCTGCGGGTCTCTACCACCCCTCGTATTTTCTCATTGGCCCATTGGGAGACCAGCAGTTTTGTGCCGAAATCCTTATTCGCAGTTTCAATGCGACTTGCCAAATTAACAGCGTCTCCAATAGCGGAAATTTTACTCATCATGCCTGTATCAAAATCGCCTACAATGACTTTTCCAAAGTTTATTCCTGCCCTGATCCCAAAAGACCGATCATACATTTGATTGAGATAAACGTTAAACTGCGTCAAAGCCGCGTTCATGGCGCGAACTGCATTGATGGCATCCAATACAGGGTTTTTGTCATCTTCCATTACCCCAAACAACGCCAAGATACCGTCTCCCGCTACATCGCTAATAATACCTTTATGATGCACAATAATCTCGTTCATCGTTTGGTAGTAGCGATTTAGAACATGCACGACGTCATAAGCAGGCAAAGCCTCAGCAAATTCGGTGTAGTTTTCGATATCGGTAAAGAGAATCGCCAGATCTTTCTCTTGTCCAAGTTCGGTGCCATGTCCAAGTTTAGTACCAGGCGCGTGACCACGTTGCTTTAAGATGATTTTTATATCCAAGTCATCAACGACCGGACGTCTAATAGTAATGTTCCCACTTATCCTGGTTTGGCAGGCTAATCGAATATTCCGGGGGAAGCCCAGTTTTTCGGCCAACTGCTTTTCCTTTTTATTTCTGGGCAGACAATTGCTCAATCCGTCCATGATATAGATCCGGCAGGTTGTACACCGGGCATTGCCACCACAGACATGGATGTGATTGATTTTGGCTTTGAGCATGGCTTCCAGTACAGTGCTGTCTGGAGCCGCATAAATTGTCTTGTTATCTGTTTGAGAGAATATTTCAAACATTACTTCACCCCCTTTTACCTGCATATAGCTGATTATATCATTCTGCCGTGTGAATGGCGGAGTAAATGCGAGACGGGTGGCGGTCTAAATCCGTGACACTTGTTCGAAAGATATCGCACCAGTGTTGCGGCTGTCAATCTCCTTCTCCCTTTGGTTGATGGTCTGTTGTTCGTTGAAGCTCTTGGTTCTCTTCTTCGATTGCCTTAGTCGGTAGCTTTTCACCGTTGGCCTCGATGATGTGGCACCTGTGGGTCAGTCGGTCCAGCAGGGCGCCGGTTAGTCTTTCGGAGCCGGAGATCTCTGTCCATTGGTCAAAGTGCAGATTGGTGGTGACCATGAGGCTTTGCTGTTCGTAGGCTCTGCCCGCCACCCCACCCGCCTTCCTTCACTCCCTATGTCGATCATCCAGGATCTCCCGCAGCTTTTGTGATAGGTCGGCAATCCTGATTGGTTTCTGAATAAAGCCATCACACCCTCGATTCAATATTTCGTCGGCCTGGCCATCCATGCTATAGCCGCTTGAGAGAAGGACTTTCATATCGGGGTTAATCTCCTTCAACCTGTCAAATGTCTCACTGCCGCTCATACCCGGCATGATCATATCAAGAATGACTAAATCAATTTTCTCCCAATTTTTCTTGTACGTTTCTGTGGCTTCAGTGCCGTTTTTGGCCAAAAAAACCGTATAACCCAATTCCTCCAACAACGCCTTGACGACATCAATGATCATCTCCTCATCATCTATCAGAAGAACCGCTTCAGATCCTTTTCGTATGCCCACACCCTGCTCTTTCTCTTCTGTTGCCAACTTTTCAGTCGCCTGCAGATAGATATTGAAGGTGGTTCCATGCCCCTTCCTACTATAGGCATTAATGAAGCCGCCATGATTTTTGATTATCCCGTAGGCAGAAGCCAGACCTAACCCCGTCCCCCTCCCCATCTCCTTGGTGGTAAAGAACGGATCAAATATCCTCTGCAGGGTCGCCTCATCCATACCAACGCCGACATCCCTAATAGATATCTTGACAGACCTCCCCGGGTCCATTTGATAAGACATGCTACAATCTTCATCAATTTCGACATTTTTTGTTTCAAGATAGAGGTCCCCACCGCCAGGCATTGCCTGCCATGCGTTCACATAGATATTCAACAACACCTGTTCTATTTGCCTCTGGTCCGCCTCTACAATCCAAATGTCTTCCTGATATTTTGAGTGGATGGTGATCTCTTTCTTTGTCCTTCCGAACATCTCAGAACTTCTCAAGACAATTTTATTCAGGTTAACGGGGTTTACTTCATATTTTCCACCCCTGGCAAGCCCTAAAAGCTGTTTGGTAAGCTCTGCGGCATTTTTAACATAATCTTCTATGATTTTGAGATGCTCAAAATGATGATGGGCGTCATGAATATACAGTAACATCAAGGAGGTCCGTCCCTGGATTCCCATGAGGAGATTGTTGAAGTCATGGGCGATACCACCGGCTAATGTGCCTAAAGACTCCATCCTTTGGGTGGCCTGGATTTGGGCTTCAAGCCTCTTTTTGTTTTCCTCTGCAAGCTTTATTTCGGTCACATCCCGTATGATACCTCGAAATCCGATTGTCTGACCTTCTCTATTCTTAATGAGAGATGCAGAAGCTTCTATATCTCTTTTGGAGACATCCGGCCTCAAAGTTTTCCACTCCACATTTCTTGCGGGTTCTTCTGTAGTGTAGACCTTGTTGAATGCCTTATATACTTTTTTGACATCCTCTGGATTCATGTAGTCTCTGCTATTCATGCCCATAAGTTCATTTCTGGAATACCCAGTGATTTTACACAACGCGTCATTAAAAAGAGTAAGATTCCCTGTAATGTCAACCTCATAGTAGCCTTCTTCGATGTTTTCAAGAATGGCTCGGTATTTTTCTCCACTCTCCCGCAGGGCCTCTTCAGCTTGTTTGCGCTTCAAGATGTCACGGACTGTCGCAAGAATATAACATTTGTTCCCTAAGGAGATTTGGCTTGAATAAACCTCTACATTTACGATAGAGCCGTCCCGTCGAATATCTCTCAATTCGTATAGACGATCTTCATAATGTGGCCATTTTTCTCGACGATTAAAAAGTGTTTTCCTGTCTTCCTTGCATATGACATTCGCTATATTCATCCCCACCACATCCCCATCGGTTTCGAATCCATGCATCTGGAGCCATGCTGCATTTACATCGATGATTTTTCCATCCAGCGTCAGACTCATCGCTTCCAAGGAATCGTGGAATAATATCCTGTATTTCTGCTCAGATTCAGCAAGACCATTTGTGGCGCGTTTCCGCTCAGTGATTTCTTGTTCAAGTTGTTCATTGATGTATGTCAGCCTCGTGGAGACGGCTTGCTCTTCCTGCAAGGCTTTCTCTAAGTTTCGGACCAACACTGCCAGGGAGATCACGATCACGCAACTGAGAAACGCAAACGTTATCAAAGTCGTGTTCCAGGTCTTTAACGTGTATGGCACGGTTAGTAGCCACTGTAAGTGGCCTGCATTCATTTGCTGTCCTAAAATTAATAGGGTGCTTATGTTGCAGGCCATGGCTATTAGACCGACCCTAAGTCCCAGTAGGAGAGTGGCCGATACAGCGAAGGCGAAGAGCCAGATGCAGCCACTTCCCATTGGCCCTAAGGTTAGTAAAGTGGCTAAACCAAGGATATAAAAAATAAAGAGCCCAATTCCGGCACGAACGAAGAAAGGAATGCGGCGCACCAATAAGATGATAATTGCACAGAGATAAATTGCGGTATAGAAGATTGCGCTATTAGACAAGTGCCCTCTGGCTAAAGCGTAGCTGAGAGTCGATAAGTAGCTCACAACCCCAAGGAGGGCACCGCTTAAGAAAATTGCGAAGAAAATACGCTCACGCCAGACATGTAACGGATCGTTTTGGTTACGGACATGCGTAGAGAAGGCGTGTCTTAATAGCCTCATGATTTACCTCAAGATATTTTGTGGGCATTTGTTGGAAAATATAGAGATTAAAGCATTAATGTGCACAAATTCACTATTTTTTCAACATTATTTGATTGGAAGAAGATAAAACCTGCACAGCTTACAGTCTCAAACAAGTACCATTTCAGCGATGTATAAACCTGAATTCCAGCGAATAGAGTATGAGGCAATATTACTGGCTGGGATGCCTTCATGCTTCGTCACCATGTCGAGTTATTTACTTATTGATAGACCCCGTCTCCTAACGCGGGCGATGTTATGTGCAATCTTTTTATTATGATTGCGCCTTTTCGAGATGTCAGCTTTATCCGCGATTTTTCTTTTTCTTTCCTTCAATTCTTTCAATTGGGTCATTTACATACACTTTTCCGAGACCAATGGGTGAGGTTAAAGTTCCGCCCTTTTTTTCTTCACTTATCCCCTCTGAAAAACCGAGATCTACAGGAACCTTACCTCTTCCGCCTTGTGCATCTACGACATAAACCGGACGCAGGAAGCCCGTCGTTGTTCCGCAAAGGTCTCTACAGATCTCTTTACCTCTGTATACTTCTGTTCTAAAATGGCCTGTTCCTTCAACAAGATCGGCATAATAGAGATAATATGGCTTTATTCCCATTTTTCCGAGGCCGTGTAGCAGGTTTCTCATTACATCCGTGTCATCGTTCACTCCCTTCATCAAAACAGTTTGATTTCCTATGGGAATACCCAGTTGTCTTAAAACTTTAATGGCCTGGTAACTTTCAGCAGTGATTTCATTGGGATGATTGAAGTGCGTATTTATATAGAGTTGTGGTTCTTTAAGTGACTGGGGTGCGTGTTTTCTAAGTACCTCGATGAGTTCTTTATCCTCAATAATCTTTTGTGGCCAGACGCATGGAACTCTTGTCCCTATTCTTATCAATTCAAGATGCTCAATTTCCCTTAGTTTTGACAAGACATCATCAAGTCTGTTGTTGGACATCAACAACGGGTCTCCACCAGAGATTAATACGTCTCTGATGTCTTCGTGAGATGCAACGTATTCAATTCCCTTTTTTATATCCTCTATACTTGGATTCTTGCGGTCATCACCTACTTTTCTCTTTCTCGTGCAGAACCTGCAATACATTGCGCACTCGTTTGAAATAAGCAATAAAACCCTGTCAGGATACCTGTGGACTATTGTCCTAGGGCCACCAAGCGGTATATCTCCTTCCTCATCCAGGGGATCCGGTGTAAGGTCCTTATACTGCTCAAGCTCGCCGACACCAGGAATGGCCTGTTTCCAGATGCCATCATTCACCTTTTCAATGAGACCGAGGTAATACTTATTTACTCTCATAGGATATCTGGCAATTACATCCTTTAGTTTTGGGTCAACTGCTACCTTCTGCCCGGCAAGCCATCGCTCCAAATCCTCGAATGTTTTTATTGAGTTTTTTAAAATGTCTTTATATGCCATAATAACTCTCCTTTGGTTATTTTATGAAAAAAAACAATAGCCAACCGCTAATGACCGATAATATTGAACGATTCTGTCGGATATTTACTTCGGTATCCTAAATGCGAATAACGATCAAGGTCACTTGCGCCGCCAAGAAGATTGACCGACAAGGCCGCACACGTTCTCGGCGTCAGGTGAACCGCCTGGTTGTACTGTTTGTTTATTTCTTTTTGTAAGGATTTAATTCTGGATACAATTTCTCTGCACATTCCGGACAAATCCCATGACTGAATTCTGCATCAGACCTTTCACGAATATATGATTCAATTTGATGCCAGTTATCTTTTTCATCCCTAATTTTTTTACAAGAGGCACATACCGGAAGTATTCCCTCGAGATATTTCATTCTCTGGAAAATTTCATTTGTGAAACGAATCATTACTACCCCGAGAATTAAAATGCAGACACTTTCGAAAAAAGATTCCCTCCAGTTTAATGGTATTGATTCTGCCCCTAAGAACAAATAAGGAATATCTATTGCTTCATCAAGCCAAATGAATAATATTATGGAAACAAAGGCTATTATTTCATAAGCGATCACTCGTTTTGCGACCGAATGTTTTCCAGGTACGTCCATACGATTATCCCTGCTATTTTCAGCACAACGTCCCGGATGAGGAGCTCGCCGTTTGCGTCTGACTCGATCCGTTTGATGGCCTTGGATGTTGATTTTGCACGTAATTCGTTTAATGCGCGCTCCACAGCCTGGACGATGGCCCCTGCTTTTTAGGGGCCATCATGCAACGGAATGCTATTCGGAAAACTGGATAAGCTGCCATGCGGGAAATCCATCCCCAAACTTGGAGGGGTTTGTTGGATTTCCGATGTCATTTCGGGTGACTTGGGTGACGGGGGCAGGGTGGGGCCTGCCTTGACGGACCTGAAAAGGTGAAGCATGCGGTGTGGTTTTTCTGCCGTGGTCATGCTTTGGGCCTCACCGTGAATCTGGGTTTGGCATGGAGTTAAGGAAATACAGGCGATCATTAAACCCGATAACAGACTTAAATCAGAAATCAAATGGGATGTCAATATTTTATGGAGGGAATTGCCAATCGGGACTGGTGGTGAAACATCGTCTCGAATGTTTCGAATGAATTCCTTGCGAGTTGACTCAGGCCAGAATGTGATCCGCGGCCCTGTACCCCGTCCTGAGGCTTACCTCCATGCTCGCCCGGTGTAAGCCGTCCCCGGCGACGGCCAGGTCCCGGAACCGGGATTCCAGCTCATTGCGCATGGCTTTTTGTGCTTTCAGCGTTCCCGGCGGAAGCTGAACCCCCGCATGGGACCAGCGGAATACGCGGGTGAATAAAACGTTTTCGCGAAGTCCCGGCCAGAGCGAAGCCATTTCCGTCAAAGCCGTTCGGGCAACCACCGAATCCGGTTCCCGCAGAAGGCGCTCGCTCATATGCTGTGTGAGGATGGCGGTTGCAAGCCCCGTTCCCTTTGGTATGCGGGCCTCCCCCTTGTACCGGTCGAGAACCACGGTGGCCAGGGCCTGGAATTCTTTTCGTGTAAAGGTGTTCATCATGGAGTTGCCCGGGCACGGTTTCTACAGCGCAACGGCCACCACAATGGAAGGGGTATAGTGGACGCGCTCAAGACCGTTGCTCAGGGATGGCGGGAAATCAGCAAACAGCTTCGGAATGGTAGTTGCGGGAACGGCGAAGATGATTTTGTCAAATGCGTGGGATGTGGGCGTATTGCCTCCCGTCTCAACATGAAAAACCCCTTTTTCCTTTCCATGTCCGATTCTGATAACCGGTGTGTCAAGCCGAACATCCAGCATCGTTTTCAATTTTTCTGTGAGTGTTCCCATTCCCCGGCTCAGGGTGTAAATCTTGAAATGGGTAAGGTTGCGCAACGTCGCCAAAAACGCGGCCTTGGAATTGCCTTCCGGGCTTCCGAGAAAAAGGTCGGCAAACATGGGATAGGCGATCTGTTCCAGAAGCTCCGGGCTGTATTCCCTTAACAGATAGTCCGATACGGTTTCCTTTTCCAGTTGAAGCGTTTTTTCGGTGGGTTCACTCAAATTCAGCGATTTTCCTAACGCACGGGCATAAATGAAAAGCTTCATCAGGTTTTTTTTATCTTTCATCCCGATCAGCTTATACTTGAGGAAGTCCGTGGGAGATCCAATTTTCATCCGGTGCTCAACGCCCTTCAAGAATGTGGATGAAGTTCCCGGCGTTTCCACAAGCTGATTTGACAGCCCGAGCTCATGGAGCAGCTCTAAAAAGAAGATGTGCGACTCCGGGATGGTATACGCCCCCTTGTCGAGGACGAACCCGTCCACGGTAAGAGAACTCATCCGCCCTCCCGCAAAGGACGCGCTTTCGAAGATAACCGGTTCAAGGTTCGCTTTTTTGAGCCGGTATCCTGCGGCCAGGCCGGCTATGCCCGCCCCGACGATGGCTATACGCATCGTTGTTACCCCTTGTTTCCGTGCTTGCAACGCCGACCCGAAGGCCGGCCAGGCTAATCCCCTTCTTTTCGTTGAACAGGAAGGAGCGATGATTGTTTAACCGTTTTGAGCACAATGGTGGTACGGGTTTAAATAATTCCTTTAATGGGGTGGATCTTTTCGAAGAGAAGGTTGCCCAGATCATCCGTATCCGATGCCCAGATCTTGATCATATAACAGTCCTCACCGGCGACGTGATAGGCTTCCTGGATTTCAGGAATCTCTCGCAACCGGTCGTCGATTCGGGATGGATCAGATCCGATTTCCATTTTCAGGAATACGAAGGCCAGTGCTCCAAGCCCGAGGGCCTTTGGATCCAGTTTCGTGTGATACCCGTGTATCACCCCCCGTGCCTCGAGTTTGCGCATACGCTCAAAAACCGCCGACGGGGCCATGTGGACCTGTCGTCCAATCGAAGCGTTAGATTCCTTGGCATTTTCTTGAAGTATATTCAGTATTAGCTCATCTTTAGAGTCGATCATTCTTTAATTCCTTTCATTTCAGGAAAATATTCTCTATAAAGCATTATGTCAAGAATAATTTCGAATTGCCATTAAGGGTTTTGTGGTCCTGAGGACCAGAGTTTTGATACCAAAATGAATTGTCGCTTTTCCGATTTCATGGAGAGAGCCAGCCACCCAGCGATGGCGATGCGGCATCCATGTTGTTAAGGATAAGAACTCGCGAATATTCAGATTTCTTGACTTCGTCCATGAAGTATTTTTTTTGATACCCTGGACATGGCCCTTTGGCGCAGCCTCACCTATCGCGACATCGATCTTGAGGGCGAAGTGAAAAAGTATCCGGAGCATTTGAAAGAGGCCTACACTTCAGGAAAGGACCTGGCCGAGAACCTCAAGGAGAACACCGTTTGAATCGGAACTGTTATCTTGATTTTTTGGGAAGTTGCCGGGGTTTCATGTCGCTACTCCATATATAAGGAAGTGAAGTTCTTAGCGTGTGTTCGAGGAATCCGTGACCGCCGGCATGGGCCGGTCGTTCACCTCCAAACGGAATATGTCCGGCCTGGCGTAGTGTCCGGTGGCGTCAAAATCGTATTTTCCCCGCGGGATTTCTGCCATGTCCAGTTTGGCTGTAAGGATGGTTTCGCTGCCAAATTCCGGTTCTATAATAACCTGTCCCAGTGGTCCGATTATGCAGCTTCCGCCGCGCATGAGCACAGTGTCGCTGTCATTTCCCTGCAGTGCGGCATAGTCTTCCGGGCAGTCGCCTCTCGTGAGATACTGGCAACAGCTCAATACAAAACACCGTCCTTCCATGGCAATGTGTCGCATCGTGGGTAGCCACGTGTCCCGGTCGTCCGCGGTCGGGGCGCAATAAATCTGGATGCCCTTGGAATACATATAGGTGCGCAGGAGGGGCATGTAATTTTCCCAGCAGATAACGGCGCCGATCTTCCCCAAATCCGTCTCAAATACCGGGAGAGTGGACCCATCGCCGAAGCCCCATACGAGACGTTCCGAAGCGGTCGGCATGAGTTTCCGGTGCTTTCCCATCAACAGGCCATTCGGGTCGAAAAAAAGGATGGTGCAGTAGAGGGTTCCCTGCTCCCTTTCAATGACGCCGATAACAAGAGTTACACTATTTTCCCTGGCGGCTTCTCCCAAGGCGGTTACAGCGGGACCGGGAACATCCACGGCGCTGTCCCAATATCTTCTGAAGTCCTCCCGTCCTTCGGGCAGGCGCATCCCGATCCGGGCGCCAAAGTCCAGGCCCTTAGGGTAACCGGGAATAAATGCCTCGGGGAAAAGGACCAGTTGCGTTTTTTTCTCGGCGGCTCGGGCAACCAGGGAACAGGCCTTCTCAATAGATTTTTCACGGTCAAATACCACGGAACCGGCTTGTACGATGGCGACGCTTACAGAATGCATTGTTTTTCTCCTTTGTTAGTGTCTGGAAAGGAATAACTCGTTGGAATTCGCGCACAGATTTAGGCCATATTTGGTCGATCCGATTGAGCAAAACCGCAATCGTGGCAGGACCACGTTCAGGATTTTGCGATTGAGGATTGGCCGGAGATGGCCTGAAGCTGGGATGTGAAAACGATGAGTTATTGATTTCCAGACCCTTAGCCAAATTCACGGTTGAACTCCCGCAGGACAGGCCAGAAGGCGTCCGGAACGAAATACCATGATTGAGATAACCATGGCGGCGAGAGAAAAGATCCGGGACATTGCAGACCGGGAAAGGACCTCCTTACCCATCAGGATCATGCCGGCCGGAGGCTGTACGGCTTGTCGTTTAGGGATGCTCTTTGATTCCCGTAGAAAGGATGACGAAATATTTAAAATAGAAGGGGTCAGGTACGTTATTAACGGGGATCTGCTAAGCCGGTTGCAGTCCGTTACCGTCGACTATGCAGCACCGCCTGACGGTTCGGGGTTTTTCATTTCATCCAGGCGAGAACTGGACTCATTAGTCATACGCTGAGCCCCTGGCAAATGGTCTTGCCATCCACCCCGTCCCTAAGCTTTTCTATGATGTGACGAACCAAAGAGTCTATTTCCTCCAATCCCAGGTCTTTCTCAAAACAGTTCTGAACAAACACTTTCAATTCTCTTTCTTCCAGGCCTGCATAATGGAGTAACTGTACTGCATGAAGGAGATATTTCGTCTTGTTCGAATGAAGCTTTTTTCCCTTCACAACGGTCTGGCGCAAAAACTCTTCGGAAAGTCCCTCTTCCATGACCCCAACGAAGGATGCCTGCAATTGCTGCTCAAGCCCGTTTGCAGGATCTGCCCCCAGCAGATCATTCTCGCTCGAAGGAAAAAGTCGTTTTTCTTAAAAACAGAACGGACCAGCGCTTCAAAAGGGACTTTTTTCAGGATGCCTTCCTCGATTTCCAGAAAAACCTGTCTGGCATGTTCCCCCGCCTCCATATCTACAAAAAGAGATCTGAAGATGGTCTCGGCCTTTTCCGGGCTCACATTTGCGGCCGCCAAGCGTGCAAGGGCTCTTTCCAGGCTTATTCTTTCAAGGCCTGCGGCCGCCCCCCGATCAAGAATGGTTTTCCATCGTCCTCTTTGCCCCTCGGGGAGGGAAAGGACAATCGCTTCGCTGCAAACTTCTTGCGTTCGAGCGCTCCCTGCAGTTGTAAATTGGAAGGGACTACGCCAGAAAGATCCCTCGTCTCTTACCAGGAGAAGACTGTTCTCAGACCCGAAGCCATCGGGACATTTGGCCGCGGCTCTCCCATCGGAAACCAATTTCATCCCATCAATCAGGAAAAGATATTCATAACGCCCAGGACGTAGTTTTATGGAACGCCCCCAGTAACCGATGGCGTCAGGTCCTTTAAGTTCGATTCTGCCTGGCATCCATCCCGAGAACGTGCCAACCATTTCTACCTTTTTGGCCGACGGGGCATATACTTCAAAGTGGACGGCAACAAGATTTTCCCCAAAGCCTCTATAAAACAGACTGATTCCAACGATGATCAACAGCATCCCAACAGCGCCGGCGAAGGCCGGAACGACCCAGAGCCCACGTCCTGGCCACAGAGACCATACCCTGCCAAACCACCTCCTATCCGGGGAATCGGGAAGCTTTGCCATAACCCGGCCCACAAAATCCTCCGGAGCTTTTTCCCTGAACTCTTCGAGGCGGCGGAGTTTTTCATTGTAAACGGAAAGTTTTTCAGCATCGATTTCCCTGATCGTAGAGGACTCCCTGCCAGGGATGTTCCCATCTAAAATGCCGTGCATCCGTTCATCCCGCCTTTTCAAAATTTACCACCTGTCAATATTCAATCGTCAATATTCAATTTGTTACGCACTCAAATATTTCACCAGTTGATCCCTGCCCCGCTTCACCCTCATTTTAGCCGCACTCAAGCCGATTTTCATGGTAAAAGCGATCTCCTCGTAGGAGAAGCCTTCTAAATGTTTCAGGACGAGGGGAACCCGAATTGCTTCAGGTATTTTATACAAGGCGTTCGTAAGATCGATGCGTGATAAATGGCCGTCTCCGGAGGCGCTTGCAGAATTTTCGATATCAGGATGGTGAACCTCACGTCTTCGTGCCAAACCTCTCAGACGATTCTTGCCAAGGTTTACGCAAATGGTGAACAGCCAGGTCTTGAAGCTGTAACACTGGTCGAAAGTATTAAGTTTGCGATAGGCCTGGAGAAAAGTCTCCTGCGCAAGGTCATCAGCATCCTGTCGGTTAGGCATTCTGATGAGTGCCAGATGGAAAACACGATGTTGATACCTTTCCACAATGCGTGCAAAAGCCTCCTTTTCACCTTTCAGGCACTGTTCTACCAGGGTCGCGTCTGTCGGGAGCATCGAATCCTTTTCTCTTGTTATTACACCGGTGAGGGCTTTCAGGTCACATTTAATCCGGGAATCCGTTCTTTCCCGACAGTGAGGAGCAAATTAAATCCACTAAAAAGCATTATCGTCTGCCACGGCTGGATTGTAATTTGCAAAACTGGGTTTTACAAGGCAAAATAGCATCCTATTCAAATTTCCTGGTAATGGATTGCAGGTTCATAGAAACCATTCCGACATAAGATCTTCTTCCTTCAAACGGATCTTCCCCCTCCGCTCAAACGGGGGATACCATCAAACCGCCTAAATTTATATTTTAATTCTTTCAGACGGCAGTTCTTTCTTTGTGTGCACATTGGCCGTTCGTGATGGAAGCACAGATGGCAGAGTTATTCTGGCATTTTCGAGAAGTTGTTTCCCGATCGTATTTGGCGTGGGGATGTTCCGGATGCATATGCTTCCTACATGAACATCTTCCATGTGGATGGAACCCAGTTCGTCTATGAGTCTCGAAACCTGGCCTATAATCCTCGCAACAACCTGAACCAGAGCAAGCTTTCCGTCAAGATCGACACCGACAGCGCTCAGCGCGGAAAGATTTTTCTTGTGTTTTAACGCGAGCTTTATAGCTGGGATCTCATCTTCCGAGCAGAAAGAGAGATTTGCTATGGTCTTGTGCCTTACCTTACCCTTCTCACGAAATGAGGTATGAAGCAAGTGCCTGGTGTAGGATTTGCCTTTTCCTTTTATGGTATTGGAGCCAATATACAAATATTGAGTATTATTATGGCCCAAATGGAAGGAAGGAACAAATCTTCCACATGGTGATTTGTACCGAAGAATGAGAGGAGGTAGCAGAAGATTCTACTGAAATAATTGCTAAAAAATCGCATCATGTTTGGATTTCTGCTAAGCCGCCTTGCAAAACAAATTTGCATTTCTTCTACATAAATAATGGGAAGCAGCTGATTCTCAGCGTGACTTTACGTCAGTTGAGGCTATCAAAATGGAAAAATACCCCGGGATCTGTTGCAAACCAACTTCTGGTGCATTCGTGTTTCAGATCTGCAAATTAATCAGCAATTCTAATTTTGGCCTTATGCTTTTTTTAAAATTGCATTCCTTTTTTGGTTTTTCTATACCAACAATATAAGTATTTGTTATTATTTCTTAATTTTTTCACGGACATTTTATCCTGCGGATGATAATGATGTCCCGGTTAGCCCTTTGGCGTGCCCTAATATCTGAGATCCAGGTATTTGCTGTCTGCCGTTTTACGCCGTTTTCAATATTTCTTTTAGCAGTTCGTATATGTCCTTTCGGTGGCCGATGTGATAAATTTGTAGGGTCTTATTTGGGTTGCTAATTTTGTAGATTATCCGAAAGCGTTTTGCTCCGAATGAGTAATATCCGGCAAGCTCTCGTTGGAGGGGCTTACCTACGTAAGGGTCACCCGCTAATTCTTCTATACGGGATTTGACGAGCGACTTTATGGAAGGGTGAAGGGAACGAATTTGGTCACGGGATGTCTCCGAGTATACAACTTTATACATTAGTTTCCTGCCAAACCTCTTTGTGGCTGACTACTCTCCCCTCGGCATAGTCTTTTTCTGAGTCGGCCAGGGCCTGCATGACGTCTCTATCGCTCAAAATGTCGATCGTTTCCATAAGGGCTTCATAGTGAGTGGGCGTCATCATGACACCTACCGCCTCCCCATTGCGCGTAAGTGCGATTGTGGCATCATCCTCTTCCATTCGCCTCAAGAGGTCCAATAGTGTTCTCTTTACTTTGGTGACCGGCAATATCTGTGTGATCCCGTCCATAACTGTTCTCCATTGACTTTTTTATGGTCATAATAATTCAAAAAGTCGATGTTGTCAAATTGAATCTTTCAAGATGTACAAGTGCGGATTACCCACATAGCTATGGTTGTGGTACGGGCCAACGGGGAGCGTTACCGCTTATTGCAGGAGAGAGGGGTTTTTTGCCGAGACAAGCAAGGCTGGATGCGCCGGAGGTGCTGTCCTACGTTCCGCGGGATTATCGTCCGGGGTATTGAAAAAATGGGGGAGACAGGGACGTCATCTTTACTAACCGAGGGCACAAGGCGCCTGGTTTGGGTTGAGCTTTCAGAAATCGGAGTGGGGAAGTGAAGCTGCGATTTCTCGCTCAGGAAACGGAGTGATCCTCTGCCAGTCCATGGACTTCTGGCCGGCCTGCCATAGGTCAGATTTTTTCTGCAAGTTGAGACACAAATCCGGGGTTGTGTTGAAAGCACGAGACAACCTGAGCGCCATATCGGGCGTAATGGAACCTCGTTCATTCACGAGTTTGGAGACTGTCTTTTTGGAGACACCTATTTGTCTCGACAAATCTGATCCAGTTATTTTCATGGGGGCCAGATATAGCCGCTTCAATATTCCGACCTATATCCCCTAAATGAGGTAACACCTCTTCTCCTTAAAGGCACCCAGAAGTTGCTTGTCAATCTTACCCTCATCCGCCATCCTACCCAGGATATCCAGGGCCTGCCCGGATGGGATTGCTCTTTTATAGGGCCGATCGGCGGCCGTTAAGGCATCGTAGATATCGGCAATACAGATCATTTGCGACAGCAAAGAGATTTGGCTTGCTTTTTTACCATTAGGATAACCGCTGCCGTCTAATTGTTCGTGATGGTCATAGGCAATCTCCGGCAGCTCTCTCAGATCTTTTGTCCAGGGTATCTGCTTTAAGAATTTATAGGAATAATAGGCATGAGATTCTATCTGAGCCCTTTCTTCCTCAGAAAGACATCCCTTTTGGATCTGTAACAACTCAATTTCTTCGGAATTGAGGAGTTCAAAACCATACTTGTCTTTGAAAGCCTGACTTGCTTCTTGAACAAAGCCCATGTCCTCTTCAAAATTCCCTGCCACAACCATCGGTTCATCAAGTTTTAGGATCTTGACGGTAAGTTGCTTCAGCTTTTTCAGATCAGAGGCATAAGAGTCGTCTAACTGTTTCTCAAATTCCTTATAATTTTCTTTCCCCTGGGTTAGAAGATATTGGTTAAGCCTCTTCTCTTTTGCCAGAAGAAGACAAGAACGAAGTCTTTCCAGACGGCCTTTGACAGATTCCATGGCTTCCGGGGCCAATTTGCGCTCCTTGCCGAGGACCTTCTCCCGCACGCCAACCTTGCCAAAATCATGCAGAAGAGATGCATAGTGCAGCTCGCGTAATTGTGCATCCGTAAAACAGATATCTTTATAATCACCCTCCGTCATTTGGTTTATCGCGTCTGCCAGCTTTAAGACGTAGTGGGCCACTCTTTCGGAATGACCCGAAGTGGTGGGATCTCGCTGTTCAATAGCCGAGACCGATGCCTTTACAAAATCATTCAGCAACTGCCGGATGCTATCAAGCAAATTGCGGTTTTCAAGGACGATCACCCCCATCCCTGCCAGGGCCTGGATGAACTCCATGTCGTTTTGATCAAAAGGGATCACCTTGTCTCGAAAATCAGACGGCTCTCTTAATTGGTCACGCCCGTTTCTCTTTTTGTTAATCAATTGAATAACACCTAACGTCTTGCCATTATGTCCGAGCATAGGGACCAGCAACATGGAATGGGATTCATAATTTGAGCGACGATCGTAATCCTTATTAAAGCTGTAAGGGGCAGATTCCGGTATGTTGTAGGCATCCTCCAAAATCAAGGGCTTTTGGGATATTGCGACAAAACCACTAATCCTCTGGGGCGTTATTTCCATCAAGCTGAGACTATCGTCTATGGTTAATCCCGAAAGGATAAACTTAAGCTTCTCTTTCCCCTGATGCTCAACCATCTGGTAAAATGTACCCTCATCGGCCTGAGTGAATTCCTTTCCCGTATCCATTATTTTTGTAAAAATGTGAGAGATATTGGCGGTTTGAGAGAGGGTGATGCCGATATTGATTATATCCCGCAATTTGCGATGAGAGAGATCCGGACTCTCATAGAATGGGCCCCGCGCGTCCCTAAGATGCCCCCCCGCCTGATTAGAGTTACAGTTTTCCATATTTTTTACCCTTCATGTCATGTAGGCTTTCAGAGCTAAAAATATACAGAAATTGTGTTCTTGTGTCAAGACGTTGGTCTGACTGAAATTTCCCCAGGACCGGTGCATGGGCTTTTATCTGTGCGTGGAACAATGTCCAGAAGGGGCACTGAACCTCATCCTGTATCCTGACAAACCCCTGGATATGGACTCATCAGAGATCGGGTGGACACGAAGAAAGCAGATTCACGTAGCCTCTTTGCACTTCGTGGAAAAAAACTTAGCACGAAATATATCAGAATACCTTTGAAAAGGAGATATATTGTGCTATAAGCTCATCTATATAAAAGTTGAGGTGTCTCGCAAACGCCCCATATATAAACCCTTAAAAAAAGTCTGCTTTTCTTATTTTTTACTATACCAACACTTTACATGGAACTGGAGGAAAACATGGAATCAAAATTCTGGCATGGACCCCGCTGGCCCGAAGGTGTTTCTCATGAAATCGAAGGGTATGATAGGCCTCTTTTCTCTCTCATCGATGATGCAGCCCGTGATTACCCCAGTGCGACCTACACCATTTTTAACGACGCAAAAAGAACCTTTGCCAAGACGAAAGACACGGCCGACCGCATTGCCAATTTCCTGGTATCCAGAGGCATTAAACAGGGAGACAAAGTGGGAATTTTCCTTCCCAATCTTCCTCATTATCCAGACATTTTTTTCGGAATCCTCAAAGCAGGCGGCGTATGCGTGACCTGCAACCCCATGTACAAGGCTTCCGAATTGAATTTTCAGTTAAAAGATTCCAACGCCAAGGCCGTTTTCGTCATGGATCATCCGGAGTTTTATCCCACGGTCCAGAAAGCGATTGTCGGTTCCGAAGTGAACACCGTAGTGATCTGCAATGTAAAATCGTACCTGCCGCCCCTCAAAGGATTTTTAGGTTCACTCCTGGGCAAAATCCCAAAGGCCGCAAGCCATGATCCGGATCACATCATGTTTGACGATGCGGTGAAATCCGCCCGCCCCGAACCACCAAAGTTAAAACTGGAACCCCTCAAGGACATTGCCCTTATCCTTTACACGGGGGGAACCACCGGTGTGCCCAAAGGCGCCTGCCTCAGTCACGCCAATCTGCTTTCCAACGTCATGAGCACCTACGAATGGGTTCGATTTCCAGGCAAACCCGGAGAAAAGGCCCAACAGATGGAGAAGGGCGGAGCACATACCTATCTTGGGGTCCTGCCGTGGTATCACAGCTTCGGCCTTACCCTGTGCATGCTGACCAGTGTCATGACCGCCTCCAAACTCGTATGTATCCCTGATCCGAGGGCAGGCAATCCGCCCTTTACGGAAGTCCTGAAAGCCGTTGAGAAATATAAGGTCACGCTTATTACTGCCGTTCCGACAATCTATTCCGCTTTTATTAACCATCCACTTCTGGATCAATTCGATCTCTCATCAGTAATTGGGTGCGGTTCCGGCGCCGCCCCTCTGCCGCTGGAAGTGATCAGACAATTTGAGGAAAAGACCGGTGCTGTAATTTTTGAAGGCTACGGCCTCACGGAGACCTCCCCCGTTATTACTTTGAACCCCACAAATCTGGAACAGAGAAAAGTGGGGTCCATTGGGTCGCCTTTTATTGGCGTCGACATCAAAATCGTTGACATTGACACCGGGCTCCAGGAACTTCCTCTTGGTGAAGATGGAGAACTTGCCGTAAACGGTCCCCAGGTCATGTTAGGGTACTGGAACAAACCTGAGACCAACGAAGAAATATTTCGTGAAATCGACGGGAAGCGTTTCTTCCTGACGGGCGATGTTGCTCATTTCGATGAAGGCGGTTTCCTCACCATTACAGATCGAAAGAAGGATCTGATTCTTGTAGGTGGTTTCAACGCCTACCCTAAAGAAATTGAAGAAGAATTGTACAATCACCCGAAGGTTGCGCTTGTAGCGGTGGTGGGAATTCCGGATCCACACACGGGAGAGGCCGTGAAGGCATTCATTCAGCTCAAGCCCGGCGTCGAGGCAACGGAAAAGGAATTTCTTGATTTTTGCAAAGACAAGCTTTCCGGCTACAAACGTCCCCGTTCCATCGAATTCAGGGAAACGCTTCCCGTATCCGTCGTAGGGAAAGTTCTTCGAAGGGTGCTGCGCGACGAAGAAATTGAAAAAGGTAAAAAGTGAGGGTACATCCATGTTCAATAGTATTCTGATCCCTACCGATTTTTCAGGGAAAGACAGTCATGCCATCGACATTGCCAGGGAACTCTGTTCCCTGGACAACGGCAGGATAACACTCCTGCATGTAATAGAAATCATTGCCAATACGACGCTCGATGAGTTTGATGATTTTTACAGGGAACTGGAAGATCGTGCTCTGAAGCACCTCACCAGGTTGGCCACCTCCCATGAGAAGGAACTTTTCACCATTAACAAGCGAATCACCTATGGAAACAGGGCACAGGAGATTCTCAGGTTCGCAGAAGAAAATGCCATTGACCTGATCATCATGACCTCCCATAAAATCGACATTGAAGACAGGGCGCAGGGTTGGGGAACCATCAGCTACAAAGTGGGGATTCTTTCCCAGTGTCCCGTCATGCTGGTCAAGTAATTCTGAAGACGGAAACCATGGGATTTGCGATTGCCGATTGAAAAACCCCTTTAAAAAAGTGGTTTGCAGATTTTAGTTAGCAGATGAAAAGTTTGAGAAATGCATTAAAAAAAACCAGGAATCCTTTCGCGGGATGTAAGAAAGCCTTAACGTTAGCCCTCCCGGTAATTTTTCCAATCAGGGAGTGGTCAGGGGTTTTCTATCTCCTTCTCTCCCTTTCGCTGGCATCGGTTTCCACGGGATGCAAACGTCCCCTTCCCGAAATGAACCCCGAAAAATATGCTTCGACAGCCCCGGGGAAACCTTATCGAATACCCGAACCAGCGCAGGAGAAGCCTGTTCCCCTGCAAAAGACGGATCTCTCCCCGGAAAGCATCAAGCCCGCGTCCGGAGATTTTTCTCTGGCGGAACTGGTCGATGTGGCTCTCCGCATCAACCCATCCACTCAAAGAGGGTGGGATCTGGCCAGGGCAGCCTCGGCCCAGTGGGCTGTTTCACGAGGGGACTATTATCCCACTGTCACCGGCGATGCGACCGGGATGGGCCTCGGAGGAGACACCTCCCATGGGTACTACGGCCAGGTCGGTGTCAGCCTCAGCTATCTCCTCCTGGATTTCGGCGGTCGCGAGGCCACGGCAGAGAGTGCACGACAGTCCCTTGTGGCGGCCAACTGGAATCACAACCAGGTTATTCAGGATGTCCTGCGAAATGTCCCCCAGGCCTATTACACCTATCTGGGAAACAGGGCCAGGGTCCGTGCCTCCGAAGCAAGCCTTAAAGAGGCCCTCACCAGCCTGAAATCCACGGAACAGAGGAGGAAAGCCGGGGTAAGCACTATAGCAGACGTACTGCAGGCCCGCTCAAAAGCGGACCAGGTGAAGCTGGACCTGATCGGAAACCGCGGGGCCGTTGAAATTTCAAAAGGAAACCTTGCGACTGCCATAGGCTGGCCTGCCAACGCGAATTTTGAGGTGAAGGAAGAGCCGGACGACCTCCCTCTTGACAACATGCAGCAAAACACCAGAGAATTGATCCAGCTGGCATTGCGTGACCGACCGGATCTGGCATCCTCGAAGGCCTCTGTTCGACAGAGCGAGGCGGATCTGCGCAGGTCGGAGGCGGAACTCTGGCCCAAACTCATGGCCACGGGCAATGCGGGCTGGTCGGGCATCAGCGGCACTATAAGCGGCTCGGACTGGTTATCCAGCGGCGGCGGTATCAGCGGTTCCGATTTCAGTTACTATGGAGGACTGACACTCCAGATTCCTATTTTTGAAGGCTTTTCCCTTCGAAACAAGGTGAGACAGGCCAGGGCTAACCTGGACGCCGCCAAGGCCGAGCTCAGGATCAAGGAGGAATCGGTCATTTCTGAAGTCTGGTCCGCATTCTACAATGTGCGCACGGCAGCCCAGCAGGTAGAAACCAGCGAAACCCTGCTTGCCAGTTCCGAACAGTCCTACAAGGTTTCCCTTGCCAGGTATCGGGCGGGGGCTGCAGAGATCGTAGAACTGCTCAATGCTCAGACCACGCTGGCTTCCGCCCGTTCGCGGAAAGTGCAGGCAAGAACGGATCTCTTCACATCCTATGCAGAGCTTATTCATGCCATCGGGGCGGATCTGCCCACGGAACCACCAAGGGAGCCGCCCCTTTCCCGTGAAAATGATAATAAGAGGGAGACGCTGTCCTATGCACAGTAACCGCAACCATAGAACCTGCTGGATAGGCGCCCTGCCGATAGCACTCCTGCTTCTGCTTCCGATTTGTTTCCCGGGTTGCAAAAAGAAACAGGAGGAGGCGCCAAAACCACCACCCACAGAAGTCACCGTGGAAAAAGTGGTTCTTCGTACGGTCCCCGTACATCTGAATTACGTGGCCACAACCGAATCCGTCAAGACCGTGGACATTCGAGCCCGGGTGGAAGGTTTCCTTGAGAAACGCCTGTTTATTGAGGGCGATGACGTGAAGAAGGGAGATCTGGTTTTCGTTATCGAACAGGCCCCCTATCAGGCACAGCTCGAAAGAAGCCTCGCACAGTTGGCCATGGATGAGGCCGCTCTCACCTTTGCCACCGAGCAGGTGGAACGTTACAGGCAACTGGTGGCAGACGACTACATTACCAGGGAGTCTTTTGATGACTACCAGACAAAAGCCAAAGAAGCCGCGGCAGCCGTAAAGGCCGACCTGGCCCAAATCAAACAGGATCGACTGAACTTAGGTTACTGTACCATGTACTCGCCCCTGGAAGGTCGCATCGGCCGAACCCTGGTGAACGTGGGGAATCTCGTGGGGGCCGGCGGCCAGGACACCAAGCTTGCCACCATTGTACAACTGGACCCCATCTACGCCTACTTCAGCCCCAGCGAAAAGGACCTGCGGACCATTCTCAAATACACGAAGGAAAAGGCCCCGCCGGTAGATATCATTCTCTCTGACAAAACGAAACACCCTTACCAGGGAAAAGTGGACTTCATTGACAATACGGCGGACCCCAAAGCCAACACCATCAACATGCGCGCCGTTGTGCCGAATCCGGAAGAGACCCTTCTGCCCGGCATCTATGTGCAGGCGAACCTCTTTCTCTGTAATGTCCCCGACACCCCCCTGATCTCCGAACAGGCCATTGCGGAAGACCAGACAGGAACCTATGTGTATGTGGTGGGAAAAGACAACAAGGTGGAAAAGAGAGAGGTTGAGACAGGTTTTCTTTACGACCGCCAGAAGATCATCTGGAAAGGATTGAAAGAAGGCGAACTGGTTATTACGCAGGGGCTGCAGATCGTGCGGCCCGGCATGGTGGTTCAGCCCAAGATCGCTTCCCCGAACCAGAAAGGGAAGGCAACGGCCGTTGCGCCTGCAGGAAAAACCGCATCCGTTCCCACAAATAAGAAATAATCCAGGAGCTTTCGGGTAAACCGTATGTTTGTTGACTTCTTCATTGATCGACCCATTTTCGCCGGTGTCATTTCGATCGTTATCTCTCTGGCAGGGTCCGTCTGCCTCCTTTTGCTCCCCATAGCACAGTTCCCCGAGATTACGCCGCCTACCGTACAGGTCAAGGCCACCTACACCGGGGCCAATGCGGAGGTGGTTGAAAAAACAGTCACTACTCCCATTGAAGAGCAGATCAACGGCGTGGAAGGCATGACCTACATGACCTCCATCAGCTCCAGCGACGGGACCTCCAACATCACCGTGACCTTTGACGTGGGGTATGACCTGGACATCGCCGCCGTGGATGTGCAAAACCGGGTGACCATGGCCCAACCCCAGGTACCGGCTGATGTCCGTAAATATGGAATCACCACCCAGAAGCAGTCACCCGACTTTGTGGTGATCATCTCCCTGTATTCACCGGATGGAACCCTTGACGACCTTTTCCTCAGCAATTACGCTTCTATCAATATTGTGGATATCCTCAGCCGGCTCCCTGGCGTCGGGAATGTGCAGATTTTCGGAGAGAAGAAGTACGCCATGCGCCTGTGGCTCAATCCAGACAAATTGACCAGCTTGGAAATGACCGCCATGGATGTGATCGGTGCGGTCCAGGAACAAAATGTGCAGGTAGCCGCGGGAAAAATCGGCGATCCTCCGAGCCCTCCAGGACAAGCCTTTACCTATTCCATCGACACCCTGGGGAGACTCTCAAGCCCCCAGCAATTCGAAGACATTATCATTCGCACGAAGCCCGATGGTTCCGTCGTGCGCGTCAAAGACGTGGGACGTGTTGAAATGGGCGCTGAAAACTATGGATGGTTCGCCCACCTGGACAAAGGGAAGGCTGCCTGCATCGGCGTTTTTCAGTTGCCCGGCGCCAATGCCCTGGACGTGGCCAACGCCGTATACGCCAACATGGACAAGCTTTCCAAACGATTTCCAAAAGGCCTGAAATACGCCGTCAGCTACGATACCACCCTGTTTGTTCGAGAATCGATCAAGGAGGTGATCAAGACCCTTATAGAAGCCATGCTCCTCGTGTTCATCGTGGTCTACATTTTCCTGCAGAACTGGCGGGCGACGCTCATCCCGGCCATCGCCATTCCCGTTTCCCTCGTGGGAACCTTCGCCGTCCTGAAAGCCTTCGGTTTCTCCGTTAATACCCTGACCCTCTTTGGACTGGTGTTGGCCATCGGTATCGTGGTGGATGATGCCATAATCGTAGTGGAAAATGCCTCCCGCTGCATTTCCGAAAAGGGCTTGGGGCCAAAAGAGGCCACCAAAGAAGCCATGCATGAAGTGACCGGTCCCATCATCGCAACAACACTGGTTCTTATGTCCGTCTTTGTGCCGGTGGCCTTCATGCCGGGGATCAGCGGGCAGCTCTACAAACAGTTCGCCCTGACCATTGCGTTTTCCGTGGGGATCTCCGCCATCAATGCGTTGACCCTGAGTCCCGCCCTCTGCGCCGTACTGCTGCGAAAAGAAGAAAAAAAATCAAACTGGTTTTTTCGCAAATTCAATCAGGCCTTTGACTGGTTCCGTAACCAATATCTGAAGGGAGTTCGCGGGTTCATCAAGGGTTGGTATCTTGTCCTCATGGTCTTTGCTGTCCTTCTTGTCGTCACCTACTACATGTTTCAGATTGTGCCCACGGGATTTGTGCCATCCGAGGACCAGGGATATTTCATGGTGATGATCCAGACACCCGAAGGCACCGCCCTGGACAGAACGGGAAAGGTCTGTGCAAAAGTCGAAGAAATCCTTTTAAAAGAGACTCCCGGGATCTCCAGCGTGGTCATGATCGGCGGCTATAATCTCCTCAACTCGGCTATGGACCCTTCGTCCGCGGCGGCCTTCGTGATGCTCACGCCATGGGATAAAAGAAAGACCCCTCAACTGAGTCTTAATGGAATTATGGGGGCTTTCATGGCCGGTGCTGGCGGCATTAACGAAGCCATCGTCATTCCTTTTCCACCGCCGCCTATCCAGGGGCTCAGCACAACGGGCGGATTTGAATTCGAGCTGGAGGACCTGACGGGAGGCAGCCTGACAGAACTTCGAACCGTGGCCCAGAAAATGATGGATGAAGCGCGGAACCACCCGGTTCTGACCCCTTTGAGTACCACCTTTGAAGTCAATTACCCCCAGTTTTATGTGGAACTGGACAGGACCAAGGCCAAGAGCCTGCAGATCTCCATATCGGATATCTTCACCACTCTTCAGACTTTTCTAGGGTCCATGTATGTCAATGATTTCAATAAATTCGGGCGCGTTTACAAGGTCTTTCTACAAGCTGAGGACACCTATCGCGCACAAAAAGAAGATATCAGCAAACTCTACGTTCGTGCGGCCGACGGGAGTATGGTTCCCTTGAGCGCCCTCGTCAAAATAAAACAGATACGTGGCGTTCAGAGCATTAAACATTACAACCTGTATCGAACGATTTCCATTTACGGGGGCAACGCGCCGGGGTATAGTACGGGTCAAGCCATAGCGGCCATGGAGGAAATGGCCTCAAAAACCCTCACCGATGAATACGGATATGAGTGGACGGGAACGGCCTACCAGGAAATTGAAGCCGGCGGAATGGCGCCCTACATCTTTTCCCTGGCATTGGTTTTTGCGTTCCTGTTCCTGGCAGCCCAGTATGAAAGCTGGATTATGCCCCTCATGGTCATGTTCGCCGTGCCGCTGGCTATCCTCGGAGCGCTCCTCGCCCAGCACATTCGGGGTATCTCCAATGATGTCTACTGCCAGATCGGGCTGGTCATGTTGATTGGACTGGCCAGCAAGAATGCCATTCTGATTGTGGAGTTTGCCAGGGAACTGAGGATGCAGGGCATGTCCATCGTGGAGGCTGCCGTCAATGCCTCCAAGGAGAGATTACGACCCATCCTCATGACCGCCTTCGCTTTCATCCTCGGCGTGGTCCCCATGGTGGTGGCCACAGGGGCCGGGGCAGCCAGCAGACATTCTCTTGGCACAGCGGTATTCGGGGGAATGATCGCAGCAACCTTCCTCAGCCTCGTGCTGGTCCCGGTTCTCTACGTGGTTCTTCAGAGATTGCGGGAATGGAGGAAATCGCCGGGAAAACAGGTAACGGCCGAAAATCCCTGATCACTGGTCATTGGTTATTCGTTATTCGTTATTCGTTATTGGTTACTGGGCATCGGACATTGGACATCGGACATTAGTCACTTGTTACTTTTAAAGCGGTTCACACAAAAATCAATCCGGGAGGGTTTGCCATGCATATAAAAAAATATTTTGGTAGAATGCTTCTATTGTCGTTTCTGACATTGCCTTTTATTCAAGGTTGCGCGTTTCTTGACAACTATGCAAAGATCTGGGTGGCCTCCGGCCAATATGGCACTGACGTCAAGGACCTCATCGCCCATTGGCAGGACTACAATATTTCCTACGCCGGGCTGTCGATTGAAAATCCTTCGGCACTGCTGTTCGATACGAAGATAGACGGGCGATCGATCACCTATGAAAAATGGGTACCGGTTACGGATGAAAACGTTCTCATGACCATTGTGAAGTGGCTCGACGCAAATGTCAATTTTCCACCAACCCTGTATAAGATCACCGCGAACAACGATCAGCTTTTTGGATATATTTACACGTCGGCCATGTCGCAGGCAGTCATGAAAAAGATTGATGACAAGACCTTGTTTGCCGAAGACATTCCGCTTCCGCCCATCGATTACGGGCCCGGCGGCAGATCCTGATAGAGAATTTCGGATTGCGGATTAATGAAATTTACCCTATTCAAAAAAACCGGGGACAAATGGAGTCATGAGGTCTTTTTCCTTGCCGCATCTTGGATAAAGCTCCTCCGCACGTGGCAGAGGTCCTTATTTGCTGGTACACTGCAAAAAATATGGATTCAACCTAAGTCTTTGTTGTACCGGCAAATAAGGACCGTGGGATCCCACAGGAATTAGATGCGGCATGGAAAAAGACCTCATGGCGGAATGGTTTCGCTGAACCTGCAATCCGACGCCAGGGAATTTGAATAGGATACACGCGAACTCTTTTAGAAGAATGACTTTGTCCGAGGAGAACCATAAAAACCATGCCTCCTGTAATCGCTATTGCCGGAAGACCGAATGTGGGGAAATCCTCCCTGTTTAACCGGCTTTCCAGAACCAAATATGCCCTGGTTGACGACCGGCCCGGAGTAACAAGAGACCGTATACAAGCGCCCATCTCCTATAACGGGAAACCGCTTATCCTTCTGGATACCGGTGGATTTGAAGATATCGGCCAGGATCCCCTGCTCAGGGAGGTGAGGGCACAGGTGAGGAAGGCCGTGGAAGACGCCGACAGGGTTATCTTCATGGTGGATGGGAGGCAGGGGTTGCTCCCGGGCGACGAGGAAATGGCTCTTTACCTGAGAAAAAACCAGAAGAAAGTTTTTATCGCAGTGAACAAGGTGGACGGTCCGGAACATGACCACCTGATCCTCGATTTTCACAGACTCGGCATGGGAACTCCTTTTCCGATTTCCGCAGCCCATGGATACGGAATTGCTCCCTTCATGGAGGCCGTCATAGAAGACCTGCCCATGACTACCCATGAATTGGAGGACCCGGACCAGATCAGGATCGCCGTGCTGGGCAGGCCCAATGCGGGGAAATCATCCCTCATAAACAGGATATTGAAACAGGACCGTCTGGTTGTAAGCGATCTTCCGGGAACCACACGCGATACCGTGGACTCCGTTTTCCGCCGTAAAGGGAAAGAGTATGTGTTGGTTGATACGGCAGGCCTGCGCAGAAAGGGAAAGGTAAAAGAGAAGATCGATACCTTTTCCATGATCAAGGCCGTCAAGAGCCTGGATCGCTGCCATGTGGCTGTCGTCCTGATCGACGCATGGGAAGGCGTATCGGAACAGGATGCCAGGATTTGCGGTTACGCCCTTGAAAAGGGTCGGGGACTGGTTCTGGCCATCAACAAATGGGACCTGATCAAGGGGGAAGACAGAAAGAGGCGCGACCTGGAAAATGCCATAGACAGGCAACTGCATTTCATTTCTTACGCGCCGCGCGTGAATCTTTCTGCTCTCACCGGTGAAAGGGTCATCAAACTCTTCGACAAAATAGACACGGTGTTCACGGAATTTTCCACCCGGGTCACAACAGGGCCGTTAAACAGGGCACTTCAGGAAACGATCCAGCGGCATCCGCCTCCACGTATTGGAAGTGGACGACTCAAGTTCTTTTACGCAACGCAAACCCGTACCAGACCGCCCACATTTGCCATATTTGTCAACCGGCCGGACAAGGTGCATTTCTCTTACGAACGATTATTGATAAACCAGTTTCGGGATACATTCCATCTTTCTCATACCCCTGTAAAACTGAACTTCAGAGAAAGAACAAGTAAAGACAAAGGACGTCCGGATTCATGAAACTTCTGAACATCCTTTACAGAAAATCGGCGTCTGTAGCCATCCTGTCCCTGAATAGACCCGAAATAAGAAATGCCTTTACCCTGAAGATGGCCGAAGACATCTATCTGGCTTTAACAGATGCCTCCAACGATCCAAGCATAAAAGTCATTATTATCCGGGGAGAAGGCGATGTGTTTTCCGCTGGTGGAGACATCAAAGAGATGTCCAGGGGGAAATTGGCATCATGGGATATGAAGGACTATCTGTGGAACCATGTGCAGAAAATCCCTCTCCTTCTGGAAGACCTGGACAAACCGGTCATCGCCTCTATTGATGGGCCGGCGTTCGGGGGAGGATTCGGGCTTGCATTAGCCTGTGATTTGCGTATCGCTTCGGAAAGAGCCACTTTCTGTGCCACCTACGTTCGCATCGGACTGGCGCCGGGAGACGGCAGTGCCATTTTTCTACCGAGACTGATCGGACTCAGCAGGGCCATGGACATCATCCTTACAGGACGTGTGGTCAAGATGGAGGAGGCCCACAAGTTAGGGCTTGTGGACAGGGTGGTCTCTGTAGAATCCCTGGAAGAAGAAAGCCTTGCGTATGCGGATGGAATCGCCAGGTGGCCCGAAACCTCCTTGAAAGCAAGTAAACGAGCTCTTTACGATGGCCTTAAATCCGACCTGAAAGGACACCTGGATTATATGTCTTCCCAACTGGCGCTCCTATCCGAAACCAGGGAGCACAAGGAGGCAATCCAGGCCCTCATCCATAAAAAAAAGACGTAACACTAAAAACACAAAAACCTACGGTTCTTCGCGGATAACCGTGAAGAATCTGTCTTCTGGGAACAGAGGTGTCAGGTTTCAGGTGTCAGTACTCAGCATCTATTATTCCGGATTTGAGGTTATTGAAAGCATAACCATCTGATAGTAAAGTTAAACTTCTGAATGTCGACAGGGTTTTTCCCTGACACCTGAAACCTGGTTTCTAAACAAGTCCTATTTGAGATTAAATATGAGTATCACGTAAATCCGCGATGAGCCAAACCTACAGACGATAGACCGTGGGTTTTTCCTTCATGTCAATGTCGATGCCGATGCAGTCCCCTGTCTTGAATCCCAGATTTCGAAATTCCCCCACTACTTTCTCGTCCCTGTCCATGTACCAATACACTGACCAGACCGGGTTACGTACCGTGGCGATGCCGTATGCCTCATGGCTGCGCAGGTTGATCCTGATTTCATCCCTGGCAATCAGGGTGTCCGCCTCTGAGAGGAAATAGTCCCGTTTGTAGAGGTTATCGTACAGGGCCTGGGAGAGTTGTTCCTGTAATGCAGGCGTTTCATCAAGGTAATGGTTGGCAATCTGGTACAGATCCCCCGGCGCATCGATAGCCAGCCCCAGGATGGCGAAGTTTTCATTCCTCAGGGCAAAATTCTCCAATTCGGATTCGTAGGATGCAATCATTTTGAGCGCATCAACCACTCCGGAGCCGGATGGCTCTTTTCCCATCACGATGTTTTCACAGTGATCAATGATGTTCATATAGAAAGCGGCGTTGTCCATTACAAAGACCGGGCGCTCACGGTAGTTTCTCCTCTTTCTGATTCTCCTTATCCCATCTAACCTGACCGACCTCTCACTCTGCTTCTGTTCCAGGGTTTCCACATGGGAGATGTCCTTTGCCTGAACCACATGGATTTTCCCGTCTCCCGAGATGATGTATTCGATCTCGCATTGGAAACCAAGATATTTCTGAATATCTCCGGATATGTCCAGAAGCCCCGTGTCGTGAGGCGTCTTTGTAATGTAGGGAAGGCTCTCCACCTTGCGCGACCTGGTCCGGCAGTAACCGAATTCCCAAGTTTTCCCTAACATTTTTGCCATGACCGCCGTCCCGTTAATAAAGGGCATGACAATAACGCCCATATCGTCCAGGTCCAATTCCGGTGCGTGATTGAATTTCTGCTGCCGCAATATGGATAGTCTGCTTACGCTTTTTCCCAGTTTGATAATTCGCTTCCGGGCATATTGAATACCGGCCACATCGGCATAGGTCTCAAGAGAATCAAATGTTCCGGGCTTGAAGTCCTCCTCAAGAGGGTGGGCGCTCCTCGCAATCACCTTGAAGTTTTCCTGATGGCGGCTGAGGAACTCCTCGAGTTTTCCAAATTTTTCATTTTTGAAATCCGCTGCAGGCACATAGATGAAATCAGGCACGTTGAATTTGCCCTTTTTCAATTTCTCAAGGTATAATGCCTTTTCGGGCAGAATAGATTTCATGGATCTTTTCTCCTGTCATCTGTATGAGCGTACGCATCTCATACCCTTTTGGAGCTCTTACCATCCCTTTTCAGCAAGGATATGCCTTATTTTTTCTTCTGCCTTTTTTTCCACCAGAATCATCTTCCTCGCGTGTGCCTTCTTGATCTTTTCTGTCAGCACCTTGATATCAGCCGGCTTCTCCAGGAGGTCGACGGCTCCCAATTTCATGGCTTCCACGCCCTTCTGCACAGTAGCATGACCCGTGAGCAGGATTACCTGAATATCGGGATTCTTTTTTTTGAGTTCCTTTAACGTTTCAAGCCCGTCCATTTCGGGCATCATGAGATCCAGAATGATGGCATCGTAGGATTCTTCCTGGACCTTCTTAAGGGCTTCTTTGGGAGATGTCGTCGTGGTCACGTTCATGTCCCTTGCCTGCATCCGTTCTGCAAGCGTACTTGTCTCTTATACACATCTGACGCTG